>Ga0187892_10003335_pt1 | contig 29566 bp, 27 predicted proteins | sample MA1701073metaG_FD_139345 | JGI IMG/M metagenome (GOLD analysis project Ga0187892, IMG submission 139345) | Bio-ooze microbial communities from a basaltic lava cave in the Kipuka Kanohina Cave System on the Island of Hawaii, USA - MA170107-3 metaG ... | reverse complement strand
TCGTCCCACGGCCTTCCAGGCCGTGGCGACGCGCTCGTCGCGGCGGCGACTGCAGGGGCTGGAAGCCCCTGCGACGCTTCACGGGCTGGAAGCCCGTGCCACGCAAGAGCGGTCATGCACCCAAGCCCGCCTCACGCATTGCCCGCGAGGCCGTAGCCGGCGTAAAATGATGATGGCATGGGCACGATGCAGACAACCTTCCCCCGGGTTCGGAGGGTCTCGCGCGACGAGTACTACCAGATGGCCGATCTGGGTATGTTCCGCGACCAGCGCGTCGAGCTGATCGCGGGTAAGATCATCCGCATGCCCGCCCAGCGAGATCCTCACGCCATCAGCGTCAGCATCACGCATGACGCGCTCAAGGCCGTCTTCGGCGCCGGCTATTGGGTCCGGTCACAGCTCCCGCTGAGCTTGCTGAAGCGATCGGAACCCGAGCCGGACGCTTCCGTCGTCCTCGGACAGGCCCGCGACTATCTCGGCAAAGGACACCCGACGAATGCGTTGCTGGTGGTCGAAGTAAGCGACACGACGTTGTCGTTCGACCGTCGCTACAAGGCCGGCCTGTACGCGCGGGCGGGCATCGCTGACTATTGGATTGTGAACGTCGAAGATCGCCAGCTTGAGGTCCTGCGGAATCCCGTCGCCGACCCGTCCAAACGATTCGGCTACGGCTACGCCGACGTGTCCATTCTGCGCGACGGCCAGACGGTCTCACCGCTTTCGATGCCAACGGCCGTCATCCGCGTAGCCGACCTGCTACCGTGAGCCGCCGCCGCCGACCTGCCGTCGAGCGATATCACGACCGCGTGGCCGGCCGATACGACAGCTCGTACGACGACGAATACTGGGCCTGGCACGACACCCTGACCTGGGACCATCTCAAACCGCACCTGCCGACTGATTTGCGCGCCCCCGTGGCCGACCTGGGCTGCGGCACCGGCAAGTGGGCCGCGAAAATCGCCCGCAGCGGATACTCGGTCACGTGCGTCGATGTTTCGACCGCTATGCTCGAACAAGCCAGGCAGAAACTCGATCCACAGGCGGCGGAGCAAGAAGCAACGGTTGACCTTGGACAACTCTCGCGCGAAACCAGCGCACGTCCGCGGCCCAGCTTCGTTCGTGCAGACTTGTGTGACCTGTCGATGCTGCCGGCGGATCACTTTGCACTGGCCGTCGCGTTTGGCGAGCCGATCGGCTGCACCTCCTCACCGCCGGCCGCGCTCAAACAGATTCGCCGCATCCTCCGGCCGGACGGTACGCTGGTCGCGACGTTCGACAACCAGCTCAACGCCATCGACTTCTACCTGCAGCAGGGCGATCCGCGCAGCCTCACCGAGTTCCTGCACACCGGCCTCACGCACTGGCTGACGCGCGACCGGTCCGAGCAGTTCCCGATCCACACCTACAGCCCGTCGCGGCTGGCCAAGCTTCTGGAGTCGTGCGGCTTTGCCATCGTCGACCTGATCGGCAAGACCGTGCTGCCGATGCGTCATTACCGCGCCCTGCTGGCCGAGCCCGAACAGCGCCGCGCCCTGGCCCGCATCGAGAAGTCACTGTGGCGTGACCCGGCCGCCCTCGGCCGGGCCGCCCACCTGCAAGTCGTCGCCCGGCCCAACTGATCAGGCACTGTCCTGAAAAATAGGCGCCCCCAACCTTGTTGCATCAACCCTCGTCCGCCCTCCGGGCGGGCGCCTTCGGGCCGCCTTGGCCACCAGGGCATGAATGCCCTGGCTACGATCGCGCGCCCTCCGGGCGTGGCACCAATCCTGCAATTGGGTTTTCATGGTTCCGGGTGCGGCCCAGGCCCATGACGACTTCGGGAGCAAGTGCATCGTCCGGTCGACGCGCATGGCCGGCTGCGGTATCATTCGGATGGCGACCGAGTGGGGCGGTCGCCGCAGGGGTTCGCCGATGACACGATACGGCCGTGCGCTGAGAATGATCGCGTTCATGAGCTTTGGAGCAGCCGCCCTGCCGCTCACAGCCGCGCCAATGCCGGCTGAGCTCGAGGCCGCCACGCAGCGGACCATCGATCGCGGATTGACATTCCTCGAAAAGTCGCAGCGGCCGGATGGCGGCTGGCTGGGTGACGAGCGCAGCGACCCGGCCATCTCCGCCCTGATCATCACGGCCTTCATGCACGATGCCGACTACGGGCCGCGGCATCCCGTGGTCGAGCGCGGCCTTGCGTTCATGATGCGATTCGTTCAACGCGATGGCGGCATCTACGTCGAAGGCGAGGCGCTCAAGAACTACCAGACCAGCGTCTGTCTGGCGGCGCTGTCGGCCTGGAAGTCACTTCAGCCGAGCATGGCTGAAGCGGACCAAACCGGGCGTTACGACTCGGCAATCAAGGCGGCCCAGGACTTCCTCAAGAACCTGCAATGGGACGAGCACGAAGAGCACGACCGCGACAGCAGTTGGTACGGCGGCGCGGGGTACGGGCGAGGGAAGCGGCCGGACCTGTCCAACACGCAGATGATGGTCGAGGCGCTGCACGAAAGTGGGCTGTCGAAAGATGACCCGGCTTACCAGAAAGCCGTCCAGTTCATCAGCCGCTGCCAGAACCTCGACGAAACCAACGACCAGCCCTTCGCCCGTGGCGTCCGCGACGGCGGCTTCATCTACTCGTGTGCCAACGACGGCGAGAGCAAGGCCGGCACCGACCTGATCGAAGGCCGCCCGCACCTGCGCAGCTACGGCAGCATGACCTACGCCGGCTTCAAGAGCCTGCTCTACGCCGGCGTGGCCCGCGACGACGAGCGCGTCAAGACCTGCGTCGAGTGGATCAAACGGCATTACACGCTCGACGCCAACCCGAACATGCCGCACTCCCAATCGAAGGAGGGCCTCTACTATTACTATCACGTCTTCGCCAAGGCCCTCTACGCCTGGGGCGAAACGCTCATCGCCGATTCCCGCGGCGAAGTGCACAACTGGCGAGTCGATCTGTGTGCCAAGCTCAATTCGTTGCAGCTCGACGACGGAAGCTGGGTCAACACGTACGACCGCTGGATGGAAGGCAACCCCCAGCTGGTCACGGCCTATTCGCTCCGCGCGCTTCAAACGGCTCTGAGTCGGTAGCGGCGCGTACGTTCCGAGATCGAGCCGTCAGTCGGCGAAGTTTCAATCGCCGCCATCCAGTGCCGGTTGCGTGCCGGCCGGTTCGTTTTCGGCCGGCTCTGGTGAAACCGGCATCAGCATGTAGCTGGCAAGCCCGAACGGCGCGCCCCACGCATCGAATCCGAAGATTTGCGTCGCCGCGTATACGTACGCCCAGTAATACGGCGTACACAGTACCGGTGCGACGCCGTCAAACAACACGCCCTCACCATCATCGCGGGCCGAGATGATCGTCGCGCGGTCGACGTGCTCGGCGATGTCGCGGCCGCGCGGCATCGAGTACGGCCGAAGTCCCGGCACGCTGCCCGTCGGCGCCGCCCCGCCGAACGGTCCGCGCGGGTAGCGCCCGAGCGTCTGCAGAACGCCGAACAGCTCCTGCAATTGCGGGACGAACTGATCGTAAATGCCCCGGCTGAAGCCGCCCGGCGCCAGATACATCTCAAAACATGCGTCCGGTACGATGTGCTTCTCAACGCGCTGATAAGCATCCGTCGCCGTGACCGACGGCCCCGGCTGCAGCCACTGATCGACGGCGTCCTTCAAGTGCTGCGCATTCGTTGTGAGGATCAGCTCTTTCTCGCCGATGCTCAGATAGAACCTGAGCATCATCAGGCTGATGATCCGCACGTCACGTCCCCCGGCTTCGAGCGCCGTGACGGTGCCGAAGGATCCCGCAGTCGCCAACCCGTCCATCGCCCGGAGCAGCCCGTCCCGATCGGTTACGTCGAGCACGACGACCGCGCCGTTCAGCGGCAGCATGCCCGACAAGATGAAGCCGCCGTACTGTCCCGGACGGCGATAGATCAGGTAGCGCGGCCCCACGCATTGGACAAACGGGCGCAGCGTTTCGGTCAGCATTGGGCCGGATTGCGCCAGAAACGACGGATCCTGCCCGAAGATGCCGCTCACGAGCAGCGCCACCGAGAGCACGAAGCTCGATGGCTCCCACACGCCGGTCGTAAAGCCGCTGACGTCGCCCGGAACACGGCGCAGCCACTCCGGATCGATCCGGCTCTCGCGGCTGTAGGGGAACAGCCCGGTACGATTCGGGCCGACTTTCCAATAATGGCGGTTGCGGTAGCCCCCGTCCTCGACAAACGTCGCGCCCGAGACGGACTCCAGGCTGCTCCACGACAACGTACCCCACATCTGTCCGACGGGTGTGCCTTCCAGGCGCTTCCACTCCGGCGAGAGATGATGGAAGTAGGCGGCCGCGGGCGCGCCGCTCCGGCCTTCGAACAAGGGCCGCATCGCGGCGCGGAATGCCGGCGACTCGGCCAACCTCGGCCCGGTTGGCGACCCGCTGGCCCATTCGGCTGCCTCAGCGCCGACCGACCAGAAGCAGCGCCCGTCCTTCCACGTGGCCCGGACGCCGCCACGGCGATCGCTCAGCAGCGTTCGCGTTGGATCGGCGATCTGAATCGAGTCGAACTCGCCGGGCCAGCTCTTTAGGGCCGCGTGGTAGGCGGATTCAAGCCCGCCGGAGGCAGCGCCCTCGCACGGGAAGACGGCCAGGTAAGCGCTCCCGTCGCCACTCGTGGCCGGGCCGCTGGCCAGCACGATGTTCTCGTGCAGGCCATCGACAATGAACCGGTACATCGGGCCGGCCGCGTCGCCGCGATCACCGAGCCGCCGGACTTCCCCGAAGAACGCCTGAATCTCCGGATCCTCGACCACGCTCAGCGCAGCCGTGCCCGTCAGGCGAGCCCTGAACGCGCGCCAGCCTTGCCGATAGATGTATGACGACGTATCGGCGCGCAGCTTTTGAACCCAGGGGAGCGCGCCCGGCCCGCCTGGCGGCTCGTCGCCTCGAAGCGACTGCCCCGCGACTGCAACGACGATCGCTGTGAACACGCCCGTCAGCCTGGCGGACATTGTGTAGCTCCTTTCGAACGAGGACGCGTCGATCGGAACCGCTCCGACCGTGAACCTGCCGCGGGCACCCGATCAACCGGCCGCTGCGGCAGCCACCGACCTATCTGCGCCCCGCGCCGCCACATTCTCACGAAGTCCAGAATCGCTGGCGAGGCTGCACCTCGCACCCACGAGCGTGCCAGCAACTGCGGTGCTTACGGAAATCCAGCGACTAGACCGGTGGGCCGATTTCGGTCACCATCTCGGTCACGCTACGGAGAGACGCGTGAGGCACGATTGGCTCATCGGACTGATCCTCTTGCCGGCGGCCGGGCTGATCGCCTTCGGACCCCGGCGTATGGCCGACGTGCCCGCCGATCGAACGATCGTCCGCTATTGGGAGTCGTGGGCCGGCGTCGAGGGGCAGGCCATCCAAGCGCTGGTCGACGAGTTCAATCGGACCGTCGGCTGCGAGCGGCAGATTCACGTCCAATACGTGTCGCTGGGCAGCATGCTCACCGAGCGCTTGCTGGTCGCGTGTGCCGGAGGCGACCCGCCGGACATGGCCGGTCTGTTTCACTTCGCGGTTCCGCAGTACGCCGAGCTCGGCGCACTCGAGCCGCTCGATCGATGGATCGACAATCGTGCCCAGCCGAGCCTCAATGTGCGGCGCGACGAGTTCGTGCCGGCGCTGTGGGACATCGGCGTGTACGGCGGGCGGTTGTACGCGTTGCCCTCGACGCCGTTCAGCGTGGCGCTCTATTACAACCGGCAGTTGTTTCGCGAGGCCGGGCTCGATCCCGACCGGCCGCCGCAGACGATGGCCGAACTGGAAGCGTCTACCGAGCGGCTGACGCGGTTCGCGCCGGACGGCAGCATCGAGGTGGCCGGGTTTCTGCCCTCGCCGAAGGCGATGAATTGGTGGCACTGGTTCTGGCCGTACTTCTTTGGGATGGACGCGGCATCGCAGTCCATCGGGTCGCGGTCAGAGATCCGGGACACGCGCGCTCCCGCTAGCGAGTCCCGGAAGACCGCTCCTACAGATGCGTTGCCGTCGGAGGGCGGCCAGCCATTTGCGATCGACTCGCCGGCCGGGCTGGCGGCGCTGCGCTGGATCGCACACTATCGCGAACGGTTTGGCGTCGAGCGCACGCAGGTGTTCGAGCAGGGTCTGGGCGTCGTGGTCGAGGGGGCGCAGAATCCGTTCATGGCCGGGCGCGTGGCGATGATCCATCAGGGGCCGTGGATGGCGAACTTCATCGAGCGCTACAAGCCGTCGCTCGACTACGGCGTGGCCGCGTTCCCAAGTGCTTGCCCCGACGGCCGCCGGCCGGTGTTCGTCAGCAGCGACGTGCTGGTGCTGCCGAAGGGCGCCCGACACACGCGCGAAGCGGTCGTCTTCCTCAACTGGCTGATGCGGCAGGACGTACTCGAACGCCTGTGCAAGGCGCACGGAAAGAACTCGCCATTCAAGGCGCCGCGCGACGATTTTTTCGCTGGCCATCCCAACCCGCATGCCCGCATGCATCACGAACTGGCCAACAGCCCCGACGCCTTCGGCTACCCGAAGCTGACGACCTGGCCGCAGGTGAATCACGAGCTGCTGAACGCAGTCAACAATGTGTGGGGCGGCCTGGCCACGCCCGAGCAGGCCGCCAGGGACACGCAGCGACGGATCGACGACATCGTGAGAGGATATGAACGCGTGGCGACGCGGCGAAGGTAAGGATTTCAGATTGCAGATTGCAGATTTCAGATTTCAGGACGCGCCCGGAGAAGTCATCCGCAGCGGCACGAGCGGTCGGAAGTCTGAAATCCGAAATCTGAAATCTGAAATCCAGGGCCTCGCCTGGACGTCGCCGTGGTGGCTTGGCTTCCTGTTGTTGACGGCCGGACCGCTGGCGCTGTCGTTCTACCTGAGCTTGTGCGACTATCCGCTGCTGGCCAGCCCGGTCTACATCGGCGCCGAGAACTATCGGCGGCTGGTCGAAGATCCGCTCTGGTGGCAATCGCTGGGCAACACTGTCCGGTTCGCCGTGATCTCGATCCCGCTGTGCAGTGCGTTCGCGCTGCTGCTGGCGGTTCTGCTCAAACAGCCTGTGCGCGGCATCGGCGTGTTCCGTGCGGTTATCTTTTTGCCGACGATCGTGCCGCTGATCGCCAGCGCCATGGTCTGGCTGTGGATGCTGAACGGGCGGCTGGGGCTGATCAATCACGCGCTCAGCTGGGTCGGCATCGATGGGCCCAACTGGCTGGGCGATCCGGCGTGGGCCATGGGCGGGCTGGTGCTGATCGCGCTGTGGAGCGTCGGCAACACGGTCATTATCTACCTGGCCGGATTGCAGGACATCCCTTTCGAGCTGTACGAGGCCGCGGAGCTCGACGGGGCCGGCGCCCTCATCACATTTTTCCGCATTACATTGCCGGTCCTGACGCCAGTCATCCTGTTCAACGCGGTCATCGCGATCATCGCCACTTTCCAGTACTTCGTGCAACCGTTCGCCATCTGGACCGCATCGGACCGCGGCGGTCCGGGCCGCTCGGTGTATTTCTACACCTGGTATCTGTACGACAACGCGTTCCAATACCTGAAGATGGGCTACGCCAGCGCGATGGCCTGGGTGCAACTCGTGATCATCCTGGCGCTGACCGGATTAGTGTTTCTGGTGGGGCGAAGGGTCGGATATCGGCCTTGATTGCGGATTGCGAATTGCGAATTGTGGATTGTACGACGCGCTGGAGCGCGGGCATCTTGCCCGCTTCTGGGATCGCGGGCATCCTGCCCGCACGACTGTGAAACGAGCCAATCGCGGGAGATTTCATGCGACGCATGTTGATATCCGCACTGCTCGTTGTGATCGCGGTTGCGTTCTGCGCCCCGTTGGTGACCATGCTGGCCACCAGCCTGAAGACGGACGCTGAGTTGGCCCGCGTCCCCCCAACCGTGCTGCCGGCCGAACCCGATCCCGGCGTGTATCGCCGCGTGCTGGAATCGAAGGAAGTGCCGGTGCTGCTGTATGCCCGCAACACCCTCATCATCACGCTGCTGAGCATGGCCGGCACGGTGCTGTCGAGCGCTGCGGCCGCGTATGGCTTTTCGCGCATCCAGTGGCGCGGGCGAAACGTGATGTTCGCGATCATGCTGGCCACGATGATGATTCCGTTCCCGGTCGTGATGGTACCGACCTACGTGATCTTCAAGCACCTGGGCTGGATCGGCACGTTCCGGCCGCTGTGGGTGCCGGCCTGGTTCGGCAGCGCGTTCAACATCTTCCTGCTGCGGCAGTTCTTCCTCACCATCCCGCGCCAGCTCGACGAAGCCGCCCGCCTCGATGGCTGCGGCACGTGGGGTGCGTTCTGGCGGATCATCATGCCGCTCTCGAAGCCGGCCCTGGTCATCGTCGCGCTGCTGCACTTCGTGACCGTCTGGAACGACTTCCTGGCCCCGCTGATCTTCCTGAACCATCAGGACCAGTTCACGCTGGCTCTGGGCCTGCAGTTCTTCCAAACCCGCTCGGGCGGCACAAGCTGGAACCAGCTCATGGCCGTCTCCGCGCTGATCGTGGCGCCGTCACTCCTGTTGTTCCTGGTCGCCCAGCGCGCCTTCGTCCGCGGCATCGCCACGACCGGGATGAAAGGGTAGGGCCTGCGCGCCCCCGGCCGCGAACGACCGCAGACGAGCAGGACTTGCGTCGCGACAAACGCGCGTCCAGAATGAATGGAGCGGTCCTTGAGGAGACGTACTGATGGTGCCCTCGACTTCAATACCAAAGCATCGCGCACGGCTCAACAGGACATTGGTGTTGACCGATGCCGAGCGAGCTCGACTGCGATCCCGCCTTGCGACGGAGCTCCCGTCGCAACGCCTCGCCAAACTGCCTGAGGGAATCGCACATGGGGATTTCGCTCAATGGGTTCCTTTTCTGCCGGCCCGTAGCGTCGACCTCCTTTTCTTGGATCCGCCCTACAACCTCGACAAGTCGTTCAACGGTTGGAAGTTCTCTCGGAAGACAGAGAGCGAATACACGCTTTGGCTTGACCGGATTCTTCAAGCGCTCGCGCCCCTCTTGAGGCCGACGGCGTCTGTCTACATCTGCGGTGACTGGCGCACATCGCATTCGATCTTTGAGGCCGCGTCGCGGCACCTCATCATCCAGAGCAGGATTACCTGGGAACGTGAGAAGGGGCGCGGCGCAAGGTCCAATTGGAAGAATGCGTGTGAGGATATTTGGTTCTGCACCGTCTCGGACGAGTACTGTTTCAACGTTGATGCGGTAAAGCTACGGCGACGGGTCCTTGCGCCTTACACAAATGGCGACGGAACGCCGAAGGACTGGCGCAGAACAATCGAAGGTGATTTCCGCGAAACGCACCCATCGAACTTGTGGACTGACATCTCAATCCCGTTCTGGTCGATGCCGGAGAATACCGATCATCCGACGCAAAAGAGCGAGAAGCTCCTGGCCAAACTGGTCCTCGCCAGTACGCACGCGGGGGACTTCGTACTCGACCCGTTCGTCGGCAGCGGAACCACTGCCGTCGTAGCGAAGAAGCTCAATCGGCGGTGCTTTGGGATTGAGATCGATCAAGAGTACTGCCTGCTTGCGCTGCGCCGCATGGAGATCGCCAAGGACGATCCCACAATTCAGGGCTATGCAGACGGCGTGTTCTGGGAACGCAATACGCTCGCTCGACAGCTACAAAGCCGACGTGCTGCCACGGTTGCGGCGTCGCGAGCCGCCGACACAGGTGCTCCTCTTTTCGAGCAGGTCAGAGGTTGAGGAGTTTCTCGAGGAACTGCACTCCCTCTGCCACATCGATTTCTTCGCGGTAGTCCGGGGCAAAGACCCGCGAAAAGTCGCCAGTCAACTGTGTAACGCCGCGTGAATTGCGTCCCGCCCAATGAGGTTGGATGCGAGTAGCAGCCATGACCGTTCGATCAAAGACTGATACGGTTGAGCAGGTGACTGTCTTCCTTTCGATGTGAATGCCGACCAGACAGAACGCGATGACCGCGTTCCCCTGGCTCAGCGCCTCCAGCGCCTTGTCGACGTTGTACGCCTTTGGGTTTGATGCTCGATCCATAAGCTTGGTCTTGATCTCAAGCTGCAGCTCGACTTCGCCCGCGAGATTCCGCACTATGTCGCCCAGGTCGTGCAGGCTGCTCCGGCCTGTCATGGCCTGCTCGATGAGGTCGCCCCGCCGTTTGACGTTTTCGACGCGTGCGTATTCGAGGATCTGCCGCGATCTCTCTGCAACGATGTCGACCAATTCCTGCTTTAGGCGGGCATAATCGGGATTGCCGATTAGCAAGGCCGCCAGCGCCGGTGCGCGAAGGATCGCCTCGCGCTGCCCTACCGTCGGGGAGAATGGGCGACCCGTTGCCACGATGCTGTCTGTCGCCTGCACAAGCCGTTCAACGTTTTCCTCCCACGTAAACTCCTGATGGATGGCGAATAGTGTCTCGAAGTTTTCCGGCTGGTTCTTGATGCCCGCGTACTCGCGGACGATGTCACTGCCGTTGAAGCTTCCACGAATGCGCGAGGTCGATAGGGCCTGGGACGAGTGACTGATCTTTTTCAAGAACGTCGAGTTTGCCAGTACGAACTCGGTTCGCGTCGGGCGGACGACCACCACGAGTACCGGCACGGCGTCGATCTTGGCGAGGGTTGAAAGACTCATGACAGTCCCGGAAAAGGAAGGTGTGTTTGCCTCAGAGAATCGGAGCGCGATTTCGCGCCCAACGAACACCGCACGCCGCCGGGTAAGCCCAAAACCGCGAGCGGTCGCCTTCGCAATCTCGTCTTTTGTTGCCGCTAGATTTTGGCGGCGAAAACCCAAGATGAACTCGACGACGTCTGGAATGGCCATGGCGCTACCTGCTGCCTGCGATTGATCGCGCTGCTCGCTGCCCAATCACCCGCCGGGAAGGAATCAGCGATAATCGGAGCCGCGATCACTGCTTCGTTGGAGTCGTTCATACTCTCCACGCGAGGCGCTGGCCGTGTCCGCGGTGCGAACCGAAACGCGCTCACCTGAACCAGGGCGCAGACCTGGAACCAGTTCATGGGCGTGTCGGCGATGATCATCGCCCCATCGTTCTCTTCCTCGCGTTCGCCCGGTTCGACAGCGCAACCGCGCGCCTATGGCAGTACCGCGATAATCCGGCACGGGCCGCCGGTGCCGCGTTCGATCTTCATCGGCAGCGCGATCAGCGTCGCGCCGCGCGGCGGTAGCTGCTCGAGGTTGGCCACGTTTTCCAATCCGGGGATGTCCGCAGCGCCGAGCACGCGATGCGCGATGAAGTTCCGCGACGGACCGTGATCGAGACTGGCCGTGTCCAGGCCGACCAGATCGATGCGGCGTTCGACCAGCACCTGTGCGGCCGCCTCGCCAATTCCGGGGAAATGCAGGTTGTCGGCCACGCCGCGCACGTCGCTGCCCAGGTAACGCTTGGCGTCGGGATAGAACTGCCCGAACCCCGTTAGAATCAGCACCGCGTCGCCCGGCTCGATCCGGCCGTGGGCGCGCTCGTGGCGTTCGATGTCCTCGGGGGCGAGCAGGTAGTCGGCGTCGGCCGCGCACGCGGCGCGAATGTCGATCACGCGTGCCGGCCCGATGAACTGCGTGATCGGGATGTCGGCCGTGGCCCGCTTGCCTTCGGCAAAATGGATCGGCGCATCGAGATGCGTGCCGCCGTGCTCGGACGCGCAGAAATCGTTCGACGCATACCACTCGCCGGCCGCATTCGGGCCGTGCGCCACCTGCGTAAGCTGAAAACGGTTGGCCGTCGGCCAATAGACGCTCTGCTCGTTGAACGCGTGCGTCAGGTCAACGAGCTTCGACTCGTCCATCCGTCCGCCCGCGGCGCAGCCGCCCAGCAGCAAGAGCAGCGTCCAGCAGGTCGAGTTCGTCCTTCGCCGTCGCCACCTCGCCGGTCCCTCACGGTGGCCGACCAGCGCGAGCCACAGTGCCTGAATGTGTAAGAACAGGTTCATGCCCGCCATGATACCCGACCTGCGAACCACGTGCCGCTCCGTTCGTTGCACACCGAACCGTCCGAGGCCGTCGGCAGCCCGCGCCGAGGCAAGCCGAGCTGGCACCGAGCTTGTGGTCAGGAACGGGTTGCGAATCGAGTCCGTTTGGCGGCTTGGCATTTTCGTCATCGTCACTTATCGGCTGCCGGCCAGCGGCGCCGCTTCGCCGAACCGGTTGACGCCGAGTCGCTCGTCGGCTTAGACTTCCACGTCGACAGTTTGGCCTGTGGTGCAATTGGTAGCACGTCTGACTCTGGATCAGAAGGTTCTAGGTTCGAGTCCTAGCAGGCCAGTTTGCTGACCCGTGCCGCCGGACCGCATCCCGGCGGCTCGATGCACGGCCGAAACAGCGAGTCGTGGCATGAGCCAGCACGTCGGACCTGTCTACGGCCCGTGGCGCACAGTTCGTCCAGCACGTGGCCAACATCATGGCCTTGACCCTCACCGTCTACGAGCCGATCGAGCCTGAAGCCGCCCAGACGCCGGCACGCGCCGGGTGTTTGTCCCGCGGCCCCATGCCGAACCGGCCGTGCCGCCGCGCAGCTTCGCCAGCTCGGCCCCAAGTTCCGCGATGCGACGTTGCAGTCGCTTGCAGCGCGGACGCGCTACGTTGCCCTCCGACGGCGCCGCCATCGGAACGCATGATCGCCACGAAGCACACAACCCGATGAGCGAATGACGCGAATCGATGGCAAACAGGTTCGCTCTGACTCGCCCCACCATCCGCGCAGGCTCACCGTTCTGGCCGCTAACAGTCGAACTTGTCTTCGGTTTTCGGCCGCGTTAGCATCGTCGATACGGACGCCGCGGCGTAGTGATCGCCGTGCTGCTGTGCGGCGCCTCGCCACCGTCCGACGGGAACAGAATGCTCATGCCGACCGCCTATGACACGCTGCTGGGCCTGATTCGCGAGATGGGGCAGCTCGAATCGGTCGAGTCCGTGCTCGACTGGGACCAGGAGACGTTCATGCCGCCCAACGGCCTTCCAGCCCGCGCCGAGCAGCTCTCGCTCATTGCCGGTCTCGTACACGAGCGGCGGACGCACTCCAAGGTCGGCGAGTTGCTGGCGCAGCTTGATGGCCAGGGCGACTTCGCCCAGGCCGCCAACGTGCGCGAGATGCGCCGCACGTACGAGCGCGCCACCAAGGTGCCGACCGACCTGGTGCGGCGGATCAGCAAGGTATCAGCCCTGGCCAAGGCCGCCTGGGTCGACGCCCGCTCGAGTTCGAACTTCACGGCCTTTGCGCCGCACCTGGCCGAGCTGCTCGAGCTCAAGCGCGAAGTGGCCGACCGCGTCGGCTACCAGGGCGAGCGCTACGATGCGCTGCTCGACGAGTACGAGCCGGGCGCAACGGCGACCGAAGTGGCCACGACGTTCGCCGCCCTGCGCCAGCCACTGTCGGAGTTCGTGCGCGAGCTGGCCGCGGCCAAGCGGCAGCCCGACCCGTCGATCCTCACGCGGCACGTCCCGCGCGCCGCTCAGGAACGGTTATCGCACCGCCTGGCCGAGGCGATCGGCTTCGATTTTCAGAGCGGCAGAATCGACGTTTCGGTCCATCCGTTCTGCTCCGGCACGACGCCCGGCGACGTGCGGCTGACGACGCGATACCTCGAGAACTTCTTTCCGTCCGCCATCTTCGGCACGCTGCACGAAGCCGGTCACGGCCTCTACGAACAGGGCCTCGATCCCGCCCACGTGTTTACGCCCATGGGCCATGCCGTGTCGCTCGGCATCCACGAGTCGCAATCGCGCATGTGGGAGAACTTCGTCGGCCGCAGCCGCCCATTCTGGGAGCATTTCTATCCCGACGCTCTGAAGCTGTTCACATCGCTGGCCGACGTCAGCCTCGACGCCTTCGTCGCCGCCATCAACATCGTGCGCCCGTCGCTGATTCGTGTCGAAGCCGACGAAGTGACCTACAATCTGCACATCATTCTGCGCTTCGAGATGGAGCGCGAGCTGATCGGCGGCAAGCTGCCCGTCAAAGACGTGCCCGCGGCCTGGAATGCAAAGTTCAAGGAGCTGCTCGGCATCACACCCCCCAACGACCGCGCGGGCTGCCTGCAGGACATCCACTGGTCGATGGGCGCGTTCGGCTACTTCCCCACCTACGCCCTAGGCAACCTGTACGCCGCCAAGTTCTTCGCCTCGATCCGCAAGGCGATCCCCGATCTCGACGACCGGCTGCGCCGCGGCGAGTTCCGCACCTTGCTCGACTGGCTGCGCACAAACATACACCGCCACGGCCAGCGCTACCGCGCCGGCGAGCTGGTGCAAGTGGTGACCGGTGCTCCGCTATCGATCGACCCATTCATGACGTACGTACGGACCAAGTTTTCGGCCATCTACGGCCTGTGAGTTGCCCCGAGTACCCGCGAGCGTAGAGGCGATTCGATGACAACTACTCCGACAAAGCACATTCGATTCGATGAGTCCGGACGTGCATGGATCGACGGCACGACGCTGAGTGTTGCAACCATCGTCCGCGAACACCTGGCGCACGGCTGGAGCGCAGCGGAGATATCTCACCAGCACTATGGGAAGATCTCGCTGGCGAAAGTCTACGCAGCCCTTTCCTACTATTACGATTACCAATCCGAGCTCGACGCCCAGATCGAGCAGGAGGAGCGGGAGATTGACAGCCTGCAGGCGAAGGCCGGCGACTCGCCCTTGGTCAATCGACTTCGCCAGTCCGGGCAGCTTCCGTGAGTCTTCGATTCTACATGGACGAGAACGTCCCTCGCGCCATCTCGATCGGAGTGCGCCTTCGCGGCGTCGACGTCTTGACGGCTCACGAGGACAAACACGACTCAATGCTCGACAACGTGATTTTTACCGTGCCGTAGAGTTGGGTCGCGTCCTCTTCTCGCAGGACACCGACATGCTCCGCGAAGCGCATGTGAGGCAGGACGACCGGCGCGAATTTCATGGCGTCGTGTTTGCGCGGCGGTCGAGCATCAGTATCGGGCAGATCGTTGACCAGCTCGTTCTCGTAGCTGAGGCCACGCTGGAGGGCGAACTGATCAATCGAGTCGAGTACCTCCCGCTCAAGTGACGGTGCCGTCAGGTTCGACGCCCGATCGCGGTCGATAGCACCGTCAGCGTCACGGCTGGTTGGTCGCGTATTCGATGACCGACGTCGCACGACTGAAACTGCAGTCACCCGGCAACTCCCGTCCGTACTCGCTCGAGGCAGGCAGCTTGGCGCTCCCAGCGACACGGGCGGGCAGTGCTTCCCGACTTGACGCCGGTTACGTGGTCTTCCACCATCGCCGGCATGGATCGTCCGTTGATCGTAGTGGCTGAGTCATATGACGATCGTGCCGTCGAGAAGTTGCGGACGGTGGGCGAGGTCCGAGTGCTCGATCGGCCATCGCGCACCGATCTGCATGCCGCCGTGCGTGACGCCGACGCGTTGCTCGTCCGGACGTACACGCCGGTGACGGCAGAAATGATCGCCGCGGCGCCGAGGCTGCGCGTCATCGGCCGCGGCGGCGTCGGACTGGAGAACGTCGACACGGCTGCGGCTGCGGCCCGCGGCATCGCGGTCGTGTACACGCCGGCGGCGGCGACGCGAGCGGTGGCCGAGCTAACGATCGGGCTGATTCTGGCGCTGGAGCGGCGCATCGCCTACGCCGACGCCGAGGTGCGGGCCTTTCGGTTCGCGCAGGCCCGCGACGCCCTCCGCTGCCGCGAGCTGCACGAGCTCACGCTGGGCATCGTCGGCATGGGGCGCATCGGGCGCGAAGTCGGTCGCATCGCACACGTTGGCTTCGGAATGCCCGTGCTCTACACCGATATCGTCGAGATCGGCTGGCTCGATTTCGTGGCCACGCCGGTAACCAAAGCGCGGCTCTGGTCCGAGGCCGACGTCATCAGCTTGCACGTGCCGCTGACCGCACAGACCGAGCGCCTGATCAACGCCGACACACTCGCCCAAATGAAACCGACCGCGCTGCTCGTCAACATGTGCCGCGGCCGCGTGGTCGATGCCGCGGCGCTGGCCACCGCGCTTCGCGCCGGCCGGCTGGCTGGCGCCGCCATCGATGTGTTCGACCTCGAGCCGCCGCCGCCGGATCATCCGCTCTTGTCGGCGCCGAATGTGCTACTCTCGCCGCACGCCGCCGCCCGTACGCACGCCGGACTGGCCCGCATGAACGACTGCGTCGACGACGTGATCGCCGTGCTCACCGGCCGAACGCCGAGCTACGCGTTCACCGCAGGATCAACGTAGCATGGCTGTGGCCGTCGAGAACGATAAGGCTCGCGCCACGGAGCGAAGGCGCATCACGCGGCCTTCGGCCGGAAGTGGGCCGAGTTCGCGTGCTGAGCGTACGCGTCCACCCGGAGCGCTGCCAGCATTTGCGAGCGTCTATCCCGCGCAACCGGTGTTGCAACGGCTTCGGGCGGTACGTGGCCGGGTCGCCTGAGTCGCACGTTGCGGTCAATCGTGAGCGCTTGGCCCCAAATCCCCCTGCGGTTCTGCCTCACTCGCCCGCCAGCGCCGCTTCGAGCAGGGCGCGCATCTCGGAGACGGAGCGGAAGCCGGTGATGCGCTGGCCGCCGATGAAAAACGTCGGTGTGCCCGACGCGCCCAGCGCGATGGCCGATTCGCGGTCGGCCCGCACGGCTGCCGCGGTCGCTCCGCTGGTGAGGCAGTTGTCGAACACGGTCAGGTTCAAGTCGAGTTCGTCGGCGTAACGCCGCAGGTCGTCGTCGCTCAGGGCCGGCTGGCCGGCGAACAACTCGTCGTGATACTCGAAGAATCGGAACTGGGCGGCGGCGCACTCGGCCGCCCGCGCCGCCGGCTCAGCCCGCGGATGGATCGATGTCAGCGGGAAGTGCCGGAACACCCAGCGCACGCGGCCGGTGTCGACGTACTCGGCCCGGACGGTCGGATACGTCTCCTCAGCGAACCGCCCGCACACCGGGCACTCGAAATCGCCGTACTCGATAACGGTGACTTCTGGCTCACCCACGACGCGCACGTGGTCATCGCTCGTGACCTGCAGCAGCGGGTTGTTCGGATCGACAGCGTTGCCATTGCTATTGGTTCGGGTTGCCACCGCCGCCACCGCCACCGCTGGGCTGTGAAACCGGTACGCAGCCCAGCACCGCGACCAGCACGACGGCCGCGGCCACCGCCGTCCAAAACGTGCTCATTGGCTTCATCGATCACGCTCCCATGTTGTGCAACACACCCGGCTGACCGCGACGGATGGTAGAAGCACTCAGCGCGCAGGGCAACCGGCTCATACGAGTCCATGGGGCTCACGCAGGTCCGGGGCCGCGGGGCCGGCCAGAGATCGCCCGCCCCCGGTGTGTCCTACGTGGCGGCGCGCCGCTGCCTGCGCGCGAAGATTCGGCGCAGTCCGAGCACCCAGATCAGCAGCCAAACACCCGTCGCGAGCCCTACGAACCACCAAGGCGTACGTGAACCACCCCCGACGCTCAGCGCCGCACTGCCGCGGAAATTCGACATGCCACTCGTGCCCGTCCGGGCAACCCCTGCTTCGACGTCTTGCCGGACGAGGTTCATGACGTCGGTCGCCTCGGCCAGGAGTGCGTCGGTGTTCCCCTGCACACCCGCGCTGCGCATCCAGTCGTAGATCGACCGGGCCGTGAGGGCCTCTGTGAGGGTCGTTCGCCTCCCGGCGGGATCGACGGAAGTGTGGGACAGGTCGCGCGGGCTGACGTGTAGCTCGGGCTTCGCGCCGGCAGCGAGGGTAGAGAGCACGATGGTGATCGACTCGAGCGACTGCGTGCCGTAGCCGGCGCCGACTTCAACCAACTCGATCTGCCGATACCCGCCCGAGACCGGATTGGGAAGTCGCAGGCGCGACGTTGTGGTTTGAAACTGAACGAACTGACCGATGGCGCCGCTGATGACGACCGCGGGCAACGGCAGCAGCAATGTCCAAAGCACGGCCCGCCAGCGCTGCGAGAGCCGCTTGCGGAACTCGTCGGTCAGGACGCCGACCTCACGCATGTCGCCCCCGCATTCGGGGCAGATGAAGGTCGGCAGGCCGGCCACCGCGTAGCCGCAGCGTCCGCACGACGGTTCGCGAGCCGCGGCCCGCCGGCCGAGAAGCAGTACGGCCAGCACAATCAGTCCGGCCGTGCTAGCCAGCGCGACCAGGATCAGCATGACTGTCGGATTGGCCATGGCCGATGCCGGCAAACTCGCGCTCGCCGCTGAGGTGCAGGATCGTACCGCGGCGTGCGGCGCTGTGGCTGCACGATAATGCGGCGCGGTGGCGATGTCACGATCACATGCGTCGGAGCGTGCGCAGTGGTGCCATCGTCCCAACGCCTCCCCGCCGTGGCCAAGCGCTCGTCGCGGAGGCAACGGCAGGGGCGAGAAACCCGTGCGACGCTTCACGGGCGTCAAACCGCTGCCACGCAATTGCGGCCGTACAGCGTCCTGGGCGTGATTGGCGGATTCCGGGAATTGGGGTGCAGGTGTCCCGCCAGCCCGCGCAGCCGAGACGGCCGCAGCACAGCGGCTACACCGGGTTCGTTATGAACGGTCGCCTCGAGTGTCACGCACGTGGCCGTAACGGGTCCGTGGCAGTTTGGGCGGACCACGCGCCGTGAACAACCGAGAGTGAGTGTGCCTCGCTCTTTCGCCCCTGCCGGGGCTCCTCACCTCTTGCGTCCTATCCCACGGCTTGCGCCGTCGGCTCTATTCTGTCGCCGCTGCCGCGGCTGAGCTACGCCGAAAACTCCGCGCTCCAAAGGTCTGATGTCTTTCGCGCTGGCTAATGTTCAAGCCGCGGCAGGGGCGGCAGACTAATTAACCCGGGTGGAATCGGAGGCCGCGGTCGGAAGCTTCCGCCAGTCACGTTGTTCAGGAACCGTGTCCCCGCTGCGCGGCGAGCAATCGCGGCGCGAGCTTGGAATAAGCGATCGACGTGCCGACGAACAGCAGCCCCACGCCCAAAAGCGACAGAACGCGATAGGCATAGCGCACCTCGGCCATGTCGATCACGAGCACCTTGGCCAATGTCACGCCCAGAAGGGCCAGACCGGCGTAACGGCACCAGCGGGCATCGCGGACGAAGCCCACGACCACCAAGCCAATGCCGTACAGGCCCCAGTAAATGCTCAAGGCCGTGTGACGAGCCATGTCCGCCCGCTCGAGGCGGTTCAGCTCGGGCGCGAGCAGGCGGTCGATCTCGAGGCTACCCAGCCAAAGCCCGATACCCGCGACCAGCCCGAGCGCCGCGCCGGCCGGATACATAAACGTCTCACGCAGCCGTGCGCCGGCTGCGTCATTGCGCCGTGACAGATGGGCCAGTGCCGTCAGCAGTAAGGCGAGCGATGCGCCGGACAGGAACTGAAGATTGAGAACAAGGCGGGCCGGCGCCACGCCCGCCCCGAGCCGCCAGCCAATGGTGTCGAGTGTCAGCCACGCCGCGGCGCCGCCGCCCATCAACAGCGGACCAGCCAACACGAGCCCGCGCTGGCTGCGCAGCCGGCCGATCAACAGCATGGTCATCCCGCCGGCCGCCCATAGCAGCGTACACCAGAGCATGCGGCTGTGCATCGGCGGCCACGTCGGGCTCCATGCTGCCGGCTGCGCAGCCTCATAGCGGCCAATTGCTCGCTCGACCTCAAACGACAGACCCCACAGGAGGACCATGCTGACTCCGACCGGCAGCGCATTGGCCAGCGGCTGCAGCCACAAGCGGCGCGCATCGATGCCCGAAGACATCCCGGCGCGAACCAGCAGCGCTGCCATCACCACGAGCGCCGTCCCCACGAGCATCTGAGCGTTGGCGAGCGGCCAGGACGCGATGCGCAGGCTCGAATCGTCACCGATCGCCCAAAGCAGCGTATCGACCGCGATCCACTTGAAGCCGCAGAGCATCAGAACGGCCCAAGCGAAGCCCGACAGCAGGTCAGCTTCCGCCGAGCCGTCGTCTGATTCGCGTCGCCGCAGCGCTGCGGCCAGCAGCCCAACACCGAGTGCACCGAAGGCCCACACTAACGTCAGGATGAGCTGCCGCAGGTGCCGCCACGACCAGGGCGCGATCTCGTTCGCGTCGGCCCAGGCCAGCACACCGCGATCCACCTCAAAGCTGAGGCCGACCAGCGCGACACACCCGCCCACGATGAAGAGCAGGCCGCGCGCCGTTGCTACGACGGTTTGCGGCGGCGCTTCGTCTGCGCGGGGCCTGCTTCGCCGGGCAAAGATGTGCCCGGCCCAGCCGATCGTCGCCGCGATGGCCGCACCGAGTCCCATTTGCCAGTTCAAGATGGGCCACGCGTCGGCGGCGCTCCAGGTGGACGACAATCGACGCAGGACCGCATCACCAATCAGCCATTTGCCCGAGGTCGCCACCAGGGCAACGAGACCGAACTCGAAGTAGCGTTGCCGGGGCGACACTTCGTGTCGGTCGCCGAGCGCTCCGGCGGCCAATAGCGCGGCGGTGCCCAGCAGCCAGCCGCCCGTGATGGCCAGCTCGCGGCATTGCAAGGCGCAGAGCCAGAACCACCCGAACGTGCCAACCCCGCACAAGATCGCCGCAACGCGTTCGCGCGAATCGGTGTCGGGCATGCGCAGGAGGCGCCGCGAGGCGATGTGCGTCGCGATGATGGCCGTCAGCGCCAAGACGGTCCAGCGCGTGATGGTGAGGTTCTCGGCGCTCCAGATCGCGGGAGCCAGGTCAGGTGACACCCGGTCGAAGCCCGCGATCCGGACCAGCGCCAGCAGCCCGACCAGCAGTCCATAGCCCGTGACGCCGGTCGAACCGAGCCGGCGGCCGGCTTCGACCGCGGCCAGCCCGATCGCCAACCAGCCGATGGACTCGCCAAAACCCTTGAACTGCAGCGCCACGGCGACGGCTGCCAGGACGCCCCCCTCGAGCCAGCGTGTGACGGCTAACATGTGTGGCGCCCCAGTCGGCCTGGCGCGCAGCGCTGCAAGCCCGCCGCCGATGGCGTATGCGATCACGCCGTTGAGCATCGCGACGACCGCCGCGAACGGTCCGAGCCAGTCGCGCCCGTCGACCGACGAACGGGTGAGCACCCAACATCCAACCGTGACAAACCAGCTCGTGAATGCGAGGCTGGCCGCGACGTTGCCGACGTCAGATTCGTGCTTTCGAGCCACCCAGATCAGCTCGGCGGTGACAATCGCCCACGAAACAGCCAGAAACGCCAGCGCGAGGCCGCGGTGCGACAGCCCTTCATCGATCGCCCACGCCAATCCGATCAGACCGTGGCCGCCGAGCGCCACGTACCGCATCGGCCGAAACACCGGTAATCTTCCGGACAGCCCCAAGCTGACGACGAGCAGCATTGTCAGGTACATGGGCAACGCCCAAGGAACGGACGACGCCTCGGACAACAAAACCGGCGTGAGGTATCCACCAGCCACCGATAGCACGCCAATGGTCAGCAACTGACCGCGAAGCGTGATGGCGAAGCCGAGCGCCGCGACCGATGCCAGGAGGACGAACGCGCCGCGTTCGTCGAGCAGGTGGTAGTAACGAAACGTCGCGTAGGCCGTGAGGTAGAGTGTGCCGATCCCGGCGCCGAACAGGCCAACCGCCGCCGGCCGGCCGATGCGGCGCAGTGCCCACTCGCCGGCGGCGATGAGCAGGCTCCCGAATCCGGCGGCGAGTAGGCATTTGGTCAAGGGTGAAAGGCGTCCGAACCAGCCCGCGTCGTATGCCAGCTTGACGAAGAACGCCACCGCCAGCACGACGACGATCGCCCCGATCCACGCCATCCAAACGCCGACGCGGATTTCGAACGGCGTTCCCGGGCTGCTGGGTTCGATCGGCGCGGCCGCGCGCGCAGCCTGCGCACCTGTATCTGGCGCGGCTGCCGAGGGCGGTGCAGCGCCAACGTCCGGTCTCGATCCCGTGGCCGCTGGGTGCCGGGCCGCGCCCAGTGTGCCCGCGTGTAGCGCACCTTGCCCCATCGATGTGGCCACCGGCGGTTCGGTCACCGGCGTCGCCAAAGGTGCTGGCGGTGCGGGCGCGGCCGCGTCGGCAGGAGTCGGGGCCGGTGCCTCCTCCCGCGAAACGCCCAGCCGCGCCTCGATCCGGTCAAGCCGCGACGAAAGCTGGGCCAGCACGTGTTGGAGCTGATCGAGGTCCATGGTCCCGTACTCTTATTATGCGCGATGGTAAGTCACTGTGCGCGATGAAGCGCCATCGGTTTGGCATGGGCAAGCAATCGTCGCGGTCTTTGGCGACGATTGCTTGCCCGTGCTGCCGCGAGATCGTCACGTGATCTGCACGGGCAAGCAAAAGGCCGCTTGCCCATGCCACCCGCTGCAACGCCTGCGGCTCGCGCACGCTGATTTGCCGTCGATTCCTGTCGGATCTGGTCTGCGCTTGGCGACGGATTATCTGGGAGGGCCGCGAGCCGGCTCAAGCCGCCGGACCTGCACGACCTGCGTCCGGCCGGCGCTCGACACGGCGCGTACGTATCTCTCCGGGTAGCCGAGCTGCGGATGGAAGCGCACACGGAGCAGCTCCGCCCCGCCAGCCAGCGGGCCGTGCGGGTCAGCCGCCAGCTCCAGATCAAGTTCCAGCGTGCTAAACCAACCGTCAACCGAATAGGATTGGGCGTCGTGCGATGCGGCGGCGTGGCCGCCAACCCGTAACGAGATCACCGCGCCACGCTGCACTTCGACCTCGTAGAGCGTGCCTCCAATATCGAGATCAAGGGAGTAGTCGCGCAGGCCGGCGGCTGTCCACCGCTGCCGGGCGGCCGCCAGGTTGGCGGCGGTCAGGCGCTCGGTCGGCTCGCGTGCCGCCAAGGCCGCTGCGATCAGCCCGGCAAGCAGCCCGAGCGGTCCAAGCCACAGAACCTTGCCCCAGCGTCGCTTCACGACGGAACGTTTGAAAACCCGATGTGGTGCCACCCCGCATGGCCCGCGCGCGGGCGACCGCGTTCAGTCTGTCGCCGCACCCGACTCGACCCGCCGGACGTTTCGCGCCTGAGGCCCCTTCTCTGATTCGGCGACTTCATATTCGACGGCGTCACCATCTTTCAGGCTGCGGAAGCCCTCGCCCTCGATGCAGGAGTAGTGGACGAAGACATCCTTACCCCCCTTTCCGCCGTCGATGAACCCGAACCCTTTCTTGCTGTCGAACCACTTGACGATGCCGGAGGGCATGACGACCTCCTTCCGATTGGGTCGCATGGCCGACTGAGGAGGCCATGCGGCGTGTCGCGAAGCGCCAGATGCCCGCCGCTCGCACGGGCATGCCGCGCGCGACGCGGGCGTCACGACCCCTCCGACACCATTCTACCCGATCGACACGTCAAGCGACGGCTTGCGGCGGCTGCGGACCGGACTCATCCTTGATAGCCTGCTTGCGGGACAGCTTAACCCGCCCCTGGTCGTCGATTGAGATCACTTTCACCCGCAAGGTGTCGCCGATCTTGCACACGTCGGTCACCGTCTTGACGTATTGATCGGACAGCTCGCTGATATGGCACAACCCGTCCTGGCCCGGCGTCACTTCGATGAACGCGCCGAAGTCCTTGATGCTGGTCACGCGGCCGCTATAGATCTTCCCGATCTTCACCTCCTCGGTGATGGCCTCGATCATGTCGCGGGCCCGCACGGCGCCTTCCATTTGGATGCACGAAATCTGGATCGTGCCGTCGTCTTCGATCTCGACCGTCGCGCCGGTTGTGGCCTCGATGCCCTTGATGCCCTTGCCACCCGGCCCGATCACCTTGCCGATCTTTTCCGGGTTGATCTTGATGGTCAGGATGCGCGGGGCATAAATGCTGATCTCCTTGCGCGGCCGCGGCAGCGCCGCCAGCATCTCCTTGAGAATCTTGATGCGCGCCTCCCGGGCCAGTTCGAGCGACTGGCGAATCGTATCCATCGAGATGCTGCGTTCCTTCAGATCGACCTGCACCCCCGTGATGCCGCGCTGCGTGCCGGCCACCTTGAAGTCCATGTCGCCGTGGTGATCTTCCTCGCCGAGGATGTCGACCAGCAGTGTGCGTCGCTTGTCGTCGTGCACCGAGCCGATCGAGATGCCGGCCACCGGCTGCGCGATCGGCACGCCCGCGTCCATCAGGGCCAGCGTTCCGCCGCAGACGGTCGCCATCGAGCTCGAGCCATTCGATTCGAGAATGTCGGACACCAGCCGCACCGTGTAGGGAAACTTGTCCGGCGAGGGCAGCACGGCCTCGAGCGACTTCTCGGCCAGCGCTCCGTGGCCGATCTCGCGCCGGCTAACGGCGCCGACGCGCTTGACCTCGCCGGTCGAGATGGGCGGGAAGTTGTAGTGCAGCATGAACTTCTTGCTGTACTCCTCGTTCAGGCCGTCGATGATCTGCTCGTCGCGGGCCGTTCCGAGTGTGGTCGCCACCAGCGCCTGGGTCTCACCGCGCGTAAAGATCGATGAGCCGTGGACGCGCGGCAGGATGCCCACTTCCACGGTGATCGGGCGGATGTCCGTTGGACCGCGGCCGTCCGACCGGCGGCCCTCGTTCAGAATCGTCTCCGTCATCAGCTCACCTTCGATCCGGTCAAGCGCATCGAGGATGACGTTCTTGTCGTGCTCGGGCTTGGCGACGTCGGGCGGGCAGTATTCGGCAACGACTTGCTTCTTGATGTTCCGGACGGTCTCGTAGCGCTCTTGCTTGCCGGCGATGTGTTTGGCGTCGCGCAGCGGTCCAATGACTCGCTGGCGGATTCGGGCCACCAGCTCGTCGCGCGGCGGCGGCGGCGTCCACGCGTGGGGCTTGCCGGCCTTGGCCTTGAGATCGTTCAGCATGTCGCAGATACCGCGAATCTCATTGAAGGCCAGTTCCAGCCCTTCGGCCACGGCCGCTTCGCTCACCTCACGCGAGCCGACCTCGATCATGTTGATCGCGTCTTTGTGGCCGGCGGCGACGATCTCGATGTCGCTGGCGTCGATCTCTGCGTGTTTGGGGTTGACGATGAATTTGCCGTCGACGCGGCCGATGCGGACGGCCGCGGTTGGACCTTCGAACGGAACCGGCGCGACGGCCAGCGCGGCCGAAGCACCGATCATCGCCAGGATGTCCGGATCGTTCTGCTGGTCGCTCGACAGGACCATCGCCTGAATGAGGATCTCGTCGCGGAAGCCGTCGGGGAAGAGCGGACGCAGCGGCCGGTCGATGAGCCGCATCGTCAGGATTTCTTTGAGCGTCGGCCGGCCCTCGCGCTTGAAAAACCCGCCCGGGAACTTCCCGGCGGCGTAGACCTTCTCGCGGTAGTCGACGGTGAGCGGGAAGAAGTCGATTCCCTCCCGCGGCGGCGCCGTCACCACGCCCACCAGCACGACCGTGTCGCCGTAGGTCACCAGCGCGGCGCCGGCCGCCTGTTTGGCCAACCGGCCCGTTTCAATCTTCAGCGTTTCCGAACCAACTCGTCGCTCGACCGTCGTCACGTCCTTCATGCTCAAGCTTTCATCCCACTTGGAACCACACTGCTCGCCGCCGGTCCGCCCGGGCCGTTCCCGGCGCCGACCACACGACCCGCGTCCGACGGCACGCCTTGCGGCGACGCAGCCGGATCGGTGTAGCGCGCGACCGTCGGATCGCAACGCTCGTGAACTGGCAGTTTCGTGGACCGGACGTTGCCCGGCGCGCTTATTCGGCCGGCATGTACGCGGCTATTTTCGCAGGCCCAGTCGCCCGATCAGGTTCTGGTAGCGCGTTCGGTCGGTCTGCGTCAGGAACTTCAGCAGGCTCGACCGGCGTCCCACCATCTTCAACAAGCCGCGGCGGGAGGCGTGATCCTTCTTGTGCGATTTGAGGTGCTCGGTAAGCTGGTTGATGCGCGAGGTCAACAAAGCCACCTGCACCTCCGGCGAACCGGTGTCCTTCTCGTGCAGGCGGTATTGGCCAACGATTCCCGACTTGGCATCCGACGTCGCTAACATCCCAACACGTCACTCCTACTCAACTTCTGGATCCAGCCCGTGGCAACCGCTGCCACCCGTACGTTCTCACCTGTCAGTTACACGCCAGAAGCCTATACGGTCGCCGCTGCGTTTGCAACGGGTCCGCCCCAAAGATTGTGCCCGTTGCGGCGCAACGACTTCCGAGCCCCACCCGTGAGTGGGCATCTCACGGCGCCGGCGTGCGATGTCCTGCGGAAACACACCACCGACGCCGCTCGCGCGGCCTACGCGAGCCCACGGCGACTTCGCCGTGCCGCGCCGGCCAGGTACGAACCGGATCTTCGGCCGCGTGCTGACCTCCAGTTACGTGCAGCGTCTGGCAGGTTGCCTTCGTGCGTGACACGTGCAGTTTAGTTTCGGTACTCGCCGGAGAATCGCTCGCGGCGATTGGTCAAGTCGATCGCCGTAAGCTTATGCTTCTCAATCACTTAGATGGAGCGAGGAGCTGTTCGGCGCTCTGCATTAAACGATCCATCCGGAATGGTTTATTCAAATAACCATCGACGCCCAGCGTTTCGGCCCAGACTTGATGCCGCTTGCCCTGCGTACCGGTGATCATGATGATGTACGGCTTCGTGCCTTTCGGTTTCTTGCCCTTCAGTTTTTCGAGCACGAGGAACCCGCTCCGTTTGGGGAGGAGCGCGTCGAGGATGACCAGATCGGGGTTCTCGGCCGTGGCGGTGTCGATGGCCGCGTTGCCATCCGCCGCGGTGAGGATGCGCGCCCCGGTGTCTTCGAACGCAGTCGTCAGCGCGGTCAGGACATCCGGGTCATCATCGACGATCAAAATCGACTTTCCGTCCAGCGTTCCCACGGGCTGTGCTCCGATCTGTCGTTCAGGGAATGACCAACGCGGCTGCAATCCTCGACTTCGACGGCCAAAGTATAGACGCGCGGCACGGCAGTTGCAAGGCGAGCCGCATCGCGATCGGGTTTTTGGTAGCGAACTGCTACTTCTTGTACTTCACCGGTCAGCCGAACGGGCGGGTCTTGCTGGTCGCAACCGGCCTGCCGTCCAGCAGCGCGGTGACGGCCGCTTCGACGTAGTTCTTGCCGTCCTGCTCATTTTCGATCGCACCGCGGTAGGCCAGCTTGCCCTTGTCGATCACGAACATGTGCGGCGTGGTCTTGGCCCCGTACTTCTTGCCAAACGTACCGTCGAAGTCGCTGAGGATTGGGTACGGGAGGTTCTGTTTCTTGGCGTACGCCTTGTTCTCCTCGGCCTTGCGGAAGTGCGTGCTGTCGACGGCCAGCCAGACGACGCCCTTCTCACCGAGCTTGGCCGCCAACTCCTTCATCTTCTCACAGTACTTCTTGCAGACCGGACAGTCCTTGTTGAACCACTCGAGGACGACGATCTTGTCCTTGAGGTCGGCCAGCGTGACCTCGGCACCGTCGAAGCTCTTGAGAACGAACTCCGGCGCGGGCTGGCCGATTTCCAACTCCGCCAACGCAGCGCTGCCAGCGCGCGCCGGCCGCTTTTCATCATCGGCGCAGGCCGTCCCCCCAAAGAGGCACGTCAGTGTTACGATGGCGTACGATCGAAGCGCTCGCACTCGGCTCACATCAGACTCCTGATCGTCAAGAGTGTCGCTCCGGCGAGTCCCGACCGGTCGGTTCACCCATGGGCGACGCGTTCACTTTATCGAAACGTGCGTCCGTGTTCAACCCTATGCTCGCGCGGCCCCGGCCGGGGGTGTGGCAACATTCTGTGGGATGCACGCATGCCAAGGGGTGGCATGGGCAAGCGATCGTCGCGGCCTTTGGCGACGATCGCTTGCCCGTGCTGGCGACAGACGTCGCCTGGTCAGCACGGGCAAGCAAACGGCCGCTTGCCCATGCCACCCATGCCACGATGTATCGCGGCCTGTGCGGACATTCACGGCCACACCCCCGGTCCGCCGGTGATCGCGAAGCGGGTCGCCTACGTGCGGCCCGGCTCGGCATCCAGGCCGTAGCGCTTCATCTTCTTGTAAAGCGTCGTGCGATTGATCTGCAGGGCGTCGGCGGTGAGCTGGCGGTTGTAGTTGTGGGTGCGCAGCGCGGACTCGATGATGCGCTTTTCCGGTCCTTCCAACGCCTGGGCCAGCGATACGCCGGTGTAGCCCACGTCCGGGGCGACGGCGGCGGCGTTGACGAGCTTGGGCGGCAGGTCGTCGACGCCGATCTGGCGGTTCTTGGTCAGCACGACCGCCCGCTCAATCACGTTTTCGAGCTCGCGCACGTTGCCCGGCCAGGCATATCGTTGAAGGGCTTGCAGACCCGCGTCCGTGAAGCCAAGCAACTCCTTGCGCGTGCCGCCTGCGAATCGACGCAGAAAGGCTTCGGCCAGAAGCGGGATGTCGCCGATCCGCTCGGACAGTTTGGGCAGCGTGATCGACACGACGTTGATCCGGTAGAACAGGTCCTGCCGAAACCGTCCGGCAGCCACCGACTCCTCCAGATCGACGTTGGTCGCCAGAAGGACTCGCGCGTCCGACTCTTCGGTCTTGTTGCTGCCGACCGGCTCATAGCGCCGTTCCTGCAACACGCGCAGCAGTTTGACCTGCAGCCCCGGCGAGGCGGCCGAAATCTCGTCGAGAAAGATCGTCCCGCCCTGGGCCGCCTTGAACTTGCCCGGCTTGTCGGCCACCGCCCCGGTGAACGCGCCGCGCACGTGGCCGAACAGCTCGCTCTCGAGCAGTGTCTCTGGGATGGCCCCGCAGCTTACCTCGACGAACGGCTTGTCGCGCCGCTCACTGCGATGATGAATGACCCGCGCCACCATGCTCTTGCCGGTGCCGCTCTCGCCCATGATGAGCACGTTGACCTTCGAGTCGGCCACGCTCTCGATCAGGTCGAAGATCTTGAGCATCTTGTAGTCGTGGCCCACGATGGCTTCGAGTCCAAATCGCAGATCGAGCTGCCGCCGCAGATCCTGGTTCTCCCGGACGAGCGACTGCTGGTTGAGCGCCCGCTCGACCACCAGCTGCATCTCATCGTCGTTGATCGGCTTGGTGAGATAGTCGTAGGCGCCCATCTTGATGGCCTCGACCGCGCTCTCGATCGTGCCGTAGCCGGTGATCATGATCGTGACCACTTCGGGGTAGCGCTGCCGGATCAGCCGCAGGAGCTGAAACCCGTCGGCGTCCGGCATGTTGACGTCCGTGATGACCAGGTTGAACGGCTGCCGCGTCAAGGCCGTCGACGCCGCCGCAAACGAGGTCACGCCCGCGATCTCATAGCCCTCCAGGCGCAGAAACTCGCTCAGCGATTCGAGAATGATGCGATCGTCATCGACGATCAGGATGCGGGCTTTGGCGTCCGACAAGTCGCTCGGCTCCGTCCGAGTCCGCTGCGCCCACCCCGGCCGTCCGGGCGCGCCGCGGCTTGGGCCGATCTCTCGGCCAATGCGCGACATTGTGCCCCGCAGCCCGTCGCCCGACAACAGGTTCGCGCGCCACCGGCGGGATGTGCGCAGCCTCGCCGACACGTTGCGAGTGAGCCGGCTTTCTCGGACGGATGATGGACGGTAGAGTAGGGAGGGGTCAGTGGGACCCCTCCCCCTCATCGAACCGGACGTGCAGATTTCCCGCATCCGGCTCTCCTGGAAACCCTCAGCCGCAGGCATTCGCAGGCCTACGCAGGTTCCT
>Ga0187892_10003332_pt1 | contig 29572 bp, 27 predicted proteins | sample MA1701073metaG_FD_139345 | JGI IMG/M metagenome (GOLD analysis project Ga0187892, IMG submission 139345) | Bio-ooze microbial communities from a basaltic lava cave in the Kipuka Kanohina Cave System on the Island of Hawaii, USA - MA170107-3 metaG ... | reverse complement strand
TCCACGCGGGGCGGGCGTAGGCGGACCGCGCCCCGCCGGTCTCGGAGCTCTTCGCCTGGAACAGCCCCGTGCAGGCGGCGCCCGCCGCCGGGCCCGCGAGCTGCGCCGAGCGCAGCGAGGAGGCGCTCCACGCGAAGGAGGGCCGCCACCACGCGGCGCTCGCCCGGATCGCGGCGCACCTCCAGGCCCAGCCGGGCGGCGACGTCGAGGTGCTGAACGGCCGCGGCTACGCCTATCCCACCGGCCGGGACGCCGCGCGCGAGCTCCGGATCCTCGAGCTCGAGGCGCAGCGCCAGCGCGCGGCCCGCGCCGGCGGCGGCTGAGCGCAAGCCCGCGCCCTGCGCGGGCGCGCAGTGAGCCCACGCGAGGCTTTGCCTCGCGGGAGGCGAACGGAGTCACGAGAGGGCCGCCATCCGCGCGCGGTGCGCGGGTTTTGACCCACCCGGGGCGTCCCCGTACTCTTGGCCGCCGCCCGGGAGGTGCGATTGACCCCGAAGGCGACGACTCGCTTTCGGCAGGTGACCGCTGCCTTAGCCATCGTCTGGGCGCTCTTGGCTCTGCTGGTCGGGGTCCGCGCGCGGCTCGAGGCGTCGGTCGCGCCCGGGGTCCCGTTCTCGATGTCGAGCGCGGCGGGCCGGCACGTCGTCCACGACGTCGCGCCCGCGGCCGCCGCGGCCGGGCTCGAGCGGCGCGACCGGCTGCTCGCGGTCGACGGCGTGCGCACCAGCGCCTGGCTCCGCGAGGGCCGGAGGCTCGAGCTGGGTGTCCGCAACACGTACCGGGTGCAGAAGCCCGACGGGCGCATTCTCGAGGTCGCGCTCGAGCCGTTCCCGCCGGGCGCCCGGAACTTCCCGCTCGAAACCCTGGTGAGCTACGGCCTGCTCGCGGTCGGGCTCGTGTACCTCGCGATCGGCGTCTGGGTCTGGCGGCTCAAACGCGACCGCCGCGAGAGCTGGGCGCTCCTCCTCTTCTGCGCGATCACCTCGGCGTTGCTCGTGCTCGTGGGGCCGCAGGAGCCGCCGGTGGCCACCATGATCGGGCTCACGATCCCGTGGATCGGCGCGGCTGCGTTCCATCTCTTCACCACGTACCCGATGGAGCCGCACTGGGCGGTGCGCTGGCCCGAGGTGCGCCTCGCGACGTGGCTCGGCGCGGCGCTGCTCGCGGGCGCCGAGCTCGTGGCGCCGCGCCTCGGCGCTGCGGGGCCGTGGATCGACGCCGCCGTCACCTTCTACGCCTCGGGCCTGGCGCTCCTCTGCGTGGCCCTCCTGACGGGCGAGCGCTTCCGGAGCCGCGGGCACCCGGCCGGCGCGCGCGCCGACGTGATGCTCGCGGGCGGCTTCGCGAGCTACGTGCCCGTGGTCGCCTTCCTCGTCTGGCACTTCGTCTGGGGCACGAGCTTCCCGTGGGCGCTCTCGCTGCTCGGCTTCTTCGTATTCCCCGCCGCCGTCGCGTGGGGCGTGCTCCGGCGCGAGCTCTTCGACGTGCGGCTCGCCGCGAAGAGCTCGGCGGCATACGGCGCGGTCACGCTCGGCATCACGGGTCTATTCGCGCTCACGATCACGTTCGCCGACGCGCTGATCGGGCGGTTCGACGTGGACGCGACCTCCCCCATGTTCTCGGTTGCCTTCCTGTTCTTCGCGATCCTCCTCTTCAACCCGCTGCGCGTGCGCGTGCAGGGGTTGGTGGACCGCATCTTCGACCGCGACCGCGCGGCCTACCGCCGTGCCGTCCGCGAGATCTCCGAGGCGATGGTCTCGATGCTGTCTGCGCGCGAGATCGTGGACCGCATTCTCGTCGCGGTGAGCGACACGATGGGCGTCGAGCGCTCGATGGTGCTCCTGATGGACGAGGCGGCGGCGGCGCTCCGCGGCGAAGCCGCCCGCGGCGACTGGGACGAGACGGCGGCGCGCTTCACGCTCGCGCCCGACCACCCGATCGCGCGCGCCCTCTGGATGCGCCGGCGCGAGCTCGCGCGCGAGGACTTCGACGAGGAGCCGGATCCCGAGCTGCGCGAGGAGTGTCGCGACGTCTTCGACACGCTCGACGTCGAGCTGCTCGTCCCGATCCTCTTCGGCGTCGATCTGCTCGGGATCATCGCCGTCGGGCGGAAGCTCTCGGGCGAGGGCCTCGGCCCGGACGAGAGGCAGTTGTTGCGCACGCTTGCCAACCAGAGCGCGATCGCGATCGAGAACGCGCGAGCGTTCGACGAGATCGCCCAGCTCAACAAGACGCTCGAGGCGCGCGTGGACGAGCGCACGCGTGAGCTGCGCGACACCCAGGCCCAGCTCGTCCAGAGCGAGAAGATGCGCTCGCTCGGCCAGCTCGTGGCGGGCGTTGCGCACGAGCTCAACAACCCCATCGGTTTCGTGCACGCGAACCTGCAGCTGCTCGACGAGTACGTGAATCGCCTGCTCCAGCGGGACCTCGACTCGGAGAAGCGCAAGAAGACGCAAGAGGCCATCGCCAAGCTGCTGCTCCGAAGCCGCGAGGGCACCGAGCGCGTGAAGCAGATCGTGCAGGACCTCCGCACGTTCTCCCGCACCGACCAGGCCGAGCTCCAGCAGGTGCAGCTCGGCGACGAGATCGACCGCACGCTCGCGCTGATCGAGGGCCGGCTCAAGGGGATCCAGGTCGTGCGCGACTACGGCGAGCTGCCGCCGGTGCGCTGCTACGCGAGCCAACTCAACCAGGTGTTCCTGAACCTCTTGATGAACGCGTGCGACGCCCTCGACGGCAAGGGGACGATCCGCATCCGGACGCGCCGCGACGGCGACGGCGTGGTGCTCGAGTTCGAGGACGACGGGCCCGGCATGCCGCCCGACGTGCTGTCACGCATCTTCGAGCCCTTCTTCACCACGAAGCCGGTCGGCAAGGGGACAGGCCTCGGTCTCTCGCTCTCGCACGGGATCGTGGCGCGCCACGGCGGCACGATGGAGGTCGCGTCCCGCCCCGGCGCGGGCGCGCGCTTCACGATCCGGCTCCCGCTCGAGCCGCCGCCGCAGCTGGAGGGCGCGTGAGCCCCGTCGCCACGCAGCGCCTGCGGCGCGTCACGGCGCTCGCGGTCGTGCTCTGGGCGTTCGCGGCGCTCGTGCTCGCGATCTGGGGGCAGGTGGCGTCTCCGCGCGCCCTCGAGCCGCCGATCCGCACCAGCCACCTCGGCGGGCTCGTGCTGGTGAGCGCGGTGAGCGAGCCGGGCCTCGCGGCCGGCGTGGAGCGCGGCAATCGCGTGCTCTCGATCGACGGCGTGCCGATCCGCGACTGGTACCGCGCGCGCGGCTGGCAGCAGATGCGTCCCGACACGCCGCTCCACTACCGCATCGAGGGCGGCGGCGGCCGCATCCTCGAGGTCGCACTCTCCCCGGTGCCGCGCCTCAGCTTCTACCAGCAGTTCCTGGTGCCGACCTTCGCGGCGGTCTCGCTCGTCGGCCTCGCCTTCCTGCTGATGGGCATGCTGGTGTGGCGGCTCAAGCCCGATCGCGCGGAGTCGTGGGCCTTCCTGCTCTTCTCGGGCACCATGGCGACCGGCCTGTTCAGCTCGGTGCTCACCTACGACGCGCCTGCCGGCTACGAGCGCCTGCTCATGAACCTGCCGCTGATCGGCGCCACCGCGATCCACCTCTTCACCGTCTTCCCCTCCGAGCCGCCCTGGATCGCGCGCCACCGGCGCCTGCGCCTGGTCCCCTACGCGATCGCCGGTGTCGTGGCCGCGCTGGTGCTCGTGGAGCGCTTCGCCGGCGTCGAGGTGCCGCGACTCTGGGCGACGAGCTACGGGCTCGCGCTCGCCGGCGCGCTCCTCGGGGTGGCGATCCTGGTGCGCGAGCGCGTGCGCATGCGCGGCTCGCAGAACACCGCGAGCGCCGACATCGTGCTGATCGCGGTGATGCTCTCGCTGCTCCCGATCCTGGCGCTGATCGTCGCGCAGACGCTCCTGCCGATCACCCTCCCGATGGCGCTCGGCCTGGTCTGGTTCATCGCCTTCCCGATCGGCGTGGGCTACGGGATCGTGCGCGGGCACCTCTTCGACGCGCGAAACGTGGCGCGCTCGTCCGCCGCCTACGGCGCGGCCACGCTCGCCATCACGGTGCTCTTCGCGCTGCTGATCATCTTCGCGGACGCGCTCTTCGCACGCTGGAACGTGAACGCGTCGTCGCCGTGGTTCTCGGTGGTCTTCCTCTTCTTCGCGATCCTCGCCTTCAACCCGCTGCGCACGCGCCTGCAGAGCCTGGTGGACCGCGTGTTCGACCGCGACCGCGCCGCCTACCGCGAGGCCGTCCGCAGCATCTCGGAGGCGATGGTCTCGATGCTCTCGCTCTCCGAGATCGGGGAGCGGCTGGTGCTCGCGCTCACCGGCTCGATGGGCGTCGAGCGCGCGATGGTGCTTCTGCTCGACGAGGAGTCGCGCGCGTTCCGCCCGGCGGCCTGGCGTGGCGCCTGGGAGGACGATGCGCGCAGCTTCGCGCTGCCGGTGGACCACACGATCGCGAAGCACCTCTGGATGCGGCGCCAGGAGCTCACGCGCGCCGACTTCGACGACACGACCGATCCGGACACCCGCGAGATCTGCTGGGACGTCTACGACTCGCTCGACGTGAAGCTGCTCGTCCCGATCCTGTTCGGAGTGGACCTGCTCGGCGTGATCGCCGTCGGCGCCAAGCTCACCGGCGAGCGGCTCGGGCCGGACGACCGCCAGCTGTTGCGGACGCTCGCGAACCAGAGCGCGATCGCGATCGAGAACGCCCAGGCCTTCGACGAGATCGCGAAGCTCAACGAGAACCTCGAGGCGCGCGTAGACGAGCGCACGCGCGAGCTGCGTGACACCCAGACGCAGCTCATGCAGAGCGAGAAGATGCGCTCGCTGGGCCAGCTCGTGGCCGGCGTGGCGCACGAGCTCAACAACCCGATCGGCTTCGTGCACGCGAACCTGCAGCTGCTGTCCGGCTTCATCGACAAGCTGGTGCGCGCGCAGCTCGACGGCGGCGACGTGGGCCGGCCGCGCGAGGCGATCCGGAAGCTGCTGCTCCGGAGCCGCGAAGGCACCGAGCGCGTGAAGAAGATCGTGCAGGACCTCCGCACGTTCTCGCGCATGGATCAGGCCGAGCTCGCCGACACCGACCTGAACGAGGAGCTCCGGCGGACGCTCGGTCTGATGGAGGCGCGTTTCAAGGACGGGATCCGCCTCGACACGGATTTCGGCGCGCTGCCGCCGGTGCGCTGCTATCCGGCGCAGCTCAACCAGGTGTTCATGAACCTGCTGATGAACGCCTGTGACGCGCTCGGCGCGAGCGGCCAGGTGAGCGTCCGCACGCGTGCGACGGCCGCCGGCGTCGCGCTCGACTTCGAGGACACGGGGCCCGGCATCGCGGAGCACGTGCGCGAGCGCATCTTCGAGCCGTTCTTCACCACGAAGCCCGTAGGGCAGGGCACCGGGCTAGGCCTCTCGATCTCGCACGGCATCGTCGAGCGCCACGGCGGCCGGCTCACGGTGGATTGCCCGGCCGACGGCGGTACGGTGTTCCGGGTCGAGCTGCCGCTGGTGGCCGCGCCGCCGGCGGAATAGGAGAGGACGCGATGCGACTCGGACTCAATCTCGGCTACTCGGGCGCTGGCATGAAGCTCCCCGTCGAGCTGGTGCGCCGCGCCGAGGCGCTCGGCTTCGACTCAGTCTGGAGCGCGGAGGCGTACGGCTCGGACGCCGTCTCGCCGCTCGGCTACCTGGCCGCGTGCACCGGGAAGATCCACCTCGGCACGGCCATCATGCAGATGCCCGCGCGCACGCCGGCCATGACCGCGATGACGGCGATGACGCTCGACCAGCTCTCGGGCGGGCGCTTCATCCTCGGGCTCGGGCCGTCGGGCCCGCAGGTGGTGGAGGGCTGGCACGGCGTGCCCTACGGCAAGCCGCTCGAGCGCACGCGCGAGTACGTCCAGATCATCCGGCAGATCCTCGCGCGCGAGAAGCCCCTCGAGCACCACGGTGAGCACTACGACATCCCGAACACGGGCCCCGGCACGACCGGTCTCGGGAAGCCGCTCAAGAGCATCCTGCACGGCCGCAAGGACCTGCCGATCTTCACCGCCTCGATCGGCCCGGCCGGGATCCGCACGAGCGGCGAGGTGGCCGACGGGCTGATCCCGGTGTGGATGAGCCCGGAGCGCATGGACCTGATCCTCCCGCACGTGAAGAACGGCATCGCGAAGGCCGGCGGCGGGAAGCGCGTCGCGGACTTCCGCATCGCGCCCTTCGTCACCTGCGTGCTCGGCGACGACCTCGAGAAGTGCCGCATGCCGGTCAAGGGCATGCTCTCGCTCTACGTCGGCGGGATGGGCGCGCGCGACAAGAACTTCTACAACGACTACGCGAAGCGGCTCGGCTACGAGGCCGAGGCGAAGACGATCCAGGACCTCTATCTCGACGGGAAGAAGCTCGAGGCGCTGGCCGCGGTGCCCGACCGTCTCGTGGACGAGATCGCGCTGGTGGGGCCTGCGGCGCGGATCCGCGCGCGCATCGCCGCCTGGCAGGCGTCGGGCGTGACCGACCTGATCGTCGGGGCGGGCCAACCCGAGGCGCTCGAGCTCCTCGCCGAGGCCGTACTCTGAGAGCCGCCCTCGGGCTCGCGCTCGCCGCTCTCGTCGCCTCCGCCTCGTTCGCGGAGGAGAAGAACGGCTTCGCGCTCGACGGCGCGCGGGTTCCGCCGGGCGAGATCGTCGACGGCGGGCCGGGCCGCGACGGGATCAAGAGCGTCGACACACCGCAGTTCGCGGCGCCCGACGTGGCGAGCTGGGTGGCGCCGCCGAATCCCGTGCTCGGCGTCGCGCTCGGCGGTGAGGCGCACGCGTACCCGGTGCACGTGATGGACTACCACCAGATCGTGAACGATACGCTGGACGGGAAGCCGGTCGTCGTGGCGTACGACCCGCTCGCCGGCGTGCCGCGCGCGTTCGATGCCCGGGTGGACGGGCGGACGCTCCACTTCGGCGTCTCCGGCCTGCTCTACAACCACAACTTCCTCCTCTACGACCGCGAGACCTCGAGCCTCTGGCTCCAGTTCACCGGCGAGGCGCTGGCCGGCCCGCTCGCCGGGAAGCGGCTCGCCCCGCTTCGCGTCCGGCAGGAGCGCTGGTCCACCTGGCGCTCGCGCCATCCGGAGACGCGCGTGCTCGAACGGCCCTTCCCGAAGCAGATCGACTACCGCTACACGCCCTTCAAGGCCTACATCATCCAGGATTCGACTCTCTTCCCGGTCAAGGCGAAGGACGAGCGCTTCCACGCGAAGGAGGTGGTGTGCGGCGTCGTGGTGGATGGGAAGGCGCGCGCCTACCTCGGCTCGCGCGTCACCGCCGCGGGCGGCGAGGTCGACGACGACTTCGCCGGGCGCAAGCTCCACGTCGCCTACGACAGCGAGGAGGCGGTCTTCATGTGGGAAGTGCCCGACGACGTCGAGGTGGTGGAGGCCTACTGGCTCGCCTGGAAGGCCTTCCATCCCGACACCAGCGTGTGGAGCCCGCCCGGCGCGGAGTGACGCGGCACGCCTAGCGGGGACGTTCTTCGAAACGTCAAATCGTTGCGCTCGGCGTCTGCGCGCGGCAGGGGCCCTCGCGTGCTCAGGGTCGGGCCGGTTGGCCCGGGAGGTTCACGCTCGGTTCCGCACCGCTTCGCGTGCGGAGCCTCGGAAGGCGCGCCGCGCGATCCGTTCGACCGGCCCGACATTGCGCGCCTCGGGCCCCTGCCGCGCGCAAGGCCCGCTCAGCCCGGCAGCAGCTCCCGTGCACCGAAGCACTCGGGCCCGAGCCGCTGGCGCTCTGCCTCGCGGAGCTTCTCGAGCACGCGCCGGTTCACGGGCGCGGGGACGGCGTGGCGCTGGGCGAGCGCCAGGATCCGCTCGTGGTAGGCGTCGGCCTCGAGCGGCGAGCCGGAGCGCAGGCTGGTCCAGACGTGGTTGTAGAGCGGGAGCGCGCGGGCGCTCGTGCCGCGCTCCAGCGCCGTCCGCTGGAAGGCGATCTCCTCGGCCAGGCTGCGATCGCGCCCGTCACAGGGCGTGGCCTCGATGCCGGCCGCCGCGAGAGTCGCCGCGGCCTCCTCGAGGAGCCGCACCTTCACCTCCACGAAGGGCGCCGTCACGTGATCGGGCCGGCGCGCGAGGGCGTTCGGCGCGCTCATCAGGTTGACGCAGAGCTTCAGCCACTTGTCGCGGCCGATGGCCCCGGAGACGGAGACGTCGATCCCGCCGAGGCGGAGCAGCGCAGCGACCGCCTCGACCGCGTCACTCCGGCCGTGCGGATGGAGGCCGACCACGGCGCGGCCCGGCCGGTCGAGCTGGAGATGGACGCGGTCGTCGGCGCGGCGCGTCACCGTCTCGCGCCAGACGCCCCCGATCACCTGCGGCACGTAGCGTGTGGCGACCTCCTCGCTCGTCACGTCGTTCTGGAAGGTCACGAAGGCGCGCGCCGTGCCGCCGAACGCACGCGCGAGCTCCGCGACCGCATCGGTCCGCGTGCACACGAAGACCGGCCCTGCCGCGAGCGAGGGCCAGCCCAGGTCGGCCGTCGCGCGGAGCGCCAGGCCGAGCCGCGCGCCCGTCGCCGGGTCTGCGGCCTCGAGCCCGCGCGCGGCGAGCACGTGTGCGGCCTCCGCGCGGCGCGTCACCAGCAGCACCGTCACGCCGCCCCGCGCGAGCCGCGCGGCGAGCGCCAGGCCGACCGAGCCCGCGCCGACGATCGTCGCGGCGGTGGCGCAGTCCTGCGTCACGGGCGGAGGCCGAGGACGGCGCGGGTGACGATCCTCTCGTCGGCGCGCAGCACCACGATCTCCACCTCGCTGCCTTCGCTCTGCGCGAACAGCAGAGCCGCGAACTCCTCGAGGCTCGCGACGGGCGTGCCCGCGAACGAGACGATGACATCGCCGGCGGCGAGGCCCGCGCGCTCCGCCGGGCTGTCGGGGAGGACGGCGCTGATGCGCGCGCCCGGCGTGGGCGCCGCGCCGAAGGCGGGCACCGTCCCCAGGTAGGGGCCGTAGCCGTCTCCGTGCGAGCCGCGCGCGGTGCGGGCGGGGGTGGCCGGCCGGGCGGCCGTGAAGCGGGGCCGCTCCCTCGCCTCGGCAAGCGCGAGCGCGACGTCCGCAGTGAGGTCGAGCACGCGCGCGGCGCCGTCCGCAGCGAGCGACTCCGCGCGATCGTCGGGCGTGTGGTACGCCTCGTGCGCCCCGGTCGTGAAGAAGAGCGCCGGGATCTCCGCGGCGTGGAAGCTCGAGTGGTCCGAGGGCCCGTGGCTCCCGGCCACGAAGTCGACCGCGAGCCCGTGGCGCGCCGCCGCGCGCCGCACCAGATCCTCGAACGCCGGCGCGGTGTCTGCGCCGAACGCGGAGACGCCACCCGCGCCGAGGCGGCCGATCATGTCGAGGTTCAGCATCCCGACCACGACTTCGCTCGGCTCCCGCGAGCCGAGGGCTCGCGGGGCCTCGCTGCGCGCTTCGCTTGCGACCTCACCCGGCGCGCGTGACTCGACGTAGTGCGTCGAGCCGACGAGACCGACCTCCTCGGCGGTGAACGCGACGAAGACGAGGGTGCGCGCGGGGCGCGGGCCGCTCGCGAAGGCTCGCGCGAGAGCGACCAGCCCCGCCGCACCCGAGGCGTTGTCGTCTGCGCCCGGGTGCACCTCGCCGCGCGCCGCCGGCCGGAGCGAGCCGTACTCGCCGCGCCCGAGATGGTCGTAGTGGGCGCCGATCACGATCTCCTCGTGCCGGAGGGCGGAGTCGCTCCCCGGGAGCCGCCCGACCACGTTCGCGACCTCGCTCTCGTGGCGCTCGATCTCGACCGCGCCCGCGACGCGCATGGGGCTCGTCGGCGCGACCGGCACGCCCGCTTCCGCGCGGCGGGACCATTCGGCGAGCTCGCCCCCGGCACGCGCGACGAGCCGCTCCGCCGCCCCTCGCGAGAGGGCGAGCGCGCTCACGCCGGCGGAGGACCGCGTCGGTGCGCCGCCCCGTCGCTTCTCGGCGAGGTCGGCTCCGCTCGCGGGAACGAACAGCACCGCGCGCGCGCCGTGCTGGCGTGCGGTCGCGAGCTTGAGCGGGCGCTGCGCGAGCGCGGCCGCGCGCCGCGCGTCGAGGCCCGGTGCGCTCGGGCTCCCGTCGAGCACGAGCAGCACGGCGCCCTCGGCGGGGAGCCCCGCGTAGTCGTCCCGGCCCGATGCGGGATCGCGGATCCCGAAGCCCGCGAAGACGAGCTCGCCCGCGAAGGGTCCGCTCTCGCTCACGAGGAGGGCGCGGAAGTCACGCTCGGGCGCGAGCGCCTCGCCTGCGACGGTGAGCGCCTCCTGCTCGACGGCGAGCGAGACGGGCATGTGGAAGAGCTGGAGGAAGCTCCCGTCGGCGCCGGGCTCGAGCCCCGCTCTTGCAAAGCGCTCGGCGAGGTAGCGCGCGGCGGCGTCGAGCCCCGCCGTGCCGAGGCCGCGGCCTTCGCGCGCCGGGTCCGCGAGCCAGGCGGCGTCGGCCGCCCAGTCCGCGGGGTCGACGCGCGGCGCCTCCCCGAGCGGCTCGCGCCAGCGCGCGGGTCCCGCGCAGGCCAGCGCGAGCACGAGGAGGAGGGGGGCGGAGCGGCGCACACGACGAGGATGAGAAGGCGCGCCGCTCCGTGCAATGCCCGCGCCGGGGCTAAGCTCGCTCCGTGTCCGAGCGGGCGGGCGTCCTGATCGTCGGGGGCGGGATCATCGGCACCGCGCTCGCGTGGGCGCTCGCCGAGCGCGGCCTCCGCGACGTGCTGGTCGTGGACCTCGACCTCGCCGGCGTCTACGCCTCCTCCGAGCTGAACGCGGGCGGCGCGCGCGCGACCTGGTGGCAGCCGGTCAACGTCGAGGCGTGCCGCCTCACGCTCGACTTCTTCCGCCGGCACGCAGGCGAGTTCGGCTTCCGCGAGCGCGGTTATCTCTGGCTCTACGAGGAGGCGGCGCTCTTCGCGACCGCGCGCGAGAAGCGCGCGCTCCAGAACGCGGCGAACCTCGGCGTCGAGCTCCTCACGCCCGCGGAGGTGCGCGCGCGCTTCCCGCTCCTCGACCGCGGCCTCGAGGCGCTCGTGGGCGCCACCTTCTCGCCGCGCGACGGGCTCGTGAACCCGAACGCGGTGCGCGCCTGGTTCCGGCGCGAGGCGCGGGAGCGCGGCGTCGTGTTCCGTGACCGCGACTACGTGATGGGCGTGAAGACCGAGCGGGTGGCCGGACGCGGCGGCAGCCTGCGCCGCGTCGCCGCCGTGGACGTGGTGCGCGTGAAGCGCGACGGCGCGGGCGACCCCTCCGGCGTGCTGCGCGAGATCCTGACCACGCACCGCGTGCCCACGAGCGCGATCGCGGGCGAGGAACGGATCGAGTGCGACGTCGTCGTGAACTGCCTCGGCGCGTGGTCGGCGCTGCTGCTCGCGAAGCTCGGCGTCCCCGACCTGACCGAGCCCGTGCGCCGGCAGATCTCGCTCGTGGACGTCCACCGCGAGGACCTCGCGCCCGGCGTCTCGCTCGACGCGCTCGGCATGATCGTCCTCGCGAGCGGCCTCTACTTCCACCCGGAGGGCCCGCACGTGCTCGCGGGCTACTCCACGCCGGGCGAGGCGCCCGGCTACGACTTCGACTACGACGGCAGCGACTTCTTCGAGAGCGAGATCTGGCCGCGCCTCGCGGCGCGCGCCAGCAGCTTCGAGCGCTGCGGCCACGTGCGCGGCTGGGCCGGGCTCTACGACGTGACGCCCGACCGCAGCGGCATCGCGGGCGCCGTCGGCGGCTTCGCGAACCTGTTCGAGGCGCACTCGTTCACGGGCCGCGGCGTGATGCAGTCCTACGGCATCGCGCGGGCGATGGCGGCGCTCGTCGCCACCGGCCGCTTCGAGGAGGTGGACCTCGCGCCTCTCTCGCGCGAGCGCTTCACCGACCCCGCGCGCTGGGTGGAGGAGGACCTCCACATCTAGGCAGGGCTAGGACGCGCGGCTGAGCGAGGCGAGGCTCCCCGAGAACATCCGGACGAACTGCGCGCGGCCCGACGCGCCGCTCTTCTGGTAGAGCCGCTTCAGGTGCGAGCGCACCGTCTCGACCGAGATGCCGAGCGCGCGGCTGATCTCGACGGGGCGGCGGCCCTCGGCGACGAGGACGGCCACCCTGAGCTCGCCGGGCGTGAAGCCGTAGAGCCCGCGGAGTACGTGCGGATCGAGGGTGCAGGCGCGCTCCGACTCGCGGACGAAGACGAGCGCGGCGGCGCCCGTCGGGAGCCCGCCCGGCGCCGCGGTGAGCGGGATGACGCGCGCCTCGAGGGACGGGCGACCGGACGGGCGGGTGACCGCGAGGGCTCCGCCGCCAGGCGCGCTGCCGGCGACCAGCCGGTGGAGCTCGGCATCCTCGTGCGCCGCAGCGAAGCGCAGCCGGCCGCGCCGCACGGAAAGACCATCACCGGCCGCGAGGAGTCGCTCCGCCTCCGCGTTCGCGAACGCCACCCGTCCCGCCGCGTCGAGCAGGATCGCGCCCACACCGAGCGAGGCGAGCGCGTCGCTGAGCCCCGCCGAGAGTCGGCGCGCTTCCGAGAGCTCGCAGTGGAGGTGGAGCGCGGTGCGGAGGTGCGGGACCAGCGCGTGGAGCGGAGCGAGATCGGCCTCGTCGAAGGGCTCGTCCGTGCGGCGCCGGATCACGCGGAGCGCGGCCACGCGGTCGCGGCTCCGGATCGGGAGCGCGAGCGCCACGTGGAAGAAGCCCTGGGGTTTCAGGAAGTCGTTGTAGAACTCGCTCCGCTCGAGCACTTCGTCCGGGACGAGCGCGTGACCCGCGCTCACAGTGCCCTCCGGCCGTCCGTTCAGCGCCTTCCGGCGCAGGTCCACGCGGTGGTAGTGGTCGTCGTAGGCGCGCTGCCAGCCGGGATCGAGGGCGGGCGCGCGCTCCAGCAGTGCGGCCCCCGACTCCGGCTCGAGCAGGAACAGGCCCGGCGCCGTCCCACGCATCGAACGCGCGACGTCCTCGAGGAGGGAATCCCAGCCTTCGGGGTGCGCGGCGGCTTCGTAGACGCGCGGAACGAGGTCCAGGAGCTCCACCCGGCGCCTCCTCGCTTGCCCATCCTACACGCTTCGCGCCGGCATCGGGGGCGCGGTGCCAGGCAGGCCTCTCAGCCGGGGTCGCGCAGGCTCCCGACGACCGCCCGGCGCCCGTCCGGCGCGGGCAGCGGCAGCTCCGGCGGGTGACCGAGCTCGCACCAGTCGCGGAGCGCGCGGAGGCAGGTGCCGGCCAGCTCCGTCGCGAAGCGCCGCACCGCGAAACGGTCGAGGCTCGCGCCGATCAGGTGGGTCTCGCTCGGCGCCGAGATCCGGAGGCTCACGCGGGTGTGGCCGCCGTCGGGGTCGGCCGCCGCGAGCGTGAAGGTCTCCTCGCAGTGGAACAGGCCGAAGCGCACCTCGCAGCGCAGGCGTTCGTCCGGCCCGACCTCGAGCGCCGTCTCCTCGAAGGTGACTGGCATGCCCTGGAGCCGGCAGCGGAAGCGGAGCTGGCGCCCGACCGCCGGGAGCGGATCCAACGCGCCGAGCGCGGCCTCGACGCCCGGCCGCCAGCGCGCGATCTCGGCGGGATCCGTGAGCGCCCGCCACACGGCGGTGCGCGGTGAGGCGACGACAGTGGCCATCGCCAGCGTGATCAAACGCGCCCCGCCAAAGTGGTCCCCCCGTCCACCCGCGACACGCCGCAGCGTAGCCGTGCGCGGAGCGAGCGTCAGGGCCCGTTCAATGGCTTTCGGCGAGCGGCTTCAGGCGGTCGAGCGCCTCTTCCACGTCCGCGCTCGACGCGTCGAGGTGGAGGACGGCGCGGATCCGCCCCGGCCCGCCGCCGCTCAGGAGCACGCCGCGCTCCCGGGCCCGGCTCCGGAACGCGAGGTCGTCGTCCACGTGGAACATCACGATGTTGGTCTCGGGCTCGGCGTCCACCGCGAAGCCGAGCTCGCGGAGGCCGCGGGCGAGCCGCTTCGCGTTCGCGTGATCCTCGGCGAGACGCGTCACGTGGTGGGCGAGCGCAAAGAGCCCGGCCGCGGCCAGCACGCCCGCCTGCCGCATGCCACCGCCGTACATCTTCCGGATGCGGGCGAGCCGGGCCACGGCGTCGCGCGTGCCCGCGACCAGCGAGCCCACCGGCGCGCCGAGCCCCTTCGAGAGGCAGACCGAGACGGTGTCGAAGGGCGCCGCGAGTGCGCCCGGCGGCGTGCCGAGCGCGGTCGCCGCGTTCCAGAGCCGGGCGCCGTCGAGGTGGAGCGCGAGGCCCGCCGCGCGCGCCAGAGCGGTCGCCTCGGCGAGCCGGGCGGGCGGGAACACGCGGCCGCCCGCGCTGTTGTGGGTGTTCTCGACCGCGAGCAGCGTGGTGGGCGCGGCGTGCACGTCGTTCGGGGCGAGTGCCCGCTGCACCTCGTCGGCGCCGAAGCTGCCCTCCTTCCCGATCGTCTGGATCTGGAGGCCCGCGAGCCCCGCGGCGGCGCCGGCCTCGGCGCGCAGGATGTGTGCGTCGCGCGCGGCGATCACCACGTCACCCGGCCGCGTGTGCAGCCGGAGCGCCGCCTGGTTCGCCATCGTGCCGGACGGGAAGAAGAGCGCGGCCTCCTTGCCGAGGAGCGCCGCGACGCGCTCCTGGAGCTCGTTCACGCTCGGGTCCTCGCCGTACACGTCGTCGCCGACCTCGGCCCGCGCCATCGCCTCGCGCATGCCGGGCGTGGGCCGCGTCACGGTGTCGCTGCGAAGGTCTATGCTGCGCACGTGCAAGCGCCGCGAAGCGGCGCGCGCAGTGAGCCGAAGGCGAACGAAGTCACGACAGTCGTCTCCGAGCCCGTTCGATTCACTAGAGTAGCCGGGAGGGCCCGATGTCGAGCGAGCTGATCTTCCACCACTACGATGCGTCGCCCTTCTCCGAGAAGATCCGGCTGATCTTCGGAAGGAAGAAGCTCGCCTGGCGCTCGGTCATCCAGCCGAACATGATGCCCAAGCCGGAGCTGGTGCCGCTCACCGGCGGCTATCGGCGCATCCCCGTGCTCCAGATCGGCGCGGACGTGTACTGCGACAGCCAGCGCATCGCGCGCGAGCTCGAACGTCTGCACCCAGAGCCCAGCCTGTATCCGAGCGGAAGCGAGGGCGTGTGCCACGCCGTGAACCTCTGGGCGGATCGCATGCTGTTCCAGGCCGTCGTGCCGGTGGTGTTCGGCAAGATCGGCGGCGCGGTGCCGAAGGAGTTCATCGAGGACCGCAAGAAGCTGATGGGCGGCGGCGACTTCGCAGCGTTCATCGCCGCGGCGCCGCTCGCGGCCGAGCAGCTCCGCGCGCAGGCGCAGCTGCTCGAGGCGCAGCTCGCCGACGGGCGTCGCTTCCTGCTCGGCGCCGAGCCGTCGCTGGCGGACTTCGCCGCGTACCACCCGGTCTGGTTCCTGCGCGCGATCCCGCCCGCCGCCGCGGCGCTCGCCGAGTTTCCTCGGATCTCCGCGTGGACGGGACGCGTAGCGGAAATCGGCCACGGACATCGGACGGAGCTCGCGCCGAAGGACGCGCTCGCGCTCGCACGCGACGCGAAGCCGCTGCCGAGCGCGGGCGTGGCGAGGGGCGAGCCGAACGGCCTCGCCGTGGGCGACCGCGTCGCCGTCGTCCCCGACGACTACGGCTTCGATCCCGTGGCGGGCGAGCTCGTCGCCGCCGACGTCCACGAGGTTGCGGTGCGGCGCGTGTCCCCCGAGACGGGCGAGGTGGTCGTCCACTTCCCGCGGGCGGGCTTCCGTGTGACGCGCGCCCAGCCTGCCTGATCGCGCAGAAAGGCCGAATTCGGCCGAGAAACGCCATTTCTCGGCGGTCTCCCCCTTGACTCCGCCCCCCGGACCTTGGACATTCGTCCGCCCCGAACCGGCGCGAGGGCGTCGGAAGCAACGAGCTCCGGGTCGCTCGTTCGGGCAGCCTGGCTCGGCATTGGAGGATCAGAGGTTCATGGCAGCGAAGAAGAAGGCGGCCGCGAAGGGCGGCGAGCTCATCATCTCGAAGTCGCGCACCAAGGCGGCCGCGAAGAAGTGCAACGTGGGCAGCGAGTTCTACGGCGCACTCGACGCCGCCGTGCGCAAGTTGATCGCCGAGGCCGAAGCGCGCGCCACGGGCAACAAGCGCAAGACCCTGAAGGCCGTCGATCTCTAGTCGCTCGATCCGTCGGGGCCCGCGCGAGCGCCGCTCTCGCGGGCCCCGTTGCTTCAGGCCTCCCGCTCGAGATTCGCGCCGACCCTGAACAGGCGCTCGAGCGTCGCGCGGCGCAGCGCCTCGGCGGGCGTGACACCGCGCTCGCTCGCGACGTGCGCGAGCCCGCGGCTCGCGAGCCGCGCTGCCTTCTCGGTGGCTTGCGGCAGGGTCTCGGCGTAGGCAAGGGGAAGAGCGTCCGCGAAGGCGACGCGGTTGACGAGCGCGAGGAACGCGAAGAGCAGCGGGCGGCGCTCCGCCTCAGGGAGCGCGGCGAGCGCCCGGAACAGCAGCAGCTCCGCGTCTCGCCCGACGGGCAGCACCGGCATGAACACCGGCAGCGGCCACTCACCGACCTCGAGCGCGTGCGGCTCGGTAGGCAGCTCCGCGAGCTGCTCGGGCTTCAGGTACGCGTAGATCCGCTTCGCGTCGTCGAGCGGCGGGAAGCCGAGGTCCTGGAGCCGGCCGCTCCGCCAGCGGAGCGCCCACTCCTCGAGGTCGTCGTCGAGTTCCATGTCCACGGCCTGGAGCAGCCGGTGGTAGAACCAGTAGTCGTGCTGGAAGAGCGTCTGGAGGAGCGCGAGCACGTCCTCGAGATCGTCGCCCGACTCGCGCGGGATCAGGTGGAACTGGCCGTCGAGGGAGAGCGCGCCCGAGGGGAGGTCCACGAACTCGTCGCGGCCGGTGAGCACCACCGATAGGCGCGCGCGGAGCTCGTAGACGAGGAGCTCGAAGTCGAGGCCGCGCGCCGCGCGGAGCAGCGTCTCCTCGCCTGCGGTGCCGAGGGCCGCGAGCCAGGCGCCGAGACGCGCGCGGTCGGGGCGGGGGCCGCTCCAGGCGTCGAGGTCCACGGCAGTCGCGATCTGCTCCTCGCTCGTGTGCTCGAGCAGCCAGCCGGCGTCGGCGAGCCCGATCGCCTTCATCACGAAGCAGAGCTCCGCGGGCGGGAGGAGCGGGACCAGCTGCTCGAGGTCGTTCGCCAGCTCGAGTAGCTCGGCCCGGCGCGCGAGCGGACTCGCGGAGATCAGCGCGACCTGCCCGTCGAGGTCGAGCTCCGCCAGCGCCTTGCGTGCGGCGGCCCGATCGGAGCGCGCGAGCGCGAGGATGCGGCTCACTTCGCGCGCCGGGACCGAGGGCTCGGACATCGCGCCGAGGGTACGAGACCGCTCCTCGCCGCGCCCGGCCGTGTTACGTTCGGCGCCCGCCATGCTCTGGCGCCTGTGGGCCTTCGTCGCGAGCGCTCCGCTCGGCGTGCTCGCGGCGCTGGCGCTGCCGCGGCCCGTCCCGGACGCGGGGCTCGCTGGGGCGGCCGTCGCCGGCGGCGCCGTCGGGGCCGCGCTCGCCTCGCTCGCGGCGCGCTTCGGCGACGACGCGCCGGACCGGAGCGCGCACGTGGCGCGCGGTGCGAGCGCGGGGCTCCTCGCGCTGCCGGCGCTCTTCGCGGCGCTCACGCGGCTCGGTCCGCCGGCCGTGGTGTGGCTCGCGCTCGCCGCGCTCGGCCTCGGCCTCGCCCTCTGGCGCGCGAGCCGCGCGCAGACCCCCGGCCCCGGCGCCCGCGGCATCGCGCTGGCCGCGCTCGGCGCGCTCATCGCGGGCGCCCTCGGCGTGGCGGGGATCGCGTTCCTCCACGGCTTCCTTCCGGTCGGCTCGCCCCCGACGGACGCGAGCCTGCGCTCCGCGATCCTCGACATCGACAGCCGCGTCCCGCTCCGCGCGCGCGCGCAGTGTGCGCCGCGGGTCGGCGCGCTCACGGTCGTGGCGCAGCAGGGCGGTGCGCCCCGCCTCGGCGCCGATGGCGAGAGCATCTGGTTCGAGGCGCGCGCGGACGACGGCCGCTGGCAGGTCCACCGCGTGCGCCCCGGCGAGGCGTCACGCTGCTGGACCTGCGGCGAGGCCGGCAACAACCGGAGGCCGGCGCCGCACCCCACCGGCGCGAGCGTGCTCTTCGACAGCGATCGCTTCGCGAGCTGGCGGAGCCCGAGCGACACCGAGGTGATGCTCGTGAGCGCCCGCGGCGACGAGGGCCCGCGTCATCCCGCGCGGCGTCTCACGTACCGGCCCGGGCCCGACGACCACGCCTTCTACGACCCGAGCGGCTCGGGCTTCGTCTGGAGCAGCGGCGAGAGCGGTCGCTTCGAGGTGCTGCGCGCCGCGATTCAGAGCGGGCACGGCGGCCTCCTCCTCTCGCCGCCCTTCGCGCTCGCGAGCGCGCGCGTGTCGTGGATCATCCCGCTCGCCTGGGCGCCCGACGCGCGCACCCTCGTCGTGGCGCGCGGTCAGCCGCTCGCGCCGCTCGTGGGCGAGCGCATCGATCCGGCGAGTGGCGAGCGCTCGCCGCTCACGCAGGGTGGCGTCCTCGCCGGGAGCGTCTCGTTCTCCGCCGACGGCAGCCTGATGGCGGTGGCCTCCACGTCACCGGCCGGCGCCACGCGCCTCGTGCCCTTCACGCTCGGGAACCTGCTGGGACGCAGCGTCGACGAGGCAAGGGCCGGCGCAGAGGGCACGCGCATCGCGCTCGGCGACGTCGGCGCCGAGCCGGCCGAGCTCGAGCTCGGCCCGCTCGCGCGCTGGGGAGCACCGAGCGGAATCGCGCTCGCCCCCGATGCCCGCGCCTTCGTGCTCGGCCAGCGCGGTAGCCACGGCGAGCGCATCGTCCGCGTCGAGCTCGCCTGCGAGGAGTAGTCGCCGGCTATCCTGCCCGCGTGCTGCGCCTCGACGAGATCCGGCGGGCCCTCTCCGCCTACGAGCCGAAGCTCGCGAAGCCCGGGGAGCGCCGCGCGTCGGTCGCGCTCGTGCTGCGCGAGGTCTCGGCGCACGGGCCGGAGATCCTGTTCATCGAGCGCGCCGAGAAGGACGGGGATCCCTGGTCGGGGCACATGGCGTTCCCGGGCGGGCGCGTGGCGGCGGACCTCGAGACGCCCGAGGAGGCGGCGGTCCGTGAGACCCACGAGGAGGTCGGGCTGGTGCTGCCGTCCAGCGCGCGCCTCGGGCGGCTCGACGACATGGAGGGTCACCACGCGGGACGTGCAGCCGGCATCGTGATCTCGGCGTTCGTGTACCAGCTCGAGTCGGCGGGGGAGCTGGTCCCGCAGGAAAGCGAAGTGCGCGAGGCGTTCTGGGTACCGGTCCTGAGTCTCGTCGAGCCGGAACGCTGGGTGCGGCGCCCGTTCCACGGCACGGGGAGCTTCGAATTCCCCGGCATCGTCGTCGGCGAGCCGGACCGTCACGTGGTCTGGGGGCTCACCTACCGCTTCCTCGAGGTGTTCTTCCGCGCCGTCGGCCGTCCGCTGCCCGATCACTGGGACGCCGCCGCCGTGGCGGCGCGCGAGCGGCTCAGAGGGGCATGAGCGCGACGTCGAGCACGAGCCGCTCGCCCTCGCGTTCGAGCGCCTCGCGCAGCGCGCGCGGCTCCACCGCATCGGGCACCTCGGCGCGGATCGTCATGCGATAGTGCGGCGCCCCGCCCGGCCCCGGCTGGGTCTGGGAGTCGAGCTCGACGATGTTGACGCCGTGCTGCGCGAGCACGGCGCAGATACCGGCGACGATCCCGGCGCGATCCTCGCCGGCAGCCTCGACGCGATAGAGGCGCGTGCCGGGCGCGGGCACGGCGGGGCGTCGGCCGGCGGCGAGCTCGCGGATCAGGATCGTGAGGCCATGATCGCGCTCGAGGCGCTTCGCACCGAGGGCGAGGCGGTCTCCGGTGTCGGCGGCGCGCGACGCGCAGAGCAGGATCACCGCGAAGTCGCTCCCGAGGATCGTCATGCGCGAGTCTTCGAGGTTCGCCTCCGACTCGAGCACCAGCTTCGCGAGCTCGGAGACGAGGCCGGGCCGATCGCGTCCGATCGCCGACAGGATGTGCCAACGCGTCATCGCGATCTCTCCGTGGCCGGGCTTTCGAGCTTACTCCGCTCGTGACCTTCGCACCGCAGCACCGGGAGCGGCGGGTAGCGCCGGAAGCGCGGGTCGGCGTCGGCGAGCGCGCAGCGCCAGAACGCGCTGCCCCGCGCGTTCCGCTGGACCCGGGCGTGCCGGCAGGTTCCGCACAGCCCGGGATCGAGGTCTCTTTCGGCCCTCGGCCCCGGCATGCCGGCAGCGTACAATCGGGCGCCGTGCCCCGCCGAAGCTCGCTCCGCTCCCGCCTCGGGCGCGTGCTCGCCCTGGTAGAGCGCTGGCTCGAGGAGAGGCTCGGCGAGGCTCCGCCGCCGGAGCTGTTCCACGCGCACACCGCCTTCCGCTGGGAGAGCGACGGTGCGCGCGGAAGGCTCGGGCCGATCGTTGCGCCAGCGCCCTTCGACCTCGACGACCTGGTCGGCGTCGAGCGCCCGCTCGCCGAGCTGCTCCGGAACACGGAGCAATTCCTGCGCGGGCTGCCGGCGCAGCACGTGCTCCTCTACGGCGAGCGCGGCACGGGCAAGTCTTCGGCCGTGCGCGGCCTGCTCACCCGCTTCGCGAGCCGGGGCCTGCGCGTGGTGGAGGTGAGGAAGGGCGACCTCCTCCAGCTTCCACGCATACTCGCCGCGCTTCGCGGCGCGCCCTTCCGCTTCCTGCTCTTCTGCGACGACCTCTCGTTCGACGAGGGCGAGCCCGGCCATCGCGAGCTCAAGGCCACGCTCGAGGGCGGCCTCGAGCTCCCGCCCGAGAACGTGCGCATCCTCGCCACGAGCAACCGCCGCCATCTCGTGCCGGAGAAGCGCTCGGAGAATCGGGCCGTGCGCGTCGACGAGGACGGCGAGCTCCACGTCGGCGAGGCGCTCGAGGAGAAGCTCTCGCTCTCCGATCGCTTCGGCCTCGTGCTCGGCTTCTTCGGCTTCGACCAGACCACCTATCTCGCGATCGTAGAGCGCCACGCGCGGAAGCTCGGCGTGCGCGTGGACGCGGCGAGGCTCCGCGAGGAGGCGCTTCGCTTCGCGCTCGCGCGCGCCTCGCGCTCGGGCCGCACCGCGCGGCAGTTCGTGGACGACCTCGCGGGACGGCTCGCGCTCGAGGCCGGCCTTTGAGGTGCGCCGCGCCGCTCCTCGCTCTCGTGCTGGGCGCCGGAGCGGCGTGGGGCGAGGAGCGGCCCGCGCCGGAGGCCGAGCCCGAGGCCGCCGCGCCGGCCGAGGCAGAGGACTGGGCCGACGACGACTGGCTCTTCGAAGACGGCCCCGACCCGGCCGAGCGTGACGACCTCGAGGGCTCGAACCGCGTGATATTCGGCTTCAACGAGGCCTTCTACCGCTACCTCGCCGATCCCATCACGCGCGGCTTCGAATGGCTCGTCCCCGAGCCCGGGCGGCGCGCCATCCACCGCTTCTTCCTCAACCTCGAGAGCCCGGTGCTCTTCGTGAACGACGTGCTCCAGCTGGCGCCGCTCGACGCGACGAGGACGCTGACGCGCTTCACCGTGAACACCACGGTCGGCATCGTCGGCCTGTTCGACGTCGCGAGCATGCTCGGCGTCGAGGGTCACGACACCGACTTCGGCGAGACTCTCGCCGTCTACGGGACGCCGGCCGGGAGCTACGTAGTGATCCCGATCCTCGGGCCCTCGACGGCCCGCGACACCTTCGGCGAGATCGTGGACGCGTTCCTCCACCCGGCCGTCTGGTTCGCCTCGCCGGCCCAGCAGGTGGTGCTGCGCACGAGCAGCGGGATCAGCTACTACGACGTGGAGAAGCAGCGCCTCGAGGCGCTGCGCTCGACCTCGGTGGACTTCTACGCAGCGATCCGGAGCGCCTACTTGATGGACCGCGACGCGCTCGTCGCCGCACGCGTCGCGGGGCGCTGGTGGAACGAGGCGGAGCCGGCCGCCGCGTCGGCCGCGCCGGCGGCCGGCGAGGCGCAGGCGCCGGGCGGCTCCTAGTTGGCGGAGGCCGCGGGCATGGTGTCGCCCGCGATCTTGCCGGCCGCGATCTTCTGGTCGATCGAGGCCACCAGCTTCTCGAAGCCGTCGCGCTGGAGCACGGCCGCATACTCCGAGCGACGGAGCGCGAGCTCGCTCACCGTCCCGTTCAGGTAGACGTCGATGATGCGCCAGCTATCGCCGTCGGGGCGCATGCGGTAGTTGATCGCGATGGGCTCCTCGTTCGGCGTGACCACCTGCGAGTAGACCAGCGCGGTGCCGCGCTGACTCGGCTCGACGCGGAGCACCTCGAACACCTGGCCGGTGTAGCCGGTCATGCGCTCGGCGTACGTCGCGACGGTGAGCTCGCCGAACGTCTCCGTCCAGCGCGCACGGTCGGCCTCGTCGAGGCTCCGCCAGTGCCGGCCGAGGATCTTCTCGGCCATGAAGGGCAGGTCGTAGCCTGCGGCAACTGCGGGCGCGATCTTGGCCCGCCGGCCCTCGAGCCCGAACGCATCGGCGTTCTTCAAGCACTCGACGAGCACGACGTAGAGCGCCTCGATCGGCTTCCGCGCGGCCTCTACGTCGGCGGCGGACGCCGGCCCCGACGGTACGAGTGCGAGAGCCAGGGCAGGGGCCAGCCGACAGAGCAGGGCACGCATGGCAGCGGAGGGTAGCGGGGGGGCGGGCGTTAGCCGAGCACGAAGGCCGCAACGGCCTCCGCGAATCCCGGGGGGTTGTCCGTCATCACCGAATGCGCCGCGCGTGGCACGATCGCGAGCTGACCCTTCGCGAGAACGTCATCGACCATGCGATCGGCGATCTCGGGCGAGAGGATGTCGCTCGCGGCGCCGCGCACCACGAGCGTCGGACACGGAATCCGGGCGAGCGCGTCCCACAGCCGCTTCGCGGTATCGCGCTCGCGGGCCTCGGCCTCCGCCTCGCCCTGGCCGGGGCGGCCCGCCATGAACCCCGGGTCGGCCTTGCGCTCCCAGCGGCCGTCGGCGCGCTGGCGCAGCTCGTGGCGCGCCATGCGCCGGAGCGCGTCGGGGCTCCCAGCCGGGAAGTTGTGCGCGAGCACGCGCTCGTACTCCGCGGGATCGGCGAAGCTGCCGTCTCCGCGCTGCATCACTTCCATGCGGATGCGCGTCGTGCCGCGCGGGTCGTGCTCGGGGCCGATGTCCACGATCACGAGGCCGGCCATGCGCTCGGGATGCTTCGCGGCGAAGAGGATCGAGGTCCGCCCGCCGAAGGAGTGGCCGACCAGCACGAGGCGCTCGATGCCGAGCGCGGCGGTCACCGCCTCCAGGTCGGCGACGTGGTGCTCGTAGTCGTAGCGGCGCTCGGGATCGTGGTCGGAGTCGCCGTGGCCGCGGAGGTCCACCGCGACGGTGCGGTAGTGCGGCGCGACAACGGACGCGAAGTCGTCCCAGATGTGGGCCTCGTTGCCGAAGCCGTGCACGAGCACGAGAGGTGTGCCTTCCTCGCTCCACTCGAGTACGTGGATCGCGAGGCCGTCGGCGCCGCGCAGCCGTAGGGAGCGGGGTTCCATCGGCCCGCACGATAACTCGGACTGCTAACGTCACGCATCGTCGGAGGGCCCCCCATGCCGGCCATCGAGACCACTCCCGAGCTGGTTCGCCGCGTGTTCGCGTCGCTCGAGAAGAACCTCGCGGTGGTGCGGCGCCGCCTCGGGCGCCCCCTCACCTACGCCGAGAAGATCCTGTTCGGCCACCTCGCCGACCCGGAGCGCCAGCCGCTCGAGCCGGGCGCCGCCTACCTCGAGCTGCGTCCCGATCGAGTCGCGATGCAGGACGCGACGGCGCAAATGGCGATCCTCCAGTTCATCTCGTCGGGCCGCGAGGAGACCTCGGTGCCGACGACGGTGCACTGCGACCACCTGATCCAGGCCCACCAGGGCGCGGCCGCCGACATGCAGACCGCCGAGGTCACGAACCGCGAGGTCTACGACTTCCTGCGCAGCGCGAGCGCGCGCTACGGCATCGGCTTCTGGGCGCCCGGCGCCGGCATCATCCACCAGGTCGTGCTCGAGAAGTATGCGTTCCCGGGCGGCATGATGATCGGGACCGACTCGCACACGCCGAACGCGGGCGGGCTCGGCATGTTCGCGTGCGGCGTCGGCGGTGCCGACGCCGTGGACGTGATGGCCGGCTTCCCCTGGGAGGTGCTCCAGCCGAAGCTCGTCGGCGTCCGGCTCGCCGGGAAGCTCTCCGGCTGGGCCGCGCCGAAGGACGTGATCCTCGAGGTGTGCGGGATCCTCACCGTCGAGGGCGGCACGAACCGCGTGGTCGAGTACTTCGGGCCGGGCGCGAGCTCGATCTCGTGCACCGGGAAGGGGACGATCACGAACATGGGCGCCGAGCTCGGCGCAACCACCTCGATCTTCCCGTACGACGCCCGCATGGCGACCTACCTCCGGGCCACCGGCCGCGCCGAGATCGCGGACCTCGCCGACCGGAGCCGCCCGCTCCTCGCCGCTGACCCCGAGGTCGAGGCGAACCCCGAGCGCTTCTTCGACGAGATCGTCGAGATCGACCTGTCGAAGCTCGAGCCGCGCATCGTCGGGCCGCACACGCCGGATCTCGTGCGCCCGGTGTCGCGCATGGCGGCCGACGTGCGCGAGAAGGGCTACCCGGCGGAGCTCTCCTCTTGCCTGATCGGGAGCTGCACGAACTCCTCGTACGAGGACCTCTCTCGCGCCGCCGACGTGGCGCGCCAGGCGAGCGCTCGAGGTGCAAAGTCGAAGGTCACGCTCTGGGTGACGCCGGGCTCCGAGCAGATCCACCAGACCATCCGGCGTGACGGCCAGCTCGACGAGCTCGCCGCGATCGGCGGAGTGGTGCTCGCGAACGCCTGCGGCCCCTGCATCGGCCAGTGGAAGCGCGACGACGTAGGGAAGGGCGAGGCAAACTCGATTCTCACTTCCTACAACCGCAACTTCCCGAAGCGCAACGACGGCAGCGCCGACACGCAGGCCTTCATCGCGAGCCCGGAGATCGTGGTCGCCTACGCGCTCGCGGGCCGCCTCGACTGGAACCCGCTCACCGACCTGGTCGAGACGCCCGACGGGAAACGCTTCAAGCTCGCGCCGCCCGCGCCCGCGCCCGACATCCCCGCGCGCGGCTTCGTGGCGAGCAGCGAGGGCTACCTCGCTCCGCCGAGCGACCGGCGCAAGATCGAGGTGCAGATCGAGCCGCGCTCGGAGCGGCTCGCATTCCTCGAGCCCTTCTCGGCGTGGGACGGGAAGGACCTGGTCGAGCTCCCGCTGCTCCTCAAGGCGAAGGGCAAATGCACGACCGACCACATCTCGATGGCTGGCCCTTGGCTCCGCTTCCGCGGCCACCTCGACAAGATCAGCGACAACCTGTTCCTCGGCGCGACCAATGCGTTCACCGGGAAGAGTGGCGAGGGCAAGAACCAGCTCACGGGCGAGGCGGGCGTCCCGTTCCCGAAGCTCGCGCGCGACTACAAGGCGCGCGGCCTCGGCTGGGTGGTGGTCGGCGACCAGAACTACGGCGAGGGCTCCTCGCGCGAGCACGCGGCGATGGAGCCGCGCTGGCTCGGCTGCCGCGCAGTGATCGTTCGGAGCTTCGCGCGCATCCACGAGACGAACCTGAAGAAGCAGGGGCTCCTCCCGCTCGCCTTCGCCGACCCGGCCGACTACGAGAAGGTGCAGGAGGACGACCGCGTGAGCGTGCTCGGGCTCGCTGGGCTCGTGCCGGGGAAGCCGCTGCGCGTGGCGCTCACGCACGCCAACGGGAAGCGCGACGAGTTCGAGGTGCGCCACACCCTGAACGCCGAGCAGATCGTCTGGTTCAAGGCGGGCTCGGCGTTGAACGTCCTGGGGCGCTAACGCGGCGGCTCCAGTCCGCGCCTCCGGGCGCGGGCGCCACCGGACCCCACAGGAAGCGCCGCACGCGCGGGTGTGCGAGCGGCAGGAGTGCGAGGGCGAAGAGCCCGACGCCGGCAGCGATCACGAGCGGGCGCGAGCCGCTCTCGAGCAGCGCCTCGCCGAAGTAGGCATAGAGCCCGGCGCGGAACGTCGAGCCGGTCGCGACGGCTGCGGCGAAGACGAGGAGCGGCATGGTCGTGAGCGCCGCCGCGGCGTGGAAGGCGGTCATCGTCCCGACCGGGTAGCCGGTGATCAGCGTGAGGAGCAGCGCCCCACCGCGTCCGCCCGCCACGGCGAGCGCCCGCTCGCCCGCCGCGGGGATCCGGCCACGGACCGCGTCGGCGCCGAGCCAGCGCACGCCGAGGAATACGGTGAGGGCGAGGAAGAACAGGCCAAGCCCTCCGTAGAGGGCGCCGGCGAGGGCCCCGAAGCAGATGCCGCCCGCGATCAGGACGAGCTGTGAGGGGATCAACAGGAACGGCCGCAGCACGACGAGCGCGACGAACGCCGCCGGCCCCCAGGGCCCTAGCCCGGCGACGAACGCGCGGAGCGACTCGACGCTCCAGTCGAGCTCGAGGCGGGAGCGGAGCTGCCAGGCGACCAGCACGAGAGCCAGCGAGGCGAGCGCGGCGACGAACAACTTCCTCTTGGCCCGCGGCGGGAGCCTCATGGCCGGGGAGCATACACGCCCGCGGAGGCTACGATGGCGCCCGTGCCGCCGCGGACCCTCGTGATCGCCAACCCCGCGAGCGCCTCGGGTTCCACGCGGCGGGCGCTGCCGCGCCTCGAGGCGCGGCTCCGGGCGGCGCTCGGCGGCTACGAGCTGGCGTGGACGAAGGGTCCGCGCGACGGCGAGCGCCTCGCGCGCGAGGCCGTCCGCGCGGGTGTCGAGCGTCTGATCGTGGCGGGCGGCGACGGCACCGCCGCGGAGGTGGTGAGCGGCCTCCTCGGCGCGGGGCTCGGCGCCTACGTGGAGGTCGCGTTCCTCCCGCTCGGGACGGGCGCTGACTTCCACCGCACGCTCGAGATCCCGCGCGACCTCGACCAGGCGGTCGCCGCGCTCGCGTCGGGCAAGGGCCGCCGCATCGACGCGGGCCGCGTCCGCTACGTCGGCGACGACGGCGCCACCCGCGAGTCCTACTTCGTGAACGTGGTGAGCGCCGGGCTCTCCGGCGTCGTCACCCGGAACGTGCGCGGCAGCAAAGCGCTCGGCGCGCGCCTCGCTTTCCTGTTCGGCACGCTGGTGGGGCTCGCGCGCTTCCGCCCGGCCCGCGTGCGCGCGCGCCTCGACGGCGCCGAGCTCTTCACGGGCGAGATCGCGCTCGTCGCCGCCGCGAACGGGCGCTACTTCGGCGGCGGCATGCACGTGGCGCCCGAGGCGCGGCCTGACGACGGGCTCCTCGACGTGGTGGTGGTGCCCGCGCTCCCGAAGGCGGTGCTCGTGACGAAGCTCCCGCGCCTCTACACCGGCACGCACCTCTCGGTGCCCGGGGTCCTGCTCCGGCGCGGGCGCAAGCTCGAGCTCGAGCCCGACGGAGCGCCCGCGCTCGGCGAGCTCGACGGCGAGCCGATTGCGCGCCTCCCCATGACGGTCGAGGTGTTGCCCGGTGCGCTCCAGGTCTGGGGCGCGGGCGCTTGAGCGCCGCGGCCCGGAACGACGAGCCGCTCTTTGCCCGGATCCGCGAGGCTTCCGCCGAGGTCGCGCGGCGCGCGCGTCACGTCGGGATCGACGACGAGGCGCTCGAGGAGCTGGCCGGCGTGCTCGCCCGCGAGCGGCCCGCGCAGCCGACCCTCGATCCCGCGCAGCAGGGCCTCGGCGACGCGAGCCGCACGGTCGCCTTCGTGATCACGCTGAACGCGATCAACTTCGGCTCGGGCTGGTTCCCCCATCTGAAGAAGCGTCCGGGCCTCTCCGGCTACCTCACCATCGCTAGCGCGCTCCGCGAGCGGTTCGAGCGCGAGGGGCCGTGGACGGCCGGCGAGCTCGAGCGCATCCGGGCCGCGGACTGCGCGCGCCTCCTCGGCCAGACGCTCGACGAGCCGGTCGGCGAGCTGATGGAGCTCTTCGCCCAGGCCCTCCGGGAGCTCGGCAGCTTCCTCTCGCGCGAGCACCGCGGCCGCTTCGCGGGCCCGGTGGAGGAGGCCGCGGGCTCGGCCGAGCGCCTGGTCCGGAGCCTCGCCCGCATGGCGCTCTATCGCGACGTCGCGCGCTACGAGGGCTTCGAGGTGCCCTTCTACAAGCGCGCGCAGATCACCTGCTCCGATCTCGCCGAGGCACTCCGCGAGCGCGGGCTCGGACGCTTCCACGACCTCGACGAGCTCACGCTGTTCGCCGACAACCTGGTGCCGCACGTGCTGCGGAGCCTCGGCGTCCTCGTCTACTCGCCCGACCTTCAGAAGCGCATCGACGCCGAGGAGCTGATCCCCTCGGGCAGCGCCGAAGAGGTCGAGATCCGCGCCGGCGCGCTCCACGCGGTGGAGCGCCTCGCGGGCTCGTGCGCGAGGCGCGGCTGGCGCGTGCCCCCGCGGCGGCTCGATCACCTGCTCTGGTCGCGCGGCCAGAGCGCCCGCGTGAAGGCGCGGCCGCGCCACCGTACGCGCTGTCCCTACTACTGAGATGGGCGCGAGGCCTCCGGGACTCGACGGCCAGCTCCTCGGGATGCTGGTGGTCGCGCTCGCGCTCGCGTGCCTCGCGTGGTGGCGGGGCGGCGCGCCCCTCCTCCGCGACGGGTTCGGCGCGGGCCTCGATCAGCTCGTGCGCTACGGGCTCCTGATCGCAGTGTCGTTCCTCGCCGCCGGCTTCGCGCAGGTGCTGATCCCGCGCGCTTGGATCCAGAGCGCGCTCGGCCACGACTCGGGGCTGCGGGGCATCCTGCTCGCGACGGCGGCGGGCGTCGCCACGCCCGCGGGCCCCTTCGTCTCCCTCCCGATCGCGGCGACGCTCCTCGGCGCGGGCGCGGCCCCGCCCGCGGTGGTCGCGTACCTCTCGGCGTGGTCGCTGTTGGCGCTCCACAGGCTGCTCGCTTGGGAAGTGCCGATTCTCGGAGCGCGCTTCGCGCTGGTGCGCTATGCGATCTGCGTCGCGCTCCCCGTTCTCGCCGGCCTGCTCGCGCGCGGGCTCGGGCGCTGGCTGTAGCGGAGCGGCGCGTCGGAGGGCGAGGGCGGATGGCGACGAAGCGCAAGGTGACCCGGAAGGCAGCGAAGAAGGGCCCGAGCCGGCCGCGGCCGGCGAAGGCGAAGCCCGCGCGCAAGGCCACCACCCCCAGGAGCCCCGGCGAGCGCGAGATCCACTACACGGATCTACGCAAGGTCATGCTGGCGAACGCGCTCAAGCGTCTGAAGTGAGCCGCGACCCCGCGCGGGCGCAAGGCGCGCGGGCCAACCTGCTAGCCTGCTCGCGTGCACGGGAAGGCGCTCGAGTGGGACTCGCCCATGTACCGGCTGGCGGTCGCCCAGCTCGACGAGACCGCCGAGCGGATGGGGCTCGACGACAACATCTGGGAGCGCCTGCGCACGCCACAACGTGCGCTCGTCGTCTCGTTCCCGTTCCGGCGCGACAACTACGCGACCGTGGACACCGTGTTCGGCTACCGCGTGCAGCATCTGCTCACGATGGGCCCGACCAAGGGCGGCATCCGCTAC
>Ga0187892_10003330_pt1 | contig 29586 bp, 36 predicted proteins | sample MA1701073metaG_FD_139345 | JGI IMG/M metagenome (GOLD analysis project Ga0187892, IMG submission 139345) | Bio-ooze microbial communities from a basaltic lava cave in the Kipuka Kanohina Cave System on the Island of Hawaii, USA - MA170107-3 metaG ... | reverse complement strand
CCAGCCAAAGTGGTGATCGTCGCCTGTATGCGGAAACTGCTGACTATCATGAATGCGATGGTAAAAAATAATGCTCAATGGAGTGCAAAAACCGCTTGACTTTGAACACGGTTGCTCTCCCGGAGGGAGAGGGAGTTAACCGTGGCGCACTAACCTTGCCTCGAAATCTCGAACTCGAAAACTCGTGGTCAGGCCCAAATAAAGATCGTCTCTCCACTGACCCACAACTTCTGCGGAAGAGCCCTCTTTCAAGACGTAGCAATCACGGCACATTATCGTGGTCTGTCTCTCAATACTTCTTTAGGCGGGTTTGTCTGCTCAAAGGGAAGCATTTCCGCAAGCAAGGTTTCGGGTGCAATGTCCTGTTCGTTTGGCCACGTCACTGCGCCAAACAAGATGCCAACCTGATTGAAGTAATGAACATTTCTGAGTTCACGGAAGACGCCCCGATCGAGATAGGGCTTCAGATCGAATATACCCTTGCGTCCATCCTCGATCTCCACGTAGATTCGGTAGTTGGGTAAGGGTTTGACAGTCTTGACATCCCAATACATGGTAACCTCACAGGGGGGCAATCTTGTAGGGGGCTTCACCACCGACAGCCAATTCCCAATCGGCCATCAGCTCATCGTGGTGAAGCTCGACCCATGCCTGCACCAACCGCAATTGCTTACGGGGCAACTCCCCTGCCAGTATCTCGCCATCTGCAATGCCGATGGAAGCTTCAAATTCGGCATACTTAGCATGAATGTGCGGCAGGTTGTGATGCTGATTGTCGATGAGATACATGCGGATAATGATCCCATAAAACATTGAGATGATGGGCATGGCTCTGTAAAAATCGCGGTCTGTTCCGGTCTATTCCTATATGCTCCTATATACTACTAGACGGTACCAGTATTTGATAAATGCTGTTTCATAGAGTCGTCTAGAGCAGCGTGAGCCACAAGTTCTTCGCCCAACCAAGTAAGCCCGCAATTTGGAATCAATCTATATACAATACCAGCAACAACCAGAGATACTGCGAGCAATATTCCCATCTCTGGAAGAAGAGCAGTTATAAACTTAAATCCCGCTGCTATGTCGGAAGCCCGTAAACTCCCGCGCTACCTTATAGACTAGGAACATCATTGGAACAAACAGAGCTAGCAGAATGAAAATCCAATGCCCTATTTTCTCCTCTACCAGCTCCAATTGCTGAAGCCTCCGTAAGTAATATTTCTCCTCTGCACCCCGCCACGCAACCATGGCCTGCCCTAGCTCATGGAGTCGTTTGATTAAGATGCTCAGCGCTGAAAACCTGAGGTATTGGCTACCTATTACGACTCCCTCCTGGCTTTCGGCTAATTTGAGCATTATCGGCTCCTCCTCCCCAATGGCGTCGTTCTGAATTTCCTTCTCAATATGTTCAATGAGATTCCGGATATCAACCACTTGAATGGTCAGTGAATCTATATGCTTCCGAACCACACGGGGGAATGATGCCCCTATTTCAATACCCTTCAGGATGTTTAGGAGTCTAAGCATCCTGCACACCGTAGAGATGCAGTTCTCCATGTGGTCGGTGAACTTGAACATATAGATGTGCTGTCCTCCGAGCTCCGCATTCCCTCGGCGACCTGAACAACTATCGCGTCTCTGCTACTTCTGTACTCGTCTAGGGCTTTGTCGAGCAGCCTCACGTACACTCGCCTGCATATCGACGTCCTGCGGTCAACGTTCTTATCGGCCTTCGCAAAAACGAGACCCAAAATCATATCTGGCTGCAGCTTACACAGGCCAGAAAGGTAATCCAATGTTCACTGAAGTCGGGATCATGGTGTTTTCGACGAATAACTATTGATTACATTATTTCATCATCCTGTGCATTGTTATCACAGCGCCTGTCTCGTGACAATAAATGCTTGTTTTGACGAGCATCTTCCAGCTGGAAATTTGGGAAACACCCCTGTTGCTGGCACGAGGGCCGTTACTCACTCCGTGGGCGCGGCGCCGGCCGCACCCCCGGTTCGCCCCTTGATTGTTGGGCTATTCCCACCCCCGCGTAAGGATCCCCGGCCCGTGCGTTGCTTCCTGCGGATCGTTACAGGTAACGCTCGGAGAGCAGCGCGTAGATCGCGCTCCACATGCGCACTCCGTCCATCGCATCCGGCGCTACATCGACGTGCACCAGGCCGCGGGGGAGGAAGATCTGACTCTGTCCCGCGGGGAGCGCCGCGGCCAAGGCTACGCTCTCGCTGTAGGGGATCATCGAATCGTCGAGGCCGTGGACGAGAATGAATCGGGTCTCGAGCCGTGAGAGATCGCGCGCGGCGAGGTTAAGTCGCTCGACATCCATTCGCAACGCCGGAGGAAACCGGCTCAGCAGATGCGCGCTGCGCGCGGGGTCTCGGTTCACGATGAAATCGTAAACTTGGCGGCCCTCGGTACTGAGAGAGGCCAGGAGATCATTGACCTCCGCCTCGGGATTGACTAATCTCCGCCGCGCCAGCGTGCCGAGGAGGTAGCGTTCACGGGCATTTTCGAGACGCGAGGCGTTACTGACCGCGTAGACCCATTTCCCGTATTCATGCGGCTCATTCCTTAACGAAAGACCATAGGCGTTATAGTGCCCGGTCGTGAAATAGGTCAGCACGCGCGGCAGATCGAAATAGCCGCCGACGGAAATAAAAAAACGTACCTGCCGCGACAAGGAGGAGTCGAGCAAGGCCAAGAGCGCGGGTCCGACGGCGACACTCGTCGTCAGGATGCCCGCACGGCCGGCGGGGGTCAGCTCTTTCCGGGAGTGCAGATAGGTGACGGCGTCGGCCACGTCGCGGCGGCTTTCGGGTAGCAGCTTTAGCTCGCGCAAGGCGACGACGTCGGGTACCAACACCGCGAAGCGCGCGCGTGCCAGGGTGGTCGCAAAGCGGATGACGCGCGGATCCTCCTTGCCCTCGGCGGCCGCACCGGGGACGAAAACGATCCCCGCGAGCACCGGATCGGCCGTGCGGTAAAGATCCGCCCGATAGTGGCGTTCCTCAACCGCGAAGCTAAGGGGCGTGCGCAGTGCGGCAGGACGGATGTCGATGGCCGCCGCGGGTGGGCGGTGAACGAGATCGAGGAGCGTCAGCAAGGCCTCGTAACCCTGGCAGAGGTTACGCGCGTAGAGCACCGCCAAAACGACGGCCGATCCCAGGAGAACGCCAAGGACCCAGCGGGTTGCTCTGCTGGCGCTCATGCAGGCCGGTGTCCCTGGCGCGGGAGCCGCACAGCGCCGCGTTTCCAGCAGGCCGGCTCGGTTGCCGTTGCGCGGGTGATCATGGTCTCGCTTCGACCAGTGATGGGTTAGTATAAGGAACCAAAATCACGACGGAGCGATTATGAGCTTTGCGACCGCCGATCTCTACGATCAACACGAACACAGGGTCCAGGTGCTGGCGCCCATGTTGTCCGACTATGGCGGCAAGCGGCGGTTTTCCGGCCCGATCGCGACCGTCAAGGTCTTCGAGGACAATAGCCTGGTACGCGCGGCGCTCGAGGAGCCCGGCGCCGGCAAGGTGCTGGTCGTCGATGGCGGCGGATCGCTTCGCTGCGCACTGGTCGGCGACAAGCTGGCGGAGCTGGCAAGCCGGAACGGCTGGGCCGGGCTCGTGGTCTACGGGTGCATACGCGATGCCGCGGCCATCGCTACGATCCCGATCGGGCTCAAGGCGGTGAACGCCACTCCGCGCAAGAGCGTCAAGCAGGGCGCGGGGGATCGGGACATCCCGGTGCAGTTCGCGGGGGTCACCTTCACGCCGGACTGGTTTCTGTATGCCGACGAAGACGGCGTCTTGGTCTCGGAACAACCCCTGGCGTGATCCATGAAATTTAAAGTCGCCTGTATCCAGAACTGCGCCGACGACGATCTAGCCGAAAACATCACGATGGCGACGGAGTTGGTGCGTGCGGCGCGCGAGGCGGGTGCCGATCTCATCTGCTTGCCGGAGAATTTTTCCCTGATCCAAGTCAACGATGCGCGCTTGCTGGCGCAAGCCCATACGGAAGAAGCGCACCCCGCGATCCCGCACTTCGCGGTTTTGGCGCGCGAGCTCGGCGCCTGGATCTTGATGGGTTCCTTGGCGATCAAGGTGCTCTCTGGGAAGATCAACAACCGCTCGTATTTGCTCGATGATGGCGGGCATGTCATCGCCTCATACAATAAGCTCCATCTCTTCGATGTAAATCTTAAGGCCGGAGAAAGCTACCGGGAATCCGCCACCGTCGAGCCGGGAGATCGGGCCGTGGTGGCAGCCACGCCGTGGGGCGGGATCGGACTGTCGGTGTGTTACGATTTGCGTTTCGCGCACCTCTACCGGGCGCTTGCCCAGGCAGGGGCATGGTATCTCTCGATCCCCGCGGCCTTTACGCGCACGACCGGGCAGGCGCACTGGCACGTGCTGCAGCGGGCCCGCGCTATCGAGACAGGGAGTTATGTTTTCGCACCGGGTCAGTGCGGTATGCGGCGCAGCGGCCGGGCAACCTACGGGCATTCGTTAATCGTGGACCCTTGGGGGCGGATACTGGCCGACGGCGGTGACGAATCTGGATTCGTCATTGCCGAGGTTGACTCCGCGAGGGTTGAGGAGGCCAGGCGGATGATCCCAGCGTTGCAGCATGACCGTGACTTTACCGGTCCCGAAGCGGATGCGCTTTAAGCGCCCAGAGTTTGTGAAAAAACCGTCACGAGCGAAGGGAGGTCGCGTTGCATCCTCGGCGCGCCAAACAGGGCCATTCCCTTGCCCTGGCTTTCCGCCGGAGCGTAGGAACCGGAGTGTATATCGAAATACATGAGGATTCCGAGCACCGCCGGAACTCGAGATCCCGAGCGTAGTAGGTTTTTTCACAAACTCTCAGTGCATTGTTAAGCAGAGGTTAAGCAGCTCTCGATAAACTTCCCTTGGTGATGACGAATGGACACAGGTTGGCCAGCCCGCCATGTTGAAAGCTGATTTCCCGCGGTCACGATGCGAGGACCTAGCACGTGCCGCGAGCGCGGTGTTGCTCGCCTGCCTAATCGCCCTGCCGCAGACGGTGAGCGCGGATCAAGAGGGACGTAACCGGGAGCGGTCCCGGGGCGGTGGCGAGCGATCCCGGATCGACCCGGACCGGGCGGCGTCCATCGCCCGCCAAAAGTCCGGGGGGCGGGTGCTCGGGGTGCAGCCGGGGCGCAATCGCCACAGTGTCAAGGTGCTGTCCCCCGATGGCCGTGTGTACAAGATCGAAGTCGATCCGCGCACCGGCGACGTACGTTAAGCGCTGCAATCAAGTTCTTCCGATGCGATTGCTCTTAGTCGAAGACGAGCGTGCCCTGAGCGATCAGGTGGCGGAGCGGCTGCGCGTCGAGGGCTACGCCGTCGATATCGCGCGCGATGGTCAAGAAGCGTTGTATATGGGCGGCGAGTTTCCGATTGATGCCGCGCTCGTTGACCTCGGTCTCCCGAAGCTATCCGGTATCGATGTGATCCGGCGCTGGCGGGCCGCCGGCCGCACATTTCCCATCTTGATACTTACGGCGCGCGGGCGCTGGCAAGAAAAGGTGGAAGGCCTCGATACGGGGGCCGACGACTATCTCGTTAAGCCGTTCCAATTCGAAGAGCTGCTAGCGCGCTTGCAGGCCCTGATCCGCCGCTCCAAGGGGTGGGCTACGCCGTTTCTGATATGCGGCCCGGTCGCATTGAACACGGCGAGTCAATCCGTGCAGGTCGACGGCGCGCCTGTCGAGCTTACGGCTTTCGAATATAAAGTTTTGGAGTACCTGATGTTGCACGCGGGCGAGGTGATCTCCAAGTCCGAGCTTAGCGATCACATCTACGAGGAGGAGTCAGACCGCGACAGCAACGTGCTCGAGGTGCTGGTAGCACGGTTGCGCAAGAAGCTCGACCCCGATCGGGCGTTGCAGCCCATCGAGACCCTGCGTGGCCGCGGTTACAGATTCAACCTTGAACCGAGCGGGCGGACTCTCGCTTAATACCCGGCTCCTGATCGCCGCGAGCGTCGTGCTCGCGGCCTTCTTGGGACTCACCGGACTGACCTTGGATGAGGCTTTCAGGGAGAGCGCGCTGACCGCCATCCGCGAGCAACTGAAGGTTCAGATCTACTCCCTGCTTGCCGCCGCCGACCTCGATGACAGCGAGAAATTGGCTGTTCCCAAGCGGCTTCCGGAGGTCCGCCTCGACACCCCGGGTTCAGGCTTGTATGCCCAGGTGAATGACGCCGCGGGGGATGTCGTCTGGCGTTCCCGCTCAATGCTCGGGTTGAGCTTGCCTTTTGCAGCCATCTACCGCACTGGGGAGCCAGCGTTCTATGAACTGGTGAGCTCGGAGGGAGCGCGATTCTTTGCGGTGGGTCTCGGCGTGGTCTGGGAAGCCAGTCCGCAGAAGCGTCACGGCTATACGTTCTACGTTGCCGAGAGCACCGAGCCGTTCAATGCACTGGTGGGCGGTTTCCGGCGCAGTCTCTGGGCTTGGCTCCTCGGGGCCGGGCTCGTGCTCCTCGGCGTTCAAGGTTTCATCTGGCGCTGGGGGCTTGCGCCGCTGCGCCGGGTCGCCTTGGAGGTAGCGGAAATCGAGGCTGGGCGAAGGGACGAGCTCAGCTCCGCCTACCCGAAGGAGTTGCGCCTTCTAACGGAGAGCTTAAATACCTTCTTGAGGAATCGCAGCGCTCACCTCGAGCGCTACCGCAACGCATTGGCCGATCTGGCCCATAGTCTAAAGACGCCCCTCGCGGTCATTCGCGGCGCCGTCGGGGAACGCGAGAGGGGGGAAGGATTTCAGGAGACGCTGCAAGAACAAGTCGAGAGAATCAACAACGCCGTGGACTACCAGCTTCAGCGCGCCGCGGCCTCGGGACGGACGGTGCTCGCGGTGCCCGTGGCGGTCGCACCGCTGGTGCACAAGCTCCAGCAGTCACTCGCCAAGGTCTACGCCGGAAAGGCGCTGCGTTTCGATTTCTCTTTGGATTCCAGGACCGTGTTCCATGGGGATGAAAGCGATCTCCTGGAGGTGCTCGGAAATCTCCTGGACAACGCCTGTAAGTGGGCACGGCGGGAAGTGGTGCTGCGTGTTACGGTAAACGGCGAGCGGCCGGGATTGCTGCTGGAAGTAGAGGATGACGGACCGGGGATCCCGGAGAATCTATACGCACTTATCAGCCAGCGCGGGGTACGCGGCGACCACAAGATCGCTGGCCACGGCATCGGACTCGCCGTGGTGCGGGAGATCGTGAAGCAGGTCTACGGAGGCACGCTCGAGTTCGGCCGTGCCGAACGCGGCGGGGCGCTAGTACGGGTACGACTGTAGCTGCGCTCAGAGGCTGGGAATCAATTTTACTTCGCGGGCGGGGTTCGAACCGCGCCCTTGACCAAAGGGGAGCGTTGCACTACTCCCCTTTGGAAACCCCAATGCTAAAGTGCCCGCCATAAACGACGGGGTATTCAGAATAAATCTGCTGGGCATCCCGATCGCAGCGTCGACCATGTATGAACGCAGCGGCCTTCCGCGGGATCTATCTTCCTGGGGCCTCCTGTGATGAGGGTTTAACTGCACCAGTCATTGGGAGCCGTCCTCATCACAGGAGTGTCTTTCTTTAATTGACAAGGCTTGCGTTTAAGACGCATACCCGGTTATTGCCCTCATCGGCTTCAATAACCCTATCGGTTACGTCGACTCGAGCACATATCTTTAACGGAAGGGTGCTCGCGAGCCCGATAAAGAACTCCGTCGATCCGCCAGCGGGGAGAGCCGGCGTGTCGGCGATGGTCTGCCCGGCGCCAAGATTGCCTACCCTGATCACATAGCCCGGTGGAGCGTCGAGGGTCCCCTGATTTTCCACTCTCAAGGTGACCGTGCTCGAACCACTCACCGGAGCGACAATTAGCTTCGGCACCAAGTCAGGGAGCAGCTCACCTCCGGGGTCTGGCTCACAGTCCTGATCGCGACCATCGAAGACCGCCCGGGTGGGCATCCGGCCTTGCGCCGCTGTAGGATTCCGGTTGGCCGGGCCGGGGGGCGTGCGGTCGGTTCTCACCATTCGGCCCTCGGAAGGCCGACGGCACCTTCACGGTGCCGCCGGACTTGAGGGACGAGGGTCACGGGATAGTGGGCGAGGCCACCTCGTTGTTGTCCTCGTTCTGCTCGGGGACCAGGTTCGTGGCATCGAGCACCGCGATGACGACATCCCCGCTTGCATCCTGCCCGGGCGCGAGCCGCACCTTGAGCTTCAGCCGCACCGACTCCTGGGGCGCGAGTGCCTTGACCGTGCGCTCGCGCAGCAGGGTGTCGGTCTCATCGAGCGTCTCGTTCGTTGAGAGGAAGAAGCGCAGGACCGATCGTGGTGCCGTGGCCGTTCCGGGGTTGAAGACCCGGATCCGGCCCTTGATGCGGCAGCGCGGGCCGGGAGCCATGCTGCAGCGCTGCGCGATCGCTTTCCACTCGCCAGAGAGACCGGCAAAAGACGCCGCGGACGAGCCCCTGCTGGTCGCGGCGAGCGCATCCCCAAACGTGTCGCCCGCCTCGGCAGCGTTCTTGATCTCCACCCGCTGTACAGGAAATCCGACCAACTGCACCGAATCCTGATGCCAGAGCTGATCATTGGCCGCCTGGAGCCGATCGGCGCTGCCATAGATCACGTTCACCGCCCCGGCGCTTAAAATACTGCCGATGTCCTCCAAGGGTATCCCGATGGCCAGGTCGTCCCGGCCATCGGCGTTGAAATCCCCGGCCGCGAGCGCTAGGCCGAATCGGTCATCGGTCTCGGCCGTGTCCTCGATACCGGCGACGTCCTGATGCCAGAGCTGATCATTGGCCGCCTGGAGCCGATCGGCGCTGCCATAGATCACGTTCACTGCCCCGGCATTAACGACGCCGCCGACACCCTCCTGGATTACCCCGACGGCCAGGTCATCCCGGCCATCGCCATTGAAGTCTCCGGCCGCGAGCGCTAGGCCGAAATCGTCAAAGGGCTCGGCCGTGTCCTCGATACCGGCGATGTTCTGATGCCAGAGCTGGTCGTTCGTGGCCTGGAGCCGATCGGCGGTGCCATAAATCACGTTCACCGCCCCGGCGTCTATGACACTCCCGACGTCCTCCGAGAATGCCCCGACGGCCAGGTCATCCCTGCCATCGCCGTCGAAATCCCCGGCCGCGAGCGCTAGGCCGAATAGGTCATTGGACTCGGCCGTGTCCTCGATACCGGCGATGTTCTGATGCCAGAGCTGATCATTGGCCGCCTGGAGCCGATCGGCGCTGCCATAGATCACGTTCACCGCCCCGGCATTTAAAATACTGCCGACGCCTTCGAAGGGTACCCCGACGGCCAGGTCATCCGGGCCATCGCCGTTGAAATCCCCGGCGGCAAGCGCCCTGCCGAATTGGTCACCGGGCTCGGCTGCGTTATTTATGCCGGCGATGTCCTGGTGCCAGAGCTGATCGTCCACCGCAACGAGACCAGCCGCCGCGCCGTAGATCACGTTCACCGCCCCCGCGACCCCAACACTACCGACGTCCTCAAAGGGTACCCCGATGGCCAGGTCCGCGAAGCCATCGGCGTTGAAGTCGCCGGCGGCGAGGGCATTGCCGAACCCATCGTCTGCCTCTACTCCGTCCTCGATGTCCTCGCCCCCGAGGTTCGCGTCCTGATGCCAGAGCTGGCTGCCGGCGGCACCGAGCCCGCTCGCGGAGCCATAGAGCACCTGGACGGCCCCGGCATCGACGGCGCTCCCAAGGTCTTCGAAAGCTACGCCGATGGCGAGGTCCGCGAACGCATCGCCGTTGAAGTCGCCGGCCGCGAGCTCCAAGCCGAATCGGTCATTGGGCTCGGCCACGTCGTCAATCCCCGGCACGTCCTGGTGCCAGAGTTGATTGTTCAGCGCCGACAGGCCATTGGTATCCCGGCCGTAGATCACGTTCACCGCCCCCGCGCTCGTAACACTCCCGATATCCTCGCCCGGCACCCCGATGGCCAGGTCGGCGAAGCCATCGCCGTTGAAATCGGCCTGCACCTCGGCGGCATGAGCGAGCCTCGGGGCGCCAAGGAGCAACAGGCCAGCGGTGAGCCATACGGCACTGAGCCTCCGGTCGCTGGGTCTATTGTCTCTCGTAGTCATGGTTATTCCTCCTAATCGAATCAGGTTTCAGTTAAGGCGGGGCCCGCAACTCGACGGCCCCGAGCGCCATCGCCTATTCCTTAATTCACCTGTCGAGTCGAAAAGGTTCATCGGCCCCGCCGTCACTCGGCGGGTTACCAGGGACTACCGCATCCTGGCCCGCCGGCCGGGTGGCCGGCATCGGCCAGTCAGGCGTTAACGAGAGGTCTACAGCGGGCGCGTTCGAGTGATTCGGAGCCAACAGGCAAACATCAGCTTTGTCAATTACGATTGGGCCTTGGAGAAACAAGCCTGTGAGAAAGAATACGCCGAGCGATGCGTCCGGCGAGCGCATTGTCCCAGCTATAAACAGGCTGGTACTTAAGCCAAGAATCAGATTTAGGGTGGGTTACGCGCGCCGTTTGCGCCGTAACCCACCAATCCGACGCGCGGAGCGCGTTACCTTGGAAGTGCCGCCTCCTAACGCACCGGCCTATTGGCCGACGGCTTCTGGTATCCGTACTTACGGTGCCGCAACTACCATCCGGTGGTCCCCTAAGGAAGAGGGTGCTGCACGAAGAATGGCCAGATCCAATCGGGTAGATTGAACCCAAAGGGATTGTTGTTCCCATTGGGATACTGATGGGTGACATCGTCAAGAAAAGCGAAGTACAACTCGTTCCCATCGATGTTGCCGGGTTGTGGAGTCTGTGCACGTAGCACTGTCCAGGTTGCACCAGTCAAGGTGGTGACCGGAATAGCTTTAAGATTGAAGGAGTCGAGGTTCACCAAGATCCGGTTCTTGATCTGCGGGATCTGGTCGAGATCCGAGGGATTCAGTGGTAACTCGGTTATCGTAGGCATTCCCAAAGCGATCAGAAAACTGTTGATCGCTTCAAGCCCGTTACCATCCAGGGTGCCAATAGAAAAATACGCAGAAAGATTGCGGTGCCCGACCAGCGTTTCGTGCACCTCGTCCAAACCTGACGTGTGGCAGGCCACCGCCGCGATGAAATCCGAGGCCTCGACGCCCAGACGCTCATTCCCCCGCCGCTCGAGAACCCTGCCACATACACCCGCTTGGGATCGGTCGAGAGCTGTTGGATCACGTCCTCCCCGATTTGACGGATGAACTTCACATCATCGGCAGGCCAGGGAGACGTCGCGGGAGAGCCAGCCGGTCGCTCATTGGGGTCTATCTCAACCGGAAGGCCGTAATTGTTCCAGCGTGTTGAGAAACGCTGTTTATCCAGAACAAAATGTTCCACCGCCGTCGGAAAAATTGCGATAAAACCTTCTTGGGTAGCCTTTTCCCGCCAACCGGACCTGATCAAGAACTCTTCGCCCGTGCCACTCCCTCCATGGAGCATGAACACCGCTGGCGAATCGCCGGGCATGTCGGCGAGCGGTACCCACACCACGTACCGGCGGGTATAACCGTCGACGACCCTCAGCCGACAGTTAACGCCGGGCACGTAGGCAATACCGCTTACTCCAACACTATCGCAGTGAATGCAAACGGGGCAACGGAATGATTCGCATGAGCCGGCGACATGTGCCCTAACGCGGCGGGGCGCTAGTACGGGTACGACTGTAGCCATCGCAGAGCGTAGCAGTCCCTCGAGGAAGCCCGGTGCGGGTAATACGCAGTTCATATTGCCCGCGACCGGTTCGACGATCAGCGCGGCGATGTCCCCACCGAACTCGGCGAAGACCTCGTGCACTGCTCCAGTAACCAATAGACTATGTATGAACGCAGCGGCCCTTCGCGGGATCTATCTGCGAATAAACCGCTGCGTCCAAAATACCTAGCAATCTCGGTGGCCGACCGAGGCAGCGCCCCGATACCGGTTTAATTGACAGGTCTTGCGTTTAAGGCGCACACCCTGTTATTGCCCTCATCGGCCTCAATAACCGTATCGGTTACGTCGACTCGAGCACATATCTTTAACGGAAGGGTGCGGGCGAGCCCGATAAAGAACTCTGTCGATCCTCCAGCGAGGAGAGCCGGCGTGTCGGCGATGGTCTGCCCGGCGCCAAAAATAGGAGGGCCTACCGTGATCACATAGCCCGGCGGAGCTTCGAGGGTTCCCTGATTTTCCACTCTCAAGGTGACTGCGGCGTCCGTGTTCGAACCAGTCACTGGAGCGAAGCTTAGCTTCGGCACCAAGTCAGGGAGCGGCTCAGGTAGTGGGTCTGGGAAACAGTTTGGATCGTCACCCGTTTGGGTCGGTTCGCATTTATCCGCAAGAGCAGGTAACGCTCCGGCTGACGACAGCACCAGAGATAGTGTCAAAACGATAAGCTTTTGTATGTGCATGGTAATTTCCTCATATCAAAAAAACTGAAATAATAATCCTGCACGCCGTTGACCGGCGTGCGAGCTGTGCGAAAAACCATTCGGGACAAGTACCGCTAGCTCGGCAGTGCGAGTCCGATTTGATGGCGAAATTCGCGTTGCCGACCAGAAGGGAGTCTATCTTTCCCCTTCCGCTGCATTATTCCCCTTGGGAGGAACGAAGGTTCAAATAGCGAAAGAAAATGCCACTGGGCATATCGCGAACGGGGTGCAGCTTGTGGCACAGGATGCATAGCTCCGCTTTCTCGAGACACGATGTAAAGGGAGACATGACGTGGTGGGGAGGCGTGGGGCAATCCGGCCCAACCTAGCATGCGATGAACGTTGACATTACCCCTTAGGCTCCGCGACGCGATCTCTTAGATACAACGCCTGCTCCGCCGCCACGATGTCCCCTGACGAAAAGCCTGCGCGCCGAGCAGAGCGATGTCACGGGCGGAACGATACTGATGGGGGTCACACTGCGAAGCCGTTCGCCAAGCCCCCTGCCGCAACGCCGGCCGGTCGGTGCCGGCCGGCGTTCTCAAAGATCCCCGGTCTCGTACGAGCCGTCTCAGCTGCTGGTCTCGGCGCCGCCCGGGCGGTCGGGATCCCCTCCACTGGGGGTGTCGATCTCACTGCTGAGCAGGGGTATATACTCCTCGCCCGGCGGAAAACCCTTGCAACCCCCGATTCCGTCTTCGGCCTCGCAGTACTCCTCCTCATAATTGCCGCTTCCGTCGTCTTTATAGCATCCCGACTGTATGATGCGGAGTTCGTATCCCCCATTTTGGAGCTTGACAAGTACTACGGTTGTCTGGACGTGCACGCAAAAGATGTCTTCATTCGCATGGGCACGTGCCAAAAAGCGACCCATCCAATCCCGGATCTTTCCAACCACGGTCTTTTTTAAGCCGGGCTTTTTTTCCTTGGAAGAGCACTGCATCACTCCGTCCGCTAGCCCCACAGTAGTGCAGATGAACTGATTCTCCACCTTATCGCCACTGGAACCGGCCGGCGAGCCGTCCTCGTATGTCTCGGACGGCCCGTAGTTACAGGGCAGCGCGGGATCCAGGCAGGGCACCCCGCTGGTATCGTCGGATGGCCCCGGGGGCGGGGACGGCGGCGGAAGCGGGGGCGGGGGGATGGGCGGGAAATCGGACCCGCCGTCTCCCTCGCCCGGAGGTTCGCTCTCGGGCGGGATCCCACCGGGGATCTCGGGCAGCGACTCAGTGTCCGGATCGATGACAAGGGCATAGGCGGGCACGCTCGCCCAGGCGACGAGCATCGCGAGGCACGCCATCGCCAGCAGCGGCCCCGTACGGTCTAGGCGCAGACACGGCGTCCGAACCTCGATCCCGGTGGTCACCGGCTGCTGCGTAAACGGACTACTGTTGGCAAAAATAGCCTGCGGGGTAGCGGCATGCGCGGTCGCATGAGCCAACCCGCGTGCCGGTGCAGACTTGTGCCGTTGCCCTTTCAGCCCCAAAGGCGAGCAGCGATCGCTATCGGTGATAAATAACGGTTTCATGGTGCTGTTCCTCTCGGTAATGGTTACTCGTCCTGAACTAAGGTAGGAACACCGCTAATATCAACGCCGTTGATATCTTTGCATTCCATAGTGCTTGAGTAGCTCTCCAGGCCAGCCGGGTTGCTAACCTTGTCCTTGACGATCAGCACGAAGAATGTTTCTGCAAATCCTGGCACTGGCACGTCGTCGGCAAATGCGGAACTAGGGCCCGTGCCGTCCGGGGCCACATGGAAGTCTGCCTTTAACTTTTCCGGCGCGCTAGCAATGGGACGTGCGACCAGCACGCCCAGATGTACCTGATCCGGATCTGCGTCACGTACATTGGCTTTAGCGGTGACAGTTCCCGCTGGGCATTCAAGCCGCCAGACATCGACTGTCCGCGACTGCTCCCAGCGAACCGTTGACCACACGTGCCTGTGCTAAGGACGCGCCGCCCATACCGCCAAGTAGGACTACTGCCGCACCTCTATTTCTAATCGTATTCGCTTTCATGATAGACTCCTTACCGTTAGCAATTGCTAACAATTAACGTCATAATAAGAATGCTGAAGTGGTCCTTCGCTGGACTGTTCAGCGTGGAAAGCAAAAGTGAGCCTTTTGCTTTCCCCTTTTGTTTTTCAATCATTGCCGGATTGAAAAACGCCGGCACTCCCTGTGCCGCTTGCAGGCTGCCGCAAACGAGCGCCGTTTCCGGCAGCCTGTCCATTTTTTTGATATCCCACGTTTCCTGGCCTTGTCCCTGACTACCGCGAGAGCCATTGAAGCAGGGCGATCCCTTGATCCTTTGATTTCGCATTCTCGACGGCCATGATCCGAACCTCGGCGGATGGGTCCCGCAAGGCCTGCCATAAATTCCGCATCACCTCGGGCCCTCCGCGCATGGCCAGAGCCTGCACGGCATAACCCCGTACGCGGGCATCCACGTCTGTCAGCGCCGTATCGAGGACCGAAACGATGGCGCCGTCCTCGTCGGCTGTTCCGCTATCGATGAGAGCTGCGACGGCTCGGGAACGCATCTCCGGATCTTCGTCGCGGCTCATCGCTACGAAGTGGTCGATCAACGCTTTATCCATTGGTGGCTTCGCGGCGGCTGGAAGCGCAGCTGCGCGACCGGCTCCCACGTGCGCCTGGTTGTTGTCAACGGCGGCCTTCGCGGGGGCGCTCCGTTGTCCTCCGGCACCTCCACCTTGGACCTTTCCAAGTACCCACACCTCCTTCGGGAGGGAGGAAGACGAATATGCCGTGCCGTCGTAACGAAACATGAAGTCGGCCTCGGGACCAAATAGGCGCTCCATGGCTTGCCTTACTGGAAGGTTCGCGAAGGACACGGTCACCGATCCCGCGAACGGCAAGGAGTGGTGAAACTGGATCCCGGTCTGTTCTTTAATCTCCTTTAGCACTTGCACCCATGTTCCCGCCTTGGCCTCAACACTGAGCAGACCATCTCGAAAGCTAACGCTCACGTTCGTAGCATTAGGACGCTCGGTCCTGATCGTCGTGGAAAGGTGGTCACGAGAACCTCCCGTCGATGCTTCTGCCGCCAGCCAGGTGGCGAGGATCGCGGGGACTGTAAGGCGAAGGAGCCCGGCTTTACCTAGTGTCATTCTGTTCATGCTTAATGCCCATCGCATAACGACAAGTCGTCAGAGCGCGTTCACGAAATGCGTGTCGTTCTTATAAGAAGTACCTGGCGACCAGCTCGCGACCCGCCCGGGTGATAAACCCGTCGTTGCTGATGAGACCGAGCTCCTGGCAGGCGAGGAAGAGTATCCTGGGCATACCCTTCGGCAAGTACACGGTCCCATCGCCGTAGCGGTAGGCGAGAACCCGGACCAGCTCCCTCTCGCTTGGGCTTGACATCTGATGATTCGGGTTAGTGTTCATGGGGTTACCTCCTCCAAGTGACGGTTGCGGTCATGCTTAATGCCCATCGCATCGCGTTGATAACAACTCTCTCTCGTCGAATGCCAGGGAATTCGCCTCCCTTTGAATCTATATTTCCCGCACCGCCGGAGAAGGTTCATTTCTGAGAGCCACCGTGTCGGCGGACGGTTACAACTCTAGGAGGAGATAGCAGCGATGAACATCCCACGGATGCGTTTGCACATCTCGTATGCTTGGTAGGTTGAACAGAGAAGATAAAAGGGGTTCACCGGACCGCAGGCTAGCCGGGTGCTAGTTCTCCATAAGGGGATTTACGAACGTCGCGCGATGGCGCGATGACCGCTGATATCCTAGCCAGCTTTGGGCAGAGCGTTTCTATGCCAAGATTGAGCGCATGACGGGACAACGGCCCGAGGATCCCGGAGAATCTATACACACTTATCAGCCAGCGCGGGGTACGCGGCGACCACAACGTCGCTGGCCACGGTATCGGGCTCGCCGTGGTGCGGGAGATCGTGGAGCAGGTCTACGGAGGCACGCTCGAGTTCGGCCGTGCCGAACGCGGCGGGGCGCCAGTACGGGTGCGACTGTAGTTGCGCTCGGAGGTTGGGAGTCAAAATATTTCGCCTGCGGGACAGGTACCCCCCGGGCGATCAAAGGAGAGAGTTGCACTACTCCCTTTGGCAACCCCAATGCTAGAGAGTACCCGCCGCAAAACGGCGGGGTATTACCGAATAAATCTGCTTGCTCGTTCGCCCTGTTCACGCGGCTGCCCATTCTCCAGAAAGCAGGGCCGCAATGAGCCGCCCGAAAAGTGCTCACTCCATGTTTTGTAATAGTTCCGCTGCGACCTCCCGCAGTTGCGGATTACTATCGCTGTGAGCTACCTGGGAGAGGATGGTCTCAGCCAACGGGTCTTCCCGGGCATATCCCCCCAACTGGGTGATAGCATCTAAGCGCACGGACATATCCTGATCGTGCATGGCAGTCTCGATGAGGCTATCGAGATCCGGCTCGACGGGAGGCGGCTCGACGCTGTGGGCAGCGTCACTGAGAGCAGGCGGCGCGGTTTCCGCTTCCTGAATGACCACCAGCTGTCCCCCTGCTTGTCCCCTGGGGTAGATCCAAATCTGTGGCAACCTCGCTCTTTCTCTAGGGGATGGGTAAAAGAGCACAAAGTCTTTCTCACCGAGAATGCGTCTGAGCGCCTCAGAAAAGGGGAGATCGGTAAACTCCACCGATACCGGTTCCTCCCCGTCCAGGCTCAGCCATCGGATCTGTGCCCCGCTCAGCTTGCTCACCTGCTCTATTACCCGCCGCAGCGGTGCAGCCACGATCCGGGCCGTCATCTTCCCGTCTTGTAACGTTATCTTCCCGGGAAAGCTCACGTCCGCCGGACCGGCCGCATACTTAGCCCGTACCGGTAGGCTACCTAGAACTAGACTCACAAGGATTCCCGATAGAACTAGACTCACAAGGATTCCCGATAGCCAAAGACCCGGAGTCCGAGAAGACCACTGCGTGATGGGTGTTAATCGCTTCATTGTTCTATCTCCAATTTCAAAGACCCTCCAGACCTGTTACCGCGCCACCGGATGAGCATCGGCACGCTGCTGCTCCCGATACCCCGCCTCAACCGTCACCCGACGCCTCTTAATACCATCCGCAAACACCAACCTCCACTGCTTGTTGCTCAACTCCATCGCCATGTACAACCTCGGTACGATTGCGTTATCTTTACCTTGAAGGGTCGCTGCGTTCATCTTGGATCTCCTTAGTACTGGTTTGTGAAAGCCACCAAGGTTAACCTGATGCGACCCTTCATAGTAGCTACCCACAGAGCGGCAGTATCCCGTAGCATGGTCCCGCAATCTTCCGGTTCACCTTGCGCTGACATGAAACGCGTCAAGGAAGGCCCTGTGTCCACACCTGGTCACCGCTGTTGCTCAGGCCATCGGATGCGCCATAGATCACGTTGACCACGCCCGCATCGCGCAGCGGTCGGATCCCCGACGTCCTCGAGCGGAACTCCGATCGCAAGCTCGGCGTGAAAGGACTTGCCGAAGTTGCCGGCCGCGAGCGCCCATCCGAAGTTGTCGAATCGTTCCGCCGAGTCCCCGATCCCTGTGATGTTCTGATGCCACAGCTCGTCGCCGGCCGCAGCCAGCCCGCTGCTGGAACCGAAGATCACGTTGACCATGCCGACGTCGTCCACGCCAGCGAGGCTGTCGCCGGGAACACCTGCGGCAAGGTCGGCGTGCGACGAGTTGCCGAAGTTGGCCGCTGCCAGGGCAGATCCGAAGCGGTCGTCCACCTCGCCATCGCCCTCGATGCCCTCGGCACGCTGGAACCACACCTGGTTGCCGGTTGGGTTCAAGCCGGTTGGCGATCCGTAGACCACGTTGACCCCGCCGGCGTCCGTCGCGGCGAAGGGATCGTAGCCGGGGATGCCGATGGCGAGGTCCGCATGGGACGACTTGCCGAAATTGGCGGCCGTAAGCGCGATGCCGTATCTATCACCGCTGGTGGATCTACCCACCTTGAACACCCTGAATGACCAAGCTGGAGATGCCACTGAACATCACTACTACCTTAGGCGCTATCTGAACCTGGCGAAATGGAGCTTGTAACTCCAATTCGTGCCCGGGTTGTTGTCGTGGAAGGCCACGTCGACCCCGGTGCTGGTGAGCTGGTAGCGGAACCGCAGGATGTGGTTGTCCGGCAGGGTAGTCGGCGGGAAGCCGCCGGTGAAGACGGGGACGTACCCGATGCGGAACCCCCTTATCGCTACGGCTCCTGAATTGCCTCCTCGGAGGTCGTTGTGGTCGGTGCCCGCGTCGTCGACCGTGCCGTTGACGATGACGAACCGCTGAACCAGGCTGCGCGGCACGTAGGAGTAGGCGATGGCGACCGAGTAGTCGTCGTCGCCGTTCCGGTCCTTGTACGTCACCGCGATGTTGTTGCCGCTCGCGTCCAGCTCGATTCCCACGATGCTCAGGTGATGGTCGCAACCAACGAAAATGTTGCAGTTCCCGGGAAATGGGAAACCGACATTCCCGGGCAGGAAGCTGAGCCGGAACCCCCTGAGGAAGAAGACGTAGTTGCTGTTGGGTGGTGCCTGGAGGGGGAAGGTGCAGGTCCCCCCGCTGCAGGTCCGGCTCAGCGTCGGCGGGGAGATCACGCCGGCCAGTTGCACCTTGGTTAGGCTGACCAGGTACTGCATCGGGTCGTCGCCGTTCCGGTCGTCGAAGGTGATGGCCAGGTCACCGTCGGTCTCGGGGAGCACCTGGATGGTGTCGATGTGGTGGTCGCCGTTGAGGTACCTGAGGTCGAACCCGCGCATGAGTTGCACCTCGCCGGGCGCGACCGGGGTCGGGGTCCGGGTCGTTCCACCCGTGGCGCTGCCGGCCAGCGTTTCGCGCCGCTCGGTCGCGGCGTGCGCCGGCCCGGCGGTGCCGATCAGCGCTACGGCGAGCACAATCGTTGCCGCCCAGGCCGCGCGCCGTGTCGCCTCGTAAAGTTTAGCTGTCTTCATGGTATTTCACCTCGCTTGGTTGTGAATCTCAAAGCGGCACCTTATGATGTCGCAACTCTCTGAAAGGAAGGCGATCTCCAAGGACGCCTCGTGTCTTTGGAGAGGGCGATACTTCTCCTCTCCGTTGCTTAGTAATTCCCCAAGAGCCGATAAAAGGTTCAATTCTCCTTCTTCCTTCAAGGCGATGTCGCCACGCCTAAGACTTGCCTTCGGGCTCAATATCGATAAGGACGTGGTCCGACGGATCCTCGCCAAGCATTACCGTCCGGAGAACGACGGCGACGGCGTTTCTTGGCTCGCGATAGCACTCGCGAAGGACAGTCTTTGGAGTATCGATTTGTTTCGCTGCGAATCGATCCTTCTGCAGAGTTATTGGGTCATGGTCGTGATGGATGTCTTCTCACGACAACTCATTGGATTTGGTGTTCATCGCGGCGATGTCGACGGTGTAGCTGTCTGCCGGATGTTCAATCAGGTAAAGGCCGAAGCTGCATGGCCAAAATAAATTTCTACCGACAACGATCCGCTCTTCCGTTTCCATCGGTGGCGCGCCAACCTACGCATTCTGGATATCGATGAGATCAAATCCATACCCTTTGTGCCAAGCTCACATCCTCGTCGAGCGGCTTATCGGTACCTTGCGGCGCGAATATCTCGATCGCCTCCTCTTCTGGAACGGGACCGATCTTTTGCGCAAGCTTCTTGAATACCGCGACTTCTATAATGAACATCGCTGCCATAGCGGTCTCGACGGCAAAACGCCAAAGTCGATGGTGACTGCTGAGTCCACAACGAGTGCGTCGCTACAAGGCTATCGCTGGGCAGCCTATTGTCATAGCCTGTTTCAGCTGCCCGTTGCGGCTTGAATCTGTAATTCGCCCCAGACCGGGGCATCACCTCGGGAAATGATAGGATAGGAGATGATGCCGTCGATGAGGCTGACGAAGACGCGATCGCGTCGGAGCGCGCTTCCTAAAGGAACGGATCGCGGCGCTTGAGTCAGAGCTAACCTCAGAGTCAATTGACCCGCTATGGAGCCTAGAGGCGGCGGAGCGAATCATAGAAATATTTAGGAGCGATGCGCTCCAAGGGAATAGTTTGCTAGACATCGTGTGCGCAACCACATTGTGCCGGTTAGAAGTAATGCAATCCGACGAGGACAGCGGTGACCGGTTAATGGACGAAATTTTTCCGGCGCTTGGGTGGCAAATCTACCCCTTCCATACGGCGATCTCCTTCACCAGACAGCGGCGCACTGCTAGGCTGGCTGGTTTGCCGCCTGACAACGGTCCGCAGCGACTAGCAGCTCGGACGCTGCATTAGTTTTGCTAATGCGTTACACGCATCGACCATCCCGATCTCATTCCCAGAGGCGGAGCCGGCTGCGGTCAATAAACCGACTATCTCCGTAGGCCCGAGATGGGGTTGTTTTTCCAGTAGCAGGGCGATGACACCACTCACGTGCGCGGTCGCCACGGAGCTACCCGACGAGAAATCATAGCCGTCCTGCGGAGCGGTGGTCAGGATCTCGAAACCGGGAGCTTTGAGGATATCCTTGTTCGCTCGCCACTGAGGAGGAGGCATGCGTCCTTTATCATCGCTTGCGCCCACCGCGATGACGTTCTCCATGGACGCGGGGAATCCCGGACCGGGTGCTTGCGGTTCGGCCACCGCCGCCACCACGACTATTCCGCGGCCGGTGGCCGCTTCAATGAGTCGCCCCAGCAATCGGTCGACGGGCCCAGTGAGGCTTAAGTTTACCACCTGGGCGCTGGTGGCTATCGCGAAGTCGATGGCCTTGGCCAGGGTCCAACTGCTGCAGACCGCCTGCGTGTCACCCGCAGGATACCAGCACGCTTTCCCTGCGAGGATTTGCGCTTCGGGGGCGATGCCGAAGATCCCTATGTCGTTATCGGCCCTGGCCGCGATGATTCCGGCGACGGCGGTACCGTGCAGATCCTGCGAAAACGACCGCTCGCCATTTTCAACGAAGTTCGCTACCTGCATGATCTGCCCGCGCAGATCGGGATGACCCTTGTCTACGCCGGTGTCCACGATGGCGATCCTGACCCCCCGGCCGGTGCTCACGCCGTGCGCGATATCGGCGCGAATGAGCTCGGCTCCGTGTTGCATGGGCGCATAGGGATCTGTGTGCACCGATCCCAGCCCTGCGAAGACTTGGTTAAGCTGTACCGACTCCACGCGCGGATCGACGGCCAGTTGGTCGAGTACGGCATCCAGTGGTTTCCCCGAGGGGACCTCAAACACGATGCACTGCACGCGGATGGAAGAAAGCGGGAATTCCCCGACCAGCCGCAGGCCGTAGTCCGTGCTCAGTTCACGCGTGAAGAGCGGCCAATGCGACTCGGCTTCTGCCGCCAGGGTGACGATGAGCTGCCGTTCTCGCAGTTGTTTGGGTGCGGCTTCGGCAGCGGTCTGTGACATCAATGGGAACCCTGCCCGGCCGGCACAACCGACCGTCAACGCAAACCCCAGCAACCACAGACCGTTGCGAGCGCGCCGGTTCTTCACCGTGTTGCTGTGGCGGCGCGCTCTGCAAACCGCACCTTGGGATGGGCGCGCAGCTCCCCGAGCACCTGTGCCAGCTGCGATGGCGAGTGCTTTGGCAGAGCCACGACGTATACCCCCAGCGAGTTGGGACCTTGTACGATGCTGGCATGCATGGCGAGCAAGAGCGAGCGGATCTCTTTTTCTTTTGTGTCCTCGCTGAGGGCGATCTGCACTCGGGGGACATTATTGGGATCCGCTTTTGTTGGGGATGAAAGCGTTTGATAGTACTCAGGCTGTTTATAGGGCATAAGCACAACCAGGGCTCCTACGAGCACGACCACGGTCACTGTCTGCATGGCTAGCATCCATCGCATCTCCGCGGGGCTTTGTCTGATGGATTGGACAAACCGCGTAAACCTATCGCGCCAAGCTATGGCCCGTCTTTGTGCCGGCGATGAGGCGTTGACCTCTTCCATCAGGCTATGGAAGTGGCCGGGCGAAGGAACCCACTGTTGATCGTCCATGGTTTGCACGCTGTGAGCGATGTCTCGACACCACTGCAACTCTTTTTGGCAGCGAGGGCAGACCGCAAGGTGCGCTTCCACTTCGATGGCTTCCCGTGGATCTAAGCTTCCGTTGACATACCACGGCAAGATCTCGATGATGTGCCGATGGGGGTCGTTCGCTGAGGCCAATGTGGTTTCGTTGCTCATGCCTTCACCTTCGTTCGGTTAAGATTTCAGCCAGCCGCCGGCGCGCGTGAAACATCCGTGTTTTGATGGTATTAACCGGAGCCCCCACGATCTCCGCGATCTCTAGGTAGGGGAGTCCATGGAAGAAGGTGAGCTCGATCACGGCGCGATGCTCGGCAGACAAAGCCGCGATCGCTTTGGCGAGCGTTCGGCTCCGTTCATGGCGATCCAGATCCTGTTCCGGCGTTTCGTGATCCGACGCGTCGTTGGGGACACGTTCTTCGCAACTCGACTGAAGTTCGCCATCGGGCCCAGAGCTATGTCGCGAGGCTTGCTGGAGAGTCTTGAGGCCTTTCTTATGCGCAATGCCAAAGAGCCAGCTCGATAAACGACAACTGGAATCGAAGCGCCCGGCGTTGCGCCACAAGGTCAACATGACATCGTTTAGCGCCTCTTCGGTAAGCTCGCGGCTCTTCAGCAGCCTCAACAGATAGCGTCCTAGCATCGGCGCGTAACGACGGTAGAGCACCTCAAAGGCTTGGCGGTCCCGCGCGGCCACGCGCATCATCATGGCGCCATCCGTTTCTGCACCGGAAAAGTCGCAGTCCGTCACCTTTGGGTACTTACCTGCCAGGCCCGAGTGATTCTTACATGCTACTGAAATCATGAGTTATTCGCCAGCCTCGACACTATGCGACCAGAAACCTCATGCCGCGAGGTTCCGTTTGAGCTTCTCCCCAGTATTTCCCGATTTCGCACCAAAGGTTCAAACCATCGGTGTTAAATAGGCACGAGGCGAGAGCGCGTTGCGTTGAAGCTTTGCGGTTGCCAGAATACCTGCCGAAAACTACTAGGGAAAGCGAAAATGGGAACAGGGCAAAAAAGCCCTAGCGGCGTTGCTTCGTTCTTCTGCCTATCGCTGGCCGCTATGGTATCTAGCCCATGCCACGGGGAGAGCTCTCTCATCGATGCGCTAAGCACCGGCCAGTTCGACCTCTTTTTGCGCTACCGGTTTGAACACGTAGACGATGGCGAACCCGGCATCGAAGACGCGAATGCCAACACGCTAAGAACGGCGCTCGGTTACAATACCGGGAGTTTTTATGACCTGGGCGTGTATCTGCAGCTAGAAGACGTACGCGCCCTGGGGAGGGAGTCGTTTAATGACGGGGGCGCAAACGGCGTTACCGATCATGCGCTGGTGGTGGATCCGGAAGGCACGGAAATAAATCAGGCCAATCTTCGCTACGAGGGCCTGCCAAGGACCGTCTTACGTGTGGGGCGTCAGGAGATCGCCCACCGAGAAGCGCCCCTGCACCGCTTCGTGGGGAACGTGCTTTGGCGGCAAAACTGGCAGTCCTTTGACGCCTTCCGGATCCTGAACCTCAGCATTCCCTACGCCGCTCTGGACTATGCCTATGTGTGGAACGTCAACACTATCTTTGGAGAGGATAACCCCTTGCCCGGTCGCAGCGACTTTCCCATGGACAGCCATTTGTTGCGGGCCGAATATACGGGTCTCGCCTTAGGAAAGCTTGAGGCGTACACGTACCTGCTCGATTTCGATGACCGCGTCTCAGAGCGTTTTTCCACGGCCACCGGCGGCCTGCGTTTGGAAGGAGATCAGGGTTTAACGCCAAACGCTACGCTAACCTATGCCGGCGAATTCGCCCATCAGCGCGATTACGCTGAGAATTCAAACGACATTGATGTCAATTACTATCTTGGCGAGGTGGGCGTCAGCTACAACCTCGGCTGGCAGTTACAAACCGTCGCCTTGAATGTTGGCTACGAGGTGTTGGAAGGTGACGGCGGGGTCGACGCGTTTCAAACGCCTTTGGGCACTAATCACGCCTTCCAAGGATGGGCGGATCGCTTTTTGATCACGCCGGGGGATGGAGTCGAAGACCTCTATGTCACGCTGAAGCTAAGCGCCTTTGGGGCGGCTCTGATCGCGGTTTATCACGATTTAAACGCCGATAATGAGGGGTACGATTACGGGCACGAATGGGATATCGCGTTAGAGCGGCCGCTCGGCAGGGGTTTCCTGGTTGGCGTCAGTTACGCCCACTACGAGGCGGATCGCAATGCTACCAATGTGCTTCGCAACAGCGCCGATGGACAGGCGTTTGATTTATCTAAGACGTGGGCCTACCTGCAGTTCCGATTTTAGCTCTGGATTTGATAGTGAGCGTAGGCGTCGCGTGCTCGCTCGCCCTATTCACGCGGCTGCCCATTCTCCGGAAAGCAGGGCCGCCTGTTCCAGCACCGTCTGAGTCGCCTTCTCCTGCTTGTCGGGCGGGTAGCCGTACTTCCGTAAGATCCGCTTCACCAGCACGCGCAGTTGAGCGCGCACGTTCTCGCGGAGGGTCCAGTCGATCGTCACGTTCTTGCGGACTGTCTCGACCAGCTCCCGCGCGATGGCCCGGAGCGTCTCGTCGCCGAGCACCTTCACCGCGCTATCGTTCCTCTCCAGCGCGTCGTAGAAGGCCAGCTCGTCCTCGGACAAGCCGAGCACCTCGCCTCTGGCGTTGGCCTCACGCATGTCCTTGGCCAGCGCGATCAGCTCCTCAATCACCTGCGCCGCCTCGATCGCTCGATTCTGGTAACGACGGATAGTCTGCTCCAACATCTCGGCGAAGGAACGCGCTTGCACGACGTTCTTCGTCGCCGCATGCGCAACTCGCTCTGGAGGAGCTTCTTCAGCATCTCGACAGCAAGATTCTTCTGTGGCATGCCTCGAACCTCGCCGAGGAACTCGTCGGACAGGATCGAGATATCGGGCTTCGTGAGCCCTGCGGCAGCGAAGATGTCGATCACACCTTCGGGCGCCACCGCGCGGGAAATGATCTGTCGCACGGCGTGGTCGAGCTCTTCCTCGGGTCGCGCGTCGCTGGGCGCGCGCTTGGCGAGCACCGCCTGCACGGCCTGGAAGAAGGCCACGTCGTCGCGGATGCGCAGCGCTTCGGCGTGCGGCACCGCCAGAGCAAACGCTTGCGACAACTCGCGCACAGCGTGCAGGCAGCGGTCCTTGCCGTTCTCTTGCTTCAGGATGTGCTCCTGGGCCGGCGGCAAGAGACTCAGCCTCTCCTGCGGCGTGCCCGTCGTCCACTTCGACCAGTCGAAGCCGTGGAAGAGGCCGCGGCAGACCTCGTACTTCTCCAGCATGACGGCGACCGCCTCGTCCTGATCGAGCGCAGTGCGCCCTGTGCCGCCGCTCTCGGTATAGGTCGCGAGCGCGGCTTTCAGCTCGTGGGCGAGGCCTAGGTAGTCCACCACCAATCCGCCGGGCTTATCCTTGAACACGCGGTTGACCCGCGCGATCGCCTGCATGAGCCCGTGGCCGCGCATCGGCTTGTCGAGATACATCGTGTGCAAGCTCGGCGCATCGAAGCCGGTGAGCCACATGTCGCGCCCCTCCGCGGGAGAGGGCGGGGGTGAGGGGATTCTGGGAAGAATTTGTGGATCGTGGTAAACACGACCCCGCCCGCCGCCACGCTCAGCAGCTCGCGCAGGTGCGCCCGGCTTTCGGCCTGCACCGGCGGTTGACGCAGGAGATCCTGGCAGCGCGAGAAGGTGCCGAAGAGCTGAACGTCCAGGTCGTTGCGATCGGTGAGCACGACCACGGTGGGATTCTGCATCGCCGGCTCGCGGATGATACGTGCCGCATAGAAGGCCATCGTCAAGCTCTTGCCTGAGCCCTGCGTGTGCCAAACCACGCCGATGCGCCGGTCGCCCGGTTTCCCTCCGGGTTTGCCGCCCGCCTCGTAGCGGCCACGGTCCTGAGCCACCTGCGCCTCGCGCGCAAGCTCGGCGGCCCGCAGCGTCTCGCCGACCGCCACCTGCACCGCATGGAACTGGTGATAGCCGGCCATCTTTTTGACGATGCGCCCGCCGCCGTCGTCCTCGAAGACGATGAAGTCGCGCACCAGGTCGAGGAAGCGCCACGGCGCCAACACGCCCTCGATCACGACCTGAAGTTCGGGCAGGTGCGGGTCGGCCAGGTGCTCGCCCGCGATGGTGCGCCAGGGCTTGAACGACTCGCGCCCGGCGGTGAGCGTACCCGCGCGTGCCTCCACGCCGTCGGAGATGACGAGCAAGGCATTCATCGCGAACAGCGATGCGATCTCGTTCTTGTAGGTCTGGAGTTGCTGGAACGCAGTCCACAGCGTGGCGTTCTCATCCGCCGCGTTCTTAAGCTCCAGCACGGCCAGCGGCAGGCCGTTCAGGAACAGCACCACGTCCGGCCGGCGGCTGCGCTTGTTTTCCGCCACCGTAAACTGGTTGACCGCCAGCCAGTCGTTGTCCGTGGGATCGTCGAAATCGATCACCCGCGCCTGTGCGCCGCGGATGTCACCGTCGGCGGTGCGGTACTCGACCGTCACGCCGTCCACCAACAGCCGATGCAGCGCGCGGTTGCGCCCGGCCGGCTCCGCGCCTTCAGGTCGGGAGAGCTTGCGGAAGGCGTCGTCCAGCGCCTCGGCAGGAAGCGACGGATTGAGCCGCGCCAGCGCGTCGCGAAGCCTTAGCTCCAGAACGACCTGTCGGTAGTCGCTCCGCTCTGCCGCGGGCTCGCCGGGGGCGATCTCGGCGCCGTTCGCTATCCGCCAGCCGACGCTCTCCAGCCAGGCCAGCGTGGCTTGTTCGACAGTGGATTCGGTGAAAGTAGTCATTGCATCGCGTCTACACGATTCCGCTCGCCATCATGAGCTTTAGAGTTCAAAATAGCATTCGCGTATGCGTACGAGAACCGAGAGAACCACTATCAATATTGATCCAAGGGACCAGGCTGCATACACGCTGGCCGAAGCCGCGCGTTATCTGAAGCTGGCATCTGCCACGCTTCGGGCGTGGGTGACTGGCCGTCCCTATCCGAAAGCCGGGGGCGTCGGGCGTTTTCAGCCTCTCATTCGTCCGCCACAGCTTCAGCCGCCGATCCTGTCTTTCTGGAACCTGATCGAGGCCCATGTCGTGCGATCGCTGCGGACCGATCATGGCGTCTCCGTCAAGGCCCTACGGCAAGCGCTCGAATACGCAGAGCGCTCGCTCGAGATCGAACGGCTGTTTCTCCGGAAGGAACTCCGCACGGACGCGGGCCAAATGTTCCTCGATCGATACGGACAGCTCATTAATCTTTCCGCTTCCGGCCAGCTTGCGATGCGGCATTTGTTCGACGAGCACTTGAAGCGCGTCGAGTGGGACGAGTGGCAATTTCCGGTTCGCCTGTACCCGTTCGTTTCAGGAGAAACGCGAACCGCGGAAAGACCCATCGCCATCGATCCGAAGATCGCCTTCGGACGCCCCGTTGTGGTGCGCATGGGTATTTCGACCGGGACGATCGCCGAGCGCATCGACGCGGGAGAGACCGTGCAAGAGCTTGCGTCGGACTATGGCCTGAGTCCCCCTGAAATCGAGCAGGCCGTGCTTTACGAACGGGCCGCTTGAAGCTTGTTTTCTTCACGGACCGCGACCTCGGAACACGCTTTCCGGACATTCTTGCCGCCGCGGGATTGAAGGTAGAACGCCACCGCGATCATTTCCCGCCCGATTGTGCTGATGAGGAGTGGCTGCGCACCATCGGCAATCGCGGCTGGGTGGCTGTAAGCCACGATAAACGCATCCGGTACAAACCGAACGAGCGCGCCGCGGTCGTTCGCCATAGCGTGACGCTGATCGTCGTCGTCGGAAAAGCGCCGTTTTCCCAGCTCGCCCGGCATTTCGTCGCCACGGTCCCGAGGATCGCCGACTTTCTGGCGAAACATACCTCGCCGCTGATCGCCAAAGTCTATCGACCATTACCCGCCGAGCTCGCCAAGAATCCCGATGCGCCCGGCACCGTCGCGTTGTGGTATCCAAAGCCGGGCAAAGCGCGCGATTGGCAATAGTTCTCACACCGTAGCGTCCGCGAGCACTTTGTCGACATCGTGCACCCGTAGCTCACCGGAGATGAGCTTGGGCAGCAGCGTGTCGCGCAGGGTAGCAAGGGTGCGGGATTCTTGGTCATTGCTCGCTATCTTGTCGTCGATTCGCGCTGCGAGTCGTTCGAAAGCGTTGACGACCTGTGCTGGCGACATGATCCGTCGAATGTTGTGAAAGTCCTTCTTGCTGATCGAGCCGAACACGGTCCCCTCCGGCTCTAAGCGATGGAATACCTCTTCGATGGCGTGCATGAAATAGTAAGTGTAAGAACGACTGCCCGATTTGTGGCGGGCGGCAGCAACTCCACGGCCGATGCAGCAGCTCAGCAGCCATGTTGACGTCGCCCACAGGTGCACGAACACTGACCAGCGTGTCGCCGGTGTCTGCGTATCGTGTCGGGGCTGTGCAAAACACCCTCTGAGATGGGAAACGAAAACCAAACTCCGCTCGGCCTTGATAAAAAGGTATCCCCTCGCCCGTCTCGTTGTAAGTCTCTCCAGGTGGTGACTGCCCCATCGTCAAGTTGAACTCTTCATCTACCGATCCAACTCTCCACCCTGCCGGCATCTCGCCCATGTCGGAGTCCTCTAAGCGGCCGGGGAAGAGGTCGGCGAGGGGCTTGGGGAGGCCGGGGTCTCGGCCCTCGGCCTTAGCGCGGACGGGGTCGAAGTCCACGAACCACAACTGGAAGAGCACCCGCGCTATCGCCTCCAGCGTCTCGGTCATCCGCCGGTTCAGCTCGATCTTGTCGTCCAGTGTGCCGAGGATGTGGGCGATGGCGCATTGTTCGGGGAGCGGTGGCTTGGGATACCTCAGCCGCTTAAGGTGGTTTTGGTATAGAGCAGGAATAGAGCTGCCACTAGCAAGGGATAGCACGCTTTCACGCCCGGCTGCCGACGATAGGTAATAGAATAAGAAGCGCGGATCACCGTTGAACTCGGAAAGGATAGTCACCCAACCACCTGCAGAGCAGGTGGCTTGAGGTAAGCCCCTAAAAGGGGCTATTGGTTAAACAGATCTTCTTGGCGATCGAGATCGTCCTGATTCTTCACATAAGCACGGATCATCTGT
>Ga0187892_10003328_pt1 | contig 29601 bp, 25 predicted proteins | sample MA1701073metaG_FD_139345 | JGI IMG/M metagenome (GOLD analysis project Ga0187892, IMG submission 139345) | Bio-ooze microbial communities from a basaltic lava cave in the Kipuka Kanohina Cave System on the Island of Hawaii, USA - MA170107-3 metaG ... | reverse complement strand
CACGCTCAGTGAGTCAGGGCATATTCAACAAATTACACTCAATGGGCGACATCCCCTGGCGGCGGCAGTCAAAACCGCATTCGCCAATGATGAATTGTCGCTCTATTTGGGCAAAAATTAGGTTTACAGTTCAGGTTCAACCGGCAAGCCCAAAGGCGTCGTGCATCTGCATCAGGACATTCCGGCCACCTGCGACACATATGCGCGACACGTTCTGCAACTTACCGAAGACGACATCGTCTTTGGCCGCGTGCTCTTTCACGCTTACGGGCTTGGCAATGCGCTCACCTTTCCGTTCAGCGTTGGGGCGACGTCCGTGCTGACGCCAGGAAGACCGTCACCTCGCGCCATTCTCGACGCAGTCGCCAAATATCGCCCGACCGTGCTGTGCCTCGTGCCCACGCTCTACAACGCGATCCTCAACGATGAAGCGGCTGCGTCGAGCGACCTCTCCTCGCTTCGCCTTTGCATTTCCGCCGCCGAACCGCTCGCGCCGGACACGTGGCGGCGCTGGCGCGAGACGTTCGGCCTCGCCATCCTCGATGGCATCGGGTCAACCGAGATGCTGCACATCTTCTGCTCGAACACTCCGGCGGCGTGCAAGCCCGGATCAAGCGGCAAACCTGTGCCGGGATATGAACTGCGGATTCTGGATGACGAGGGACGACCGGTCACTCCCGGCGAGACGGGAAATCTGTTCGTCAAAGGAGCGAGCGCCTCGCCTTTTTACTGGCATCAACGCGAGAAGAGCAGGCTGACGATGCGGGGCGAATGGGTGGCCACAGGTGACCGCTATCGGGTTGATGACGAAGGATTCTATTGGTACGAAGGCCGCGCCGACGACATGCTCAAAGTGGGCGGCGAATGGGCCTCGCCGATTGAGATTGAGAACGCGCTGGTCGAACATCCGGCGGTGAACGAAGCCGCAGTGGTCGGCGTGACGGTCGAAGGCGTGATGCGAATCAGAGCGGTGATCGTCTTGGCGCCGCAGCAATCTCCGACGTCGACGCTCAAAGTGGAACTCCAGGAATGGTGCAAAGCGCGGCTGCAACGATACCAGTTTCCGCATATCGTTGATTTCGTGGATGAGTTGCCAAAGACCGCGACGGGCAAGATTCAGCGGTTCAAGCTGCGGGAGGTCGCGTCGTGATCAACTCTATTGCGCAATCGCCTTCCTGATCGCTTCGACCGTGATGCCCGCGCGATACTCGACCGCTTTTCTGCCCATTTCAATCGTCTTGTTCGCCGGCGCGAGCTTCACGCCGTTGATCGAGAACTTGCCTTTCGCCATCCGCTCCTTCATCCGCACGGTGTTCGGATCAACGACCATCATCTGCGCCGTGATGCCGTAATCGTCGTGATGGCCTTCGTCAACTTCGCGCACGCCCTGCGATTCAAGCCATTTGGTCAAGCCCGGATAATCGTAATATTCGGGGATGAAGTGAATTTTCGCTCTGCCGTCTGTCCATTTCGATGACAGTTCCGCCGCGACCTCTTTCATCCCCTGCTGGTTGCCGCCGCTGTCGCCGATCAGGATGATGTGTTTGAAACCGTTTGCGCGTAGGCTCGACGCGATGTCCGCGAGCAGGCGTTTGAACGTGTCTTGCGACACGCTGATCGAGCCGGGATAGCGCATGTGGCCAGTCGGTGGATCAATGTCGCCTTCGGGAACGAAAGGCACGATGGGCGCGACCAGCGCGTCGCCCAGCTTGCGCGCAATGGCTTCGGTCGTCGCGCGCAGGATGTAGTTGTGTTTGCCGGTCGCCAGATACGGTCCGTTCATCTCAATGCCGCCGGTGGCGATGATCGCCGTCGTTTTGCCGGCGCGGATCGCGTCGCGGACTTCGAGCCAGGTCAACTCTTCAATGAAGACCGAGTCGCGCGCGTCAATCGGGCGCGGCATATTCGGATCGGGTGAAGTTGCGCCAGGCGATGAGCCAGGCCGCGGTCGGGGCGTTTGAGCTTGCGCTGCAAGACAGGTCAGACAAAGCGATAGCGACAGGACGCTCCAAAATCGAAGCTTGAACATAGAACCCTCCTGATCAACGGATGTGACAGCTTTGAATTTGTGAGGGTGAGTATACGAACGTTGCGCGCATCTGACCAGCAAAGCGGCGACGTTCTGCGGACGCTGGCAATCCTCGCCGGGAAGAATATACTTCCTTCCACACGTTGGACGATTAACACCGGAAAAACTGCATCAGCTCAATGGAGGATTTATGAATACGATCTGCCAAAATTTTATCGGCGGCGATTTGGTTCCCGCCGCCGCGTCTCACTTCACGCCTGTTTACAACCCATCGCGCGGCGAAGTGATCGCGCAGGCGCCCGACAGTGACCACCAATCGGTTGACCAGGCGGTTCAAGTCGCCCGGAAAGCTTTTCCCGCCTGGGCCGACACGCCCGTGGTCGAACGCGCTCGCGTGATGTTCCGCTTCGCGCATCTGCTCGAAGAAAACTTCGAGGCGCTCGCCCGGATGGTCACGCGCGAACACGGCAAGACGATTGAAGAAGCTAAGGGCGATGTGCGGCGCGGCATCGAGATGGTCGAGCTGGCTTGCCACGCGCCAACGATGCTTAGGGGGGAGACGCTCGACAACGTCGCGCGCGGCATTGACGGGCGCGTCGAGCGACATCCGCTGGGAGTTTGCGCCGGGATCACGCCGTTCAATTTCCCGGCGATGGTGCCGATGTGGATGTTCCCGATCGCCATCGTTTGTGGAAACACCTTCATCCTGAAACCTTCGCCAAAAGTCCCGCTGACTCCGCTGCGATTGGCTGAATTGCTGACCGAAGCCGGGTTGCCGAAAGGCGTCTTCAACGTCATCCACGGTGGCAACGAAACGGTTGACGCGTTGCTCACGCATCCCGACGTGGCCGCCATCAGCTTCGTCGGCTCGACGAAAGTGGCGAAGCACATTTACGAAACCGGAACCGCGCACGGCAAACGGGTGCAGGCGGCGGGCGGAGCGAAAAATTACATGCTGGTGATGCCCGACGCCGATCTCGACGCGGCGACGAGCCAGATCATCGGCGCGGCCTTCGGTTGCAGCGGGCAACGATGCATGGCCGGCAGTGTCGCAGTGGCGGTCGGCAAGGCTGGCGATCCGTTGATTGAAAGTCTGGACTCGGCGGCGAAGAAGATGCGCGTGGGGCCGACCGACGATGGCGGCGCAGTTGATATGGGACCAGTGATTGACGCGGGCGCGCGCGACCGGATTCGCAGTTACATTGACGTCGGGTTGAACGAAGGCGCGAAGCTGGCCACGGACGGTCGTGGCGTGTTGCTGTCCGAATCGAGCGATGGATTCTTCGTCGGCCCGACGATCTTCGACAACGCTGCGCCGCAGATGCAGATCGTGCGCGACGAAATCTTCGGCCCGGTATTGTCCGTGATGCGAGTTGACGATCTAAGCGAAGCCATTGATCGAGCCAACCAATCGCCCTACGGCAACGGCGCGGTCATCTTCACGCGCGATGGCGGCGCGGCGCGCACGTTCGCCCGTTACGTCAAATGCGGGATGATCGGCGTGAATGTCGGAGTGCCCGCGCCGATGGCGATCTTCCCGTTCGCCGGATGGAACCAGTCGTTCTTCGGCGATCTGCACATCCAGGGAACGGAAGGCTTCCATTTCTACACGCACAACAAAGTCGTCCTGAGCCGGTGGAACGATCCGGGCAAACGGGTGCTGGGTTGGTAAGGCGAAGGGAGAACAAAGTAGAGAAACAGTTTCCGCCAGAAAGGAAAATGCGGGAAAGGAAAATAAACACCTGATTCGACTCTTATTTTCTTTTCCCACATTTTCCTTTCTGGCGCTGACCCGTGAGATGAATTGTTAATTGGAAGATGAAACTTGTCCTGTCTTTTCCGTTTATTCCGTCTGTTCCGTATTCTTTTTTCTGCAATGAAAATTATTCCGCTTGGCACAAGCTCCGGCAAACCTACGCTCCATCGCAACGTCAGCGCGCTGGCCGTTGTCGGCGAGGGCGAATGGTGGCTGTTCGATTGCGGCGAAGGGACGCAGACGCAGATCGCGCGCGCCGGCCTTTCGCCGCAAAAACTCGTTGGCATTTTCATCTCGCACCTGCACGGCGATCACTTCAACGGCTTGCCCGGATTGCTTTCGACCATGTCACTCGACCAGCGCCAGAAAGAATTGACGCTGGTCACTCCCACGGGCGTGGGCGAATATTTGAATCTGCTCGCCAGTCTGAAAATCTGCTACGTCACCTACCCACTCAAGCTGCGCGAATTCGATGCGCGATCCTTCGCTGGCAAAGAGCAGGCGCTGGTCTACGAATCGTCGAAGTTCACGGTCACAACGCGCCCGCTCGACCATCGCATTTTCGCGCTGGGGTTCAGGCTCGAAGAAAAAATGAAGCCTGGCAGATTCAACCTCGAACGCGCGAAGGAGTTGAACATACAGCCTGGGCCGTTGTACTCGCAGTTGCAATCGGGCAAATCCGTCACGCTGGCGGATGGACGAACGATTCATCCATCGGAAGTCCTCGGTCCGGCGCGTCCGGGCAAAGTCGTGAGTTACTGCCTGGACACGCGGCCTTGCGCGAACGCAGTGAAGCTTGCCGAGCGCGCCGACTGGCTGATCCACGAAGCGACCTTCACCGAAGACCACCTCGAAGAGTCGCATCATTTCGGCCATTCGACCGCGATTCAAGCCGCAGAGATTGCGCGCGAGGCGAACGCGCGGCGATTGCTCATCACCCATTTCAGCTCGCGTTTTCCCGACGTGCGGCCTTTGCTCGAAGAGGCTCGCTCGATCTTTCCCGAAACTTACGCGGCTGAAGATTTGGTGGAAATCGAGATGTGAGAAGGTTTCATCGAACGCCAGCGGTATCGGATTGGAGTCATCACAATGCGCTACGACACGACGCTCAAAGAACTGCTCAGGACTCCGCCGGTCAAGCTGATCGAGTTGCTCACCGGCGCGCCACCCGCCGAGTTGCTGACGGTCGAGTATCCTTCGGTCAAGATGCGGAAGACAGACCTGGTCTTCCGGCAGCCTGACGGCGAGATTCATCACTTCGAGTTGCAAAGCGAGAACGACGACACGATGGATTACCGGATGCTGGAGTATTACCCGCTGATTTGCCGGCAATTCGGGCGTCCACCGCTGCAGACATTGCTCTACGTCGGCGCCGGGCCGTTGAAGATGAAAGGGAGGATTGATCATCCGAACCTCAAATACCGTTACCGGGCGATTGACATCCGCGAATTCGACGCCGAGCCGTTGCTGGAAAGCGATTCGCCTGCGGATAATCTGCTCGCGCTGCTGTGCCACAACGGAGCGACGCGCGATTCGGTCCAACGGATTCTGAGAAACATCCTGCGCTTGCCGGAGCGCGAACGGATAGATCGTTTCACCCAACTTCTGATAATATCCGGTTTACGAAAGGCTGAGACCTTAGTTCAAGAGGAGGTAAAACGTATGCCGCTGACAATCAATCCGATGGAGAATGCGGTCATTCGCGAATGGCTTATCAACGCTCAACAAGAAGGCAAGCAGGAAGGCAAGCAGGAAGGCAAGCAGGAAGGCGAAAGCAAACTCTTGCGCGTTTTGTTGACTCACCGCTTCGGCGACTTGCCCAAGTGGGTGATTGCGCAGCTCGAATCCGCTGACGCCGAGACGTTGGAGAAATGGGGACTGCGCCTGCTCGACGCCGACAAGCTCGAAGACGTCGTCCCCCGCAAGACCGCGAAACGCCGCAAGACGGCCAACGGGCATTCCCGGCTTCAAACCGCCAAAAAGAGAGCGAAATGACCACAGGGAGATCGAAGAGTCGTAAATCTTTGATGAGGCGGCAAAGCCATTACTGCTTCCGCCACTCAGTCCCATCCTGATACTCAATCCGTTTGATCGAGATGGTCTCCTGTTTCTGTTTCAGCAGCGACGGATCGTGGAAGCCCCGGCCGCAGACGGCTTCAAACGTATTGACCTTTTCCGGCTCGTTTTCGTCGCTGACGACTTTGACCACTTCGCAGCGTTTCGCGCCCTCCGGCAGTTTGTGTTTGAGCGTCTTCTTGCCGCCGGGTTTGATCTCGACTTTGGTCGCCACATCGAAGCGCGACAGAAGCTGGCCGTTTTCGTAACGCGGAAACGCAAAATCCCATTCGACAAGTTTGATCGGACGGTCTGCTGTGTTCTTGATGACTACTTGAACCGATTGAGCGTTATCAACAACCCGCGTGTAAGAACGCAGCCTGCCGCGCGAACGGATATCTTCTGGCGCGATGGGCGCGGCGACGTTCTTATTGCCTCTGTTTCTCTGCTGGCGAGCGATCCGCTCATTTTCCGTCAACGGAGGATCCCCGTTTTCCGCCGCCATCGGCGCCGAGGTTAGGCTGGGGCGATCCAGCATCGGATAATACTCACCGCCGATTTTGTGACTTATGATTTCGATAGGCAGTTTGTCGGCTGAGGCTCTGTTTTCAATGGCCGCCTGAGTCATTGTTTGAGCCTGTCCGACATCAGCAGTAGCGATTGCGGTGAAAAGCGAGAGCGCGATCAATCTGGCGAGTTTCATTTCTCCGTCCTCCCTTGCTTGCGGAGACGTGTCGGAAAGAAATTCGATTCTCTAACGTGTTTACTGTTTCCGCCACTCCGATCCGTCTTCGTATTCGATCCGCTTGATCGAAGCAGTCTCCTGTTTTAAATGCGAAGGATCATGCATGCCTGGCCCGCAGACAGCCTCGAACGTCTTGGCCTTCTCCGCCTGCCCTTTGTCTATTCCCACCGTCACCGTCTTGCATCGCGTTGCGCCTGCTGGCAGCTTCTCTTTGAGGGTCTTCTTCCCACCGGGCTTGATTTCGGCTTTGCTCATCACATCGTAGCGCAGCGCCATCTGCCCTTCCGCGTAGCGCGGGAAGGCGAAGTCCCAGGCGATAGCTTTGATTGTCTTTGCCTCCGTGTTCTTGATCGTCAAGTTGACCCAGTTGGCTTCGCTGATCACTTTGATGTGCGAGCGCAGTTTGCCCTGCGCCCTGACGTCTTCTATGCGACCCCTTCTTCTGGCGCCGGGGCTGCCCATGCGCTCGACCTCCGGGCGCAGGAAATCCGGGTTGTCGGCGGTGAATTCAGAGTTTTTACGATCCAGCATCGGATGGTAATCGGAACTGATCTTGAAGCTGATGATCTCGACCGGAGGCTGGGGCTGGTTTGACTGGCTTGACGCGGTATTGCCCGAGCCTTGCGCCGGGGCGATGAATGGAACAAGCAATGCGATTGACGCGATACGCATCATGAGGCTCAATGCTGATTTCATAGACAACTCCCTCCTTTGCGCGAGCCTGGTCATCGGCGACATTCTGATGCGCCAGGCTACGAATGATCAGCTTAAAAAAGAAGACAAAAGCCCGCCCGGAAAAGCTTCCAGGCGGGCCGTGCGTTGAGTCTAAAGAAGCGGAGCTAGAACTGGTAGCGCAGCGCGAACTGCAATTGGCGCTCGCTGCTCTTGCTGGTGATCTTACCGAAATTGGCGCTCTGACGGTTGGTGTCGGCGCCGCCCCAGTTCGGGTGGTTGAGCCAGTTGAAGGCTTCCGCACGGAAAGTGATCTTGTGCCGCTCTCCGAGGTAGAAGTCTTTCAGCAGGCCAAGGTTGTGGCTCTGGAAGCCGGGGTTGTAAAGCAGGTTGCGCACCCGCTGAGTGTTGAACTTCCCGTCCGCCGGGTCGGTGAAGATGCAGCCGGAGCCGTTGGGAGTGGTAGCGAGGCAACCGGAGCCGGGATTGAACCAGAAGTTGCTCTGTCCAGGCCCGGAGGTGAACGCGCGGTCTCCGCGATCCAGCTTCGCATTGCCGTTGACGACGGCAAACTGAGGGTCGCTCCCCGATCCAACACCGGCGACGTCGCCGCCCACCACACGGATCGTGCCCAGTGGCGCCCCCGTCTGCATCTGCGAGACGGCGCTCAGCGTCCAGCCGCCAAGCAACTTGCCCGTAAACTTCGACTTATCCTTGAAGAACGGTAACTCGTAGATCCCGTTGAGCACCAGCACGTGACGGCGGTCGAAACTCGACGGCCCCCACATGTTATTGGCGTTGTAAGCGTCCGGAACGATGTCGCGCGGTCCAGAGCTGTCATCATTGGACTTCGAGTAAGTGTAAGCGCCGCCGAACGACAGGCCGTTCGTGAAGCGGCGGTTCACTTCCAGTTGCAGCCCGTGATACATGGACTCGGACTCGTTGGACGTGATGCGGATAATGCTGTAGCCCTTGTAGGGGCGCAGCGCGTTTTCGTTGATGCGTGTAGTGCCGGAAGGACTAATCAGCGGGCAGCCCAAGGCCGTCCCAATCCGCACCGCGCAGGTGCCTTCAGGCAATTGATTGATGTTGCGCTCGCGCTGTAGATGCAGCCCACGCCGCCCGACGTAGCCGAGCGTGACCGTCGTGCCGAAGCCGACTTCACGCTCGAAGGTGAAGTTCCAGGCCCATGATTCCGGGAATTGGAAATTGCGCTCCTGCGTCTGGATGAAGAGCGGGAAATTCGCGCCGGCCGTTCCACCCGGATTGTCTACTCTACCGTTGGCGATGGAGGTGGTCGGTTGGAGCGGCGGGTTGCCGCCGAGGAAAATCGAATCGCTTACGCCAAGCCGCGTGAAGAAGCGCCCGACACCGGCGCGCACCACCGTCTTGTCGTTCAGCCCGTAGGCGATGCCGATGCGCGGTTGGAAATTGCCCCAGTAAATCTTCGAATATTGCTTATCCTCGCCACGGAAGAGGAAGCCGAAATTCTGATCGTTTGCCAGATTGACCCGCCCTGCCGCCGACGGGGTAAAGCTGTCACCCGGAATCAGCAAGCCGTTGTAGCGGGATTGCAGGCTCGTGCTGGTGATGTTGCCTGTCGCGGGATCCACGGTCGCCGCGATAGCCGGGTTGTAGTACTTCGCGTCAAACACGGCCATGTTCCGCCACAGACTGTAATACGGTTGATTGATTGTGTGGCGCAATCCGAGTTCCAGTCTCAGCTTAGGCGTTGCCTTCCACGAATCCTGCGCGAACCACTCATAGGAGTGATAGCGGTAAGGCGTGTAGGCGCGTTGGCCGATCTCGGAATAGGCGCTGAACAGGCCTAGCGCGACGTTCCCAATGGCCTGACCGGTACCGTTCGGCGTGCCGTTGTTGAACTCGAAACGCCCATTCTGGTTGTTGGTGCCGCCCGGCGTGCCGGCCACGTTGATCTGGTCGAAGTCGTTCTGCCCGGCGCGCTCGAAATAACCGCCGAACTTGATCGTGTGATTACCGCGGATGTTCGTCCAGTTATTGCTGATCTGGTAGATCGGCCCGGACGATTGCGCCGGGTATGGCCCGCCGTCCAGCCCGCTGAAGCCGGAGCCATAGGCGACGGTCGGAATCTTGTTCGGGATTTCCTTGCCTGATCCGAACACATACGGATAGTTGATGCCGTACTTAGTGCGGTCAAGGAGTCCTCTCGACGAGTCCACCAGGATGAAGACCTGGTCGCGGCTGGCGGCCACCAGCGTCTCGCTCACCCAGGTTGGAGAAACCGTCCAGACCCAGTTGACGGAAGTCGTCTGGTTCGGGCGGTCGAAGATTCTGGGGACGCGGTCAGTGCCGCCGAAAAATGGCTCGTAGTTGTCGAATTGCAGCATCTGGAGCCGGTATCTGATCTGATGTTTCTCGGTCGGGTAGTAGTCAATCGAGAGCGTGTTCTTGCGCTGGTTCTCGTAAGCACCGGCTGCAGCGAAGAAATTTTGGCCGCTGGCGTTTGGCGTGGGCAGGTTGGGATCCGGCATGGCGCGTAGCAACCCCAGCCCGTTCGGACTCAGGCGATTTGCCGGAATCTTGTTGATAATCCCGCCATCGTTGAAGCAGGCGGTTTGATCCTGCGCGTTGCAGTTCCCCGTCTTCAGCGGATCTCTGAGGAAGAACGGCCCGACCAGCAATGGGTTGGACACCGCCAACTCGCTGAAATCGCCCTGGCGCATCTTGGCCGTCGGCACGCGCAGGCCGAGGTTGTTGTCGAAACGGTTCCGCACCCATTCCTGTCCCCAAAGCCAGAAGAGCTTGTTGCGCTCCTTGTTGAAGTTCGTGCCGGGAATGATCACCGGCCCGTTCAGGTTGTAGCCGAACTGGTTGTAGCGGAACGGATTGGGACGGCAGTGCGCGTCTGAAGGGAACTGGTCGCAATCGCGCCGGTTCGAGTTACGGTTGCGGTCCCAGCTGTTGGCGTTGAGCGCGGAGTTGCGGAAGTATTCAAAGACGCTGCCGTGGAAATCACGACCGCCGCTCTTGGTCACGATGCGAATCTGACCGCCGCTGGTGCGCCCATATTCGGCGTTGTAATTGGTCGTCAGAATCTGCACTTCCTGCGTGCTGTCCAAATCGGCCACGCCGATGCTGGTGCCGTTGGCCCGGGTGCGGATGCCGACCGCGCCGTCGAAGGTGATCAAATTCTCCTGCGTGCGTGAACCGTTGATGGCAAATCCGCCGCTGTTCAAGCTGTAGCTGAAACCGGAGAGGGAGTTGCCGCTGTTCACGCCCGGTTTAAGCAGCGCCAGGAACATCGGGTTGCGCCCGTTTAGCTGCAGGGCTTCGATCTGTTTGCCCTCGATCAGTTTGCCGACGGTCGCCGTTTCAGTTTGCAGCGCCGTGACGGAGGCCGTGACGGTCACGGTCTCGCTAAGTTGGCCGGTTTGCAGTGTGACATCGGTAGTGGCGGCGATGTTGGGGTCAATCTTCTTCCCCGTCTCTTCATAACGCTTGAAGCCGCTCGCCTCAGCCGTGACCCTGTAGACGCCGGGAGGCAGGTTGGTGATGATGTAATAACCTTCGTTGTTGGTTGTGGCGGAGCGTTCAATGCCGGTGGCCTCGCTCTTGACCACAACTTTCGCGCTGGCTACAACAGCCCCGGTCGAGTCTTTGACATGGCCGGAGATTGAGGCGTTATCGGATTGCGCGAAGCCCGTGATCGAGATCGCCAGCAACAACGTCGCGAGCATTCCCAAACCGAGGCTTTTCGCAATCAAGCTTCTCATTCTGGTACTCATTTGATCCTTCCTTTTGCGATAGTGGCTAGGAGAGTAAAGACACTCTTCGCCGTCATCACTTCACGATTGCCGCTTGAGCGGACAATCAGAAAGCCAGATATTTGTTCATCCGCTGAAAAGATCAGCCAATGAAAGATTGCCTGACCATTAAGATCTGAATTGTTTGGTATGTATTCGCCCCAGCAATGATAAGTCTTGCCAACGAATGCGCCTGTCAGGAGACAAAGTCTGCTTGAATTTTTGATGGAATCAATTTCGTCAGCTACGGCGGATTATCAGGATGGCCACATCAACTGTCAAGACCCGAATGGTCAAGCGGGGTTTAATCGAGCTTGAAACACGGGTTGTAAACGTAAGCGGTCGAAAACTCCTCTCCTAAATTGAAATGTCTTACAACGACCGACGCCGGGTCGAAGAACCATTCCCCGCGCGGACGATCCTTTTCCGAATCATCGAACCAGCCCCAGGGCGGACGCGCTTTATTTTTGAATCCGACCACGCCGCGAAACGCCGCGCCGAGCGCGCCCAGCTTCTGCTCGATTTTGACCGCCGGTTTGCCAGCTTGAAACTTGAGGAACGACCGGGTCTGGTAATCGAATGTTTCGCCGTAGGTTTCATTTTCGCCTTGCTGCGCGCGGCTCCAGAGCGTGTCGTAGATCGGAATCAGATCGTATCCGACCGTTTTGTCGCCGGGCTGAGACAATGCTTTATCCGCGTCTTCGGCTCGCCCGGTGTATGAATAGACCATCACGCCGTTGACCGAATTCTTCAGTTGCTGCCCGGCTCCCGTGTAGCGCATCTGGCCGTGACCTTTCGGTTCGACGAAAATCAGCGGGTGTTGTCCTTTCATCTCGATGGATTCGCAAACGCCCGCCCGGTCTTCACGCGGGCAATATCTGAAGAATTGATTGTGAGCCATCGTTTCGACGAACCTGACGACGGCTGCGGACAAATCCTGCCCACGCTTTTCGGCGACGACCAGGCAGCCTTCCAGGTCGTTCTCGTGCGAGAGCGCGAGGTCGCTGGCCAATCCTCCTGTCGGGTCTTTGCCCGCGCGCCGCAAACCTTCGTTGATCAAAGTCTCCAGGATGGATGATTCCGCCAGCCCGCCTTTGTAATCGCGCGGATGGAACGCGGCGTAGTGAACAAAGTAATGGGTCGAGGTTTCGGCGACCGAGTAGTAGATGTAGGCGCGCAACGGGTGAGACCGGTCGTCCAGATTCGACCAGTTGTTGTCGCCCTTCCAGTCTCCGTCGAAATCGAAGTTGGTGATGAGGTCGGCGCGTGGCTCATCTCCCAATCCCTGATAGAAAATCGGCGCGAACTGCGCGGCGATCTTTTTGTCGAGGGCTGGTCTTTGATCCGTCTTGCCGGATGACGGCGCCGGGTTTTGCGCCGAAGCAGCGATGACGACCAACAAAGCAACCAATAAAGCGACTCGCATTTTTCTTCTCCTCCTGTCTCGGAAAGCAAAAATTGGGGACCATTCTCCATTTTCAATTCTCCATTCTCAATTTTTTGCAGGGCAACCTTCAACAACCCTCCCCTGCAAAAAATTGAGAATGGAGAATTGAAAATGGAGAATGCTGCCCAGCCGCGCGCGAACTGGCATATTTCCGCGCGCTATTGCAGAATGACGAATTGATTTTACCCGTCTGAGCGCGGTAATCAGACGCTCCATTCATTTTGAACGAGACAAACCAGCTATGACAGCAACTATAGGATCGCACATCGGCCAACTGGCGCCGGAGATTGATCTGCCGGACGGCAACGGCGAAAGATGGAAATTGAGCGACGCGCGCGGGAAACCGGTGGTGTTGTTCTTTTACCCCGGCGACGAAACTCCCGTCTGCACCAAACAACTGTGCAGCGTGCGCGACAATTGGGCGCGTTATCAGGCGACGGGCGCGGAAGTCGTCGGCATCAACACCGATTCGGTCGAGAAACATCGCGGCTTTGCGGCCCATCACGACCTGCCGCTGCGATTGCTTTCAGACCGCGAAGGCCGGGTCGTGCAGGCTTACGAAATGAGGAACCTGCTCGGCACGCGACGCGGCGTGGTGGTAATCGACAAAAACGGCTACATCCGTTTTCGCAAAGTCGTGCTGCCCATCTTCCGTCCGAGCGACGACGAAGTTCTCAACGCGATCCTCGACGCCATCAGGGAGACCCCAAAGTGACGCCTCAGACTGTTCTTGATATGTCCGCGAATCTGAACTCAATTGATCCTTCGTCGCCCGCAGCGCAATCGGCGCAGCGGTTGCAGCGGCTGGTCAACGAGTTGAGCGTCGAATTCATTTCGATCCTCGACCTCGACGAGTTGATCGAACGTGTGGCTCACCGCATCCGCGAAGTGATTGACTACAAATTCTTCAACATCTTCATGGTTGACGAATCGCGGGGCGGACTGCTGTGGAAGAAGGCGATCGGCTACAAACCGGAAGAAGTCGAAGCTCACGAGGTCATCCCCTTCGACCGCAGCATCGCCTCCGCCGCCTGGCGCGAAGGCCACACGATCAACGTCGGCGATGTGTCGCGCGATTCGCGTTACCTGGCCATCCCTGCGGAAAGCGGCAGCGAGCCGCGTTCCGAAATCGCCGTCCCGCTCGCCCTCGTGCGCGAGAACAAGATCGTCGGCGTGCTGACCATCGAAAGCTCCGAGCCTGATTATTTCACGCGCGATCACGAACGCATCCTCAGCGTGCTGGGCAACCACCTGGCCATCGCGCTCGAACACGCGCGCGTTTATGACGAGTTGCGCCAGCGGACGCGCGAGATGCGGACGTTGATCGAGATCGGCCACGAGATCACCTCGATCCTCGACCTCGACCGGCTGCTCAACCACATCGCGCCAATGCTCGACCGGATCATTGATTACGAATTCCTGCTCGTCGGCCTGATTGACGAGGCGCGCGAAGAGTTCGTCTGGCACGTCGAGGAAGGTTACGGCGCCGAGAAGCGCGAGCGCGCCAACCGCACGAAAGTTTCCCAGGGCGTGGTCGGGCGCGCCGTCCGCGAGCGCCGCACGCAGATCGTCGGCGACGTGCTGCGCGATCCCGATTACTACCTGACCGACAAATGGGAAGGGCAGGGTCAACGCTCAGAAATCGCCGTGCCGCTGCTTTATGAAGACAAAGTCATCGGCGTGCTTGCGATCGAAAGCAGCCGCACGGACGCCTTCAACGAATACCACGGACGATTGCTCGAAAACATCGCCAACAATCTGAGCATCGCCATCGTCAACGCGCGGCTTTACGCCGAACACGTCGAAGGCGAGCGCCGGTTGGAGCGCGAAATCCTGATGGCGCGCGACGTGCAGCGCGCGATGATTCCCGAATCGGCCCCGCACCTCAAAGGCTTCGAAATCGCCGCGCGACTGGAACCGGCGCTGAATTTGAGCGGGGACTTTTACGATTACGTTCCTCTTTCCGAAAACCGTTTGGGAATCATGATCGGCGATGTGGCGGGCAAGGGGATTCGCGCCGCGATGGGCATGGCTGCGGCGCGCAGCATCCTGCGCAGCGTGGCGCGGCGAGGTCACGGCCCTGCGCGCAATTTGCGCGACGCCAACCTGCGCTTGCATCGCGACCTGGGCCGCCAACTGCTGCTCACGCTGGTTTACGCTGTGCTCGACACCGAAACGAAGACCTTGCAGTATTGCAACGCCGGCCACAACTCGCCCTTGCTGGTCAAAGCTTCGGGCAAATGGCGAGCGTTGAAGACCGGCGGGTTGTTGCTCGGAGTTTTCGACAAACAGCAGTACAAAAGCGAGACGCTGCACCTGGAAAAAGGCGATGTGCTCTTCTTCTATACCGACGGGCTGACGGAAGCGCACACGCCGCAACCGCATCGCGAGGAGTTCGGCGAAGCGCGCATTCTCGACTTCCTGCTCAAACATCGCCACCTGCGCCCGGCGGCGATCATTGACGCTTTTATCCATCACATCAAAGAGTTCACCGCTGGCGCGCATCAGCACGACGACCTGACGCTGGTCGCCATCAAAGCGCTTTGAATGAAACTTTATGCAACTGGCCCGGGTCATCGGCAACGTGGTTTCGACCGTCAAGAACACAACGCTCGAAGGCCGCAAACTGCTCGTCATTCAAATCCTCGACGGCGATCTGCGGCCCACGGGCAAACCGCTCGTCGCGATTGATTCGGTCGGCGCGGGCGTGGGCGAACTGGTGTTCTGGTGTCGCGGCAAGGAAGCCAGCTTCCCGTTTGAAGGCAGCGAAGTGCCAACCGATTGCACCATCGTCGGCATCGTTGATTCGGAGTCGCACGTGAAATCTATTGCAACGAAGGGAGAGACGAAGTGATCCTGGCTCGCGTGCTCGGCAATGTGGTCGCCACCCAGAAGAATCCGCGCTACGACGGCGCGCGCATCATGCTCGTGCAACCGATCAACCTCGACCTCACGCCGCGCGGCGCTTCGATGCTCGCGCTGGATTCCGTTGACTCAGGCGAAGGCGACATCGTGATCGTGGTTCAGGAAGGATGGTCGGCTTCGACAGCCTCAACGGGCGAAGCGGGCGCGGCGATTGACAGCGCAATCGTCGGCGTGGTTGATTTCATCGAAGAGGTTTAGAACGCGATGGCAAACGAAGACGCGATCCGCAAATTCGTGCGTGAAATCGTGCGGCAGGCCCTGTCGGAATCAATGGCCGCGCCGCCAGGCGAGACTCCTCAATCCCCTTCCGCTTACCTCGCTCCGTGGACTGGCGTTGAATACGAAGCCCATCCGAGCCGCCAGCAGTTCAACATCAACGAAGCCACCGTCTCCATTGGCGACCTGCTTGAATTCGTTGAAGCCGGAGTATGCTCGATCGAAAAGAATAAACCCTGCGACCATTGCGGGATGTGCCGGAGTTTGGGGTTTTAATCGGTCTCTCCGCGGGTCTTCCTTCGCCGCGAGGGGGATTGGTTCGTAGCTGAGCTTTTTCCCAACAATGCTTCTCGCTGCTCTTCAAGAGCAGCGGCTTCCGCCTCTTTGGCCGCAACCCAAAACTCTTTGTATCGGAGAATGATCTCAGCCGCGACTTGATTGCCTGAATCGTAACTGTACTGCTGCGCCAAAGCGTGAAGCTCGGCAATCACACCCTTCTCCAACCGCACGGCTAATTGCTCTCTGTCTACTTTTGTCGGCATATGCGCGCATTTAATTGCAGGTAATATTACTTGTCAACGCGCAGCGGGAAGTGGTATAGTTGTGCAGGTGCTAGCAGATGCTTATAACTACTAGGACATAAGCCGAGTGAGGTGTGATTACCAATTGCCGATGGCCAAGGGGATGGTGAAATTGCGCGTCTATTAAACTACCGCATTTCACCACTTATCTGCTAGTTAGTATCAAACTACAAGAATTTGCCGAAAAAGTTATCTGCAAACTAATTTTTATTTGACAGATAAGACATCCGTGTCTAGTATTAAACCCCGCACAAAAATTAAAGCCCGGCCGTGAACTTAACCAACGACCGGGCTTGTCTGGGTTCAGCATTGAGCTGATTCCATAGTTGCAAACGAATCTTAGCTCATTGCTGGCCTTTAATACAAACCTTTAAACGACTTCGCCCATTTTCCCGGCGAAGCGGAAAGGAACCACCAGTGATGAGTTTACAGATTATTCAGGCCAAGCCGAATCCGGCTGGCAAAGACAGCGGCAAAGACCAGAACGGTTCCGGTTCAGCCCGTCCGGAACAACTGTTCGGCGAATGGGTGGACATCAAAAACGACGGCAACGATTCCGTTCACTTCTCGACGATCCAGGTTCGTCACGCGCTCTTCGACGAAACCTGCCACACGACCGGCGAGACGGAGCTTTATTGGACGGGCGGCAGCGCCGATTTCCTCAAACCGAATCAGACGCTGCGCATTCACGCAGGCCGCCGCGATGACAGTTACCTGATGTCCGCCGACGATCAGTTGGGCGCAGATTGGCACGGGTACGCCGAAACTGACTTCTTCATTCTCAACAATCCCTGCGGCGACAAGATCATTGTCACCTGGCGGGATTCGCTCGACCGGGTCTGTCAGGATTGGGCGGCCTACGCTCCCAATCCGCCGGTAGACCTGATTCTGAAACGATCCGGCAATCTGCTCGCGGGCGCAGGCGTCGGATTGAGTTTCTGATCCACTGAACCGCAGGCGCGACAGGACGCCTCCCCGCCCTGTCGCGCCGGTAAATGATTGAATGCCTTTACTGAAAGACATCGCTGCAATTCGCTCCGGCTATCTGTTTCGCGGCAAGATCGAACCTGACGCTTCGGGGCGGTACCAGGTTATTCAAATCGGCGACATCACGCCGGACGCGCGGTTGTCCGCCAAGCCGCTCGTGCGCGTCAGCCTGCCCGACGTAAAATCCACCCAGATATTGGAAAAAGGCGATGTCCTCTTCATCTCGCGCGGGCCGCGCAAACAGGCCGTCGCCATCACCGATCGAATGGAAAACGCCATCGCCACTTCGCAGTTCTTCATTCTGCGACTCGACGGAACGGTATTGCCTGAATACCTCGCGTGGTATATCAATCAACGTCCCGCGCAACGTTACATCGAAGAGCATTCGACCGGCAGCAGCGTCACCCTGATCAATCTGGAAGCCCTGAAGACGTTGCCGGTCGAAACGCCGCCGATTGAGACTCAGGCGCGCATCGCGCAAATCCATCGGCTCAGCCTGCGTGAAAAAGAGTTGGTGGAAGCGATTCAAACAAAACGCCGCGCGCAAATTGAAGAGACACTACTAAAAGTGATCAAGTGATGGAGCGCATGAGAGAACACGGAACAAACGGAATAAACGGAACAGACGGAAAACCCCTGAGAAATTTCCGTCTGTTCCGTTTATTCCGTTTGTTCCGTGTTCTCCTCTTCTCCCTCATTTGATCACCTTCACAGAAACCCAGGAGCAACGATTCAATGAACCAGCAATCACTGCTTCAAGAGATCAACGGAACCGAGATCAACCAGGCTGAGATCAACGCCGTCGCCTGGAAAGCCTGCGACACTTTTCGCGGCGTCGTTGATCCGTCCGAATACAAAAACTACATCCTGGTCTTTCTCTTCCTCAAATACCTGAGCGACGTGTGGAAAGACACGTTGAGCAAATACCAGGAAGAGTACAAAGGCGACCAGGCGAAGATCGAACGCCGCCTGAGCCGCGAGCGTTTCGTCCTGCCCGAAGCTTGCGATTTCGACTCGATCTACTCCCGGCGCAACGAACCGAACATCGGCGAGATCATCAACACGGCGCTCGAAAAGATTGAAGACGCGAACAAGGCCAAGCTCGAAGGCGTCTTCCGCAACATTGACTTCAACTCCGAATCGAACCTGGGCGAGACCCGCGACCGCAACCGGCGGTTGAAAAATCTGATCGAAGATTTCGCCGATCCGCGCCTGGACCTGCGCCCGTCGCGCGTCGGCAAACGCGACGTGATCGGCGACACTTACCAGTACCTGATCGAACGCTTCGCCTCGGACGCCGGCAAGAAGGGCGGCGAGTTCTACACTCCGCCCGAAGTCTCGTCGCTGCTCGCCAAGCTGCTGCAACCGAAAAAAGGCGCGCGCATCTGCGATCCGTCCTGCGGCTCAGGCTCGCTGCTCATCCGCGTGGGCGATGAAGTCCACGACCGCGACTTCGCGCTCTACGGGCAGGAGTCGAACGGTTCGACGTGGGCGCTCTGCCGGATGAATATGTTCCTGCACGGCAAAGACAGCGCGCGCATCGAATGGGGCGATACGCTCGGCAATCCGAAGCTGTTGGAAAAAGACGCGCTGATGAAATTCGACGTGGTCGTAGCCAATCCGCCGTTCTCGTTAGACAAGTGGGGCGCCGAAGCCGCAACCAAAGACAAATACAACCGCTTCCATCGCGGCGTGCCGCCGAAGAGCAAAGCCGATTACGCCTTCATCACGCACATGATCGAGACGACGGTTGCGGGCAAAGGCAAAGTCGGCGTGATCGTCCCGCACGGCGTGCTCTTTCGCGGCGGCGCTGAAGGCAAGATCAGGCAGCGTTTGATCGAGGAGAACCTGCTCGACGCCGTAGTCGGATTGCCCGCGAATTTGTTTTACGGCACGGGCATCCCGGCGGCGATCCTGATCTTCAATCGCGGCAAGAAGACAACGGATGTTCTGTTCATAGACGCCAGCCGCGAATACGAAGACGCCAAGAACCAGAGCAAGCTCCGCCCGCAGGACATCGAGAAGATCGTCGAGACTTACAACAAGTTCGAGACGGTCGAGAAGTATTCGTACCGCGCGACGTTCGAGGAGATCAAAGAGAACGATTTCAATCTGAACATTCCGCGCTATGTGGACACGTTCGAGGAGGAAGAGGAGATAGACATTCAGGCGACGCAGCGAGAGATCGAGCGGTTGGAGGCGGAGTTGGCGGAAGTGCGGACGGAGATGAAGAGGTATTTGGAGGAACTGGGGTTGTAACATCGTGGCAGTAGCCCGACCGTGAGGGAGGGCGTGCACGATACTCCGACCGCATATCAGGATATGACGCCCTCCCTCACGGTCGGGCTACTGCCATAAAGGAGACACCTATGAACCACGAGGATTACGTTGACTTCGACACAAACGAGTTCCCACTGGCGTACCTAATCACGTTTCGCTGTTACGGGACGTGGTTGCATGGAGACGAGCGCGGTTCGATGGATCGCCGCGTACACAACCGTTACGGGTCACCTAAGATCGCTCCCAACAAAGCCCTGCAAAGGACAGAGGCCGGGCTGCTGAAACATCCTCCGGTCAAATTAGGAGACCCGCAACGAGCCGTGATCGAAGCAGCCATCCGTGAAGTTTGCGACAATCGCAGATATCTGCTTCACGCGGTGAATGCGCGAACCAATCATGTCCACTCGGTTGTAGCTGCGGCTTGTAAGCCAGAACCGGTGATGAATACATTCAAAGCTTATGCGACCAGACATTTAAGGGAGAAAGGGCTGATGTCGCCCGATGTCAAACCCTGGTCGCGGCATGGCAGCACGATCTACCTGTGGAAGCCGCATCACGTTGACCGGGCGATTGACTACGTGATCAACGGCCAAGAGGGAGATGAGCCGCCAGATTTCGATGACTGAAACCGTGGAGGTAGCCCGACCGTGAGGGAGGGCGTCACTCCGATGTGAGCCGTCACAGTAGTGACCACGCCCTCCCTCACGGTCGGGCTACCTCCACACCGCATCGCTACACGCCCTGGCAGTAGCCCGACCGTGAGGGAGGGCGTCACCCAGATGCAAGCCGTCGCAGTAGTGACCACGCCCTCCCTCACGGTCGGGCTACTGCCACGACGCGCCTCACGAACGAACCAAATGAGCAAATTACCTAGAAACTGGAAGATCAAAGAGCTAAGCGAAGTCGCTACCATCCAAACAGGGCTGGCGAAAGGCAAGAACAATCTCAAAAACCCTGTCAGCCTGCCATACCTGCGCGTCGCCAACGTGCAGGATGGCTACTTTGATCTGTCGGAGATAAAGACGATTGAGGTTTCAAGCGCGGAGATCGAGCGTTACCGCCTGAAGCCGAACGACGTGTTGCTGACCGAAGGCGGAGATTTCGACAAGCTAGGACGCGGGCATATTTGGAGAGGACAAATTGATCCCTGCCTGCACCAAAATCACATCTTCGTTGTTCGCCCCAACCCGCAAATACTCAAACCCGAGTTCCTGACGGCGCTGACAGCAAGCCACTATGGCAGAACATACTTTTTATCCTGCTCGAAACAAACAACGAACCTGGCGAGCGTCAATTCAACCCAACTCAAACAATTCCCTGTACTGCTTCCTCCGATCAGGGAGCAGGAAGAAATTGCGAGGATAGTAGGCTGTTGGGATCGCGCTATTGAGCAAGCCGAAAAACTCGTCGTCACCAAAACCTCCATCAAACGAGGCCTTGTGCAACAACTGCTGTCTGGCGGAAAGCGGTTTGCTGAATTTGGAAATAAAGCGTGGCAGGAAGCTCATTTCGGCGATTTTCTGACGGAGAGCCGCATTCCTGGCTCCAACGGAGTCGATGCAAAGAAGATCACCGTCAAACTCTACGGTAAAGGAGTGGTCGAAAAAGCGGAGAAACTTCTGGGCAGCGCAAACACGAAATACCATATTCGGCGGACAGGACAGTTCATCTACAGCAAGCTGGATTTTCTGAACGGAGCTTTCGGCATTATTACTGAGCAACTGGACGGCTATGAAAGCACACTCGATTTGCCGGCTTTCGATATTGATGAACGACTTGATCCTCTGTGGCTGTTTTACTTCGTGTCCCGCAGCCACTTTTATAAGAGCTACGCGAATGCTGCGAAAGGAGGCCGGAAAGCTCGAAGGGTTCAGCCGGATGAGTTTCTCAAAACCAAAGCTCGATTTCCGAGTATTGAAGAACAACGTCGCATCGCCGCCGTCCTGAACGCCTGCGACAAGGAGATCACGCTGCTCAAACAACAACTCGACGCGCTCAAGCGGCAGAAGCAGGGATTGATGCAGAAGCTGCTGACGGGGCAGATTCGAGTGAAGGTGTGATTTTGAGATCACAATTTGTGACCTCAAGATTTGGTCAGGCTTCAAGGTCGCAAAGCGCGTCCTTGAAAAACAGTAGGGGTATTACCCTCAAGTAAGCGTATTAGTGAGGGTATAATCCCAAACGCCCGGTCACGGCATTCTGCCGGATCGGGAAATTGTCTCGACGCTGTCGAGACAATTATTGGGTTGCGCTCCCCCGAAAGCGCTATACCGCTGCAATCAAACATCCTGCCTCACCCCGACAGGCTTCGTTGCCCCGATGGAGTTGTTTTATGACAGAGCAACCATCGTCCTTACCATCGTTTCTCGAAGACCATATTTCGCAGATTCCGGCTTTGCAGTTGCTGCAAAACCTGGGCTACGTCTACCTGCGCCCGCAGGAGACCTTTCTCGAACGCAAAGGCAAGCTGTCGAACGTGCTGCTCGAAGGCATTCTGGAAAAGCAGTTGCGCCGGCTCAACCGCATAAATTTCAAAGGCCGCGAGAGCGAATTTTCAGACGCGAACATTCAATCTGCGATTCAGGCGCTCAAAGACGTTCCGTTGGCCGATGGGTTGATGGCGGCGAGCGAGAAGGTTTACGACCTGCTCTCGCTTGGCAAGAGCCTGGAACAGACGATTGACGGCGATACGAAGAGCTTCACGCTCAATTACGTTGATTGGAAGCGGCCCGAAAACAACGTCTACCACGTGGCGGAAGAGTTCGAGGTCGAAACTCAAGGAGGCAAGGAGCGGCGCGTTCCCGACATCGTGCTCTTCGTCAACGGCATTCCCTTCGTCGTGATCGAATGCAAGCGGCCAGACGAGAAGGATGCGATCAAGACGGCCATTTCACAGCACCTGCGCAACCATCACAGCGATCACATCCCGCGCCTGTTCGTTTATTCGCAAATGCTCCTGGCAATCAACAAGAACGAGGCGAAGTATGCGACGACCGCGACGAAAGCTGAGTTCTGGTCGGAGTGGAAAGAGCGCGGCGTTGAAGATGAAGTCAGCCGGTTGATCAACCGTCCGCTCAGCCGCGAACAGAAGGACAATCTCTTCGCCGGGCGGTTCGGCTACGTGCGGCGTTATTTCGATGAGCTTGAGGTCGAAGGGCGGTTGGCGACCGAGCAGGACGTGGCGCTTTATTGTCTGCTCCGCCCCGCGCGGTTGATCGAATTGACGCATCAGTTCATCGTCTTCGACGGCGACGTGAAGAAGATTGCGCGGTATCAGCAATACTTCGCCATCAAAAAGACGATTGATCGGATCAAGCGTGTTGACGCGGACGGGCGGCGCGCGGGCGGCGTGATCTGGCACACGCAAGGGTCGGGCAAATCTTTGACGATGGTGATGCTGGCCAAAGCGATTGCGCTCGACCCGGCCATCACCGACCCGCGCATCGTCATCGTCACCGACCGCATTGACCTGGACAACCAAATCTGGGGCACGTTCGCCAGTTGCGGCAAAGAGCCGGTGAAGGCCACGACTGGGCGACACCTGCTGGAACTGCTCGCGCAAAACCGCGCCTCGATCATCACGACGGTGATTGATAAATTCGAGACGGCGGTCAAAACCTCCGGTTACCGCAACGAATCGAGCAACATCTTCGCGCTCGTGGACGAAAGCCATCGCAGCCAGTACGGCGAAGCGAACGCGCGGATGCAGAAAGTCCTGCCCAACGCCTGCTACATCGGCTTCACGGGGACGCCGATCAAGAAACGCGACAAGAACACGGCTGCGAAATTCGGCGGGATCATTGACGCTTACACGATTGACGAAGCGGTGCGCGACCGCGCCGTCGTGCCGTTGCTTTATGAAGGCCGCCACATCGCGCAGGAGGTTGACCGGCGGGCGATTGATCTGTGGTTCGAGCGCGTGACGAAGCCGCTCTCGCCTGACCAGCGCCGCGACTTGAAGAAGAAGATGTCATCGCCGAAACATCTGAATCTGGCCGATCAACGGATTCAAGCCATCGCCTGGGACATCAGCGATCATTTCCGCAAAAACGTCGCTCCTCCATTCAAAGCGCAACTGGCTGCGGAATCGAGACCGGCTGCGCTGAAGTACAAAGAATTTCTGGATGAGTTCGGGCTGGTCACTTCGGAAGTTCTGATCTCCGGCCCCGACACGCGCGAAGGCAACGAAGCGTTCGAGCGCGCGGGCGAAGGCGAAATCCAGGCTTTCTGGAAGCGGATGATGGAGCGGTACGGCAACGAGAAGAATTACAACGAGCGATTGATCCAATCGTTTTTGAAGAGCGACGACCCGAAGATCATCATCGTCTGCGACAAGCTGTTGACCGGCTTCGACGCGCCGAACAACACGGTGCTCTATCTGGACAAGAGTTTGAAAGAGCACGTCCTGCTGCAAGCCATCGCGCGCGTCAACCGCGTCGCCGAAGGCAAAGAGTTCGGCTACATCATTGATTACTATGGCGTGCTTGGTGAACTGAGCGAAGCGCTCGATCTTTACGGCTCGCTTTCGGAATTCGACCGCGAAGATTTGGGCGTGGCGTTGACCGACATCTCCGAAGAGATCGCCAAGCTGCCGCAGCGCCATTCCGAGTTGTGGGATGTGTTCAAGGAACTCGGCGCTCGTCGAGACGCTGAAAGCTTCGAGCGACATCTGGCGGACGAGGAGCGGCGCGAGCGGCTTTACGCGAAGTTTTCGGCGTTCAACCGGACGATGAGCGTGGCGTTTTCGTCGGTCAAGTTTTTCAACGACACGCCGCTCGACGTGATCGAGCGATACAAACAGGACCTGCGCGATTTCCAGCGCCTGCGCGTGAGCGTCAAGCGCCGCTACGCCGAAGAGATTGATTTCCGCGAGTACGAAGCGAAAGTGCAGAAGCTGATCAACTCGCACGTCTCCGCGACCGAGAAGCTGCAGATCACGCCGCTGGTGAACATCTTCAACCAGGAAGAGTTCCAGGCGGAGGTCGAGCGGCTGGAGTCGCTGGCTTCGCGCGCCGAAACCATCGCCAACCGCACGAAGAAGACGATCACCGAGAAGATGGACGAAGACCCGTTCTTCTACCGCCGCTTCTCGAAGATTCTTGAAGACGTGATCGAGCAATGGCGCGAAGGGCGGATGACCGACGCCGAGTGTTTGAAGCAGGTCACCGAAATCATGAACAAGGTCAGAGATCGCACGGGCGACGACCTGCCGCCGGAGCTTGAGCATTACGACGTGGCCAAAGCGTTTTACGGCGCGGTCAACGACACCTTCGGCAGATTGAAATCGCCGCCGCCCAACGCCAGGAAGATATCCACCGAAGCGGCGTTGGAAATTGACCGGATCATGCGCGAACACAAAGTCGTTGACTGGATTTCAAACCCCGACGTGCAGAACGAGATTCGCAACCGGATTGACGATTACCTTTACGAGTTGAAAGAGCGACACGAGATTGACCTGGACTTCGACGACATGGATTCGATAGTCGAAAGCTCCATCAACATCGCCAAGACGAGATACGTTTGATGCCCCACACTTATTCTATCGCCTACGGAAAAGAGACCATTCGCTTCTCTCTGAGCTATTCGCATCGAAAAACACTCGCCATCAACGTCCATCCCGACCTGTCCGTGACCGTCACCGCGCCGCAAGGGACGAAGATCGAAGCCGTCAAACAAAAAGTCCGCAAACAAGCGGCGTGGATTCTGAAGCAGCGGAACTACTTCTCTCAATTTCTGCCGGAGCAACCGCCGCGCCAATACGTCAGCGGCGAAACGCATCTCTACCTGGGCAGGCAATACCGGTTGAAAGTCGTGGAAGGCGCGGATGAATCAGTGAGGCTGAAAGGCGGTTGGATTTGCGTTCAGGTCAAACGGAAAGACGACACGCAAAAGATCAAAGCGTTGTTCGACCAGTGGATGCTCCGGCGGGCGCGCGAACGATTTCAACTGAGTTTGGAGAAATGCCTTGAGAAAATGCGCAGGCACGAGATCGCGGAGCCGCAGTTGCGGATCAGGAAAATGAAGAAAAGGTGGGGCAGTTGCACCGGGCGCGGCGTGATCAATTTGAACATCGAGCTGATCAAAGCTCCTTCGCATTGCATTGATTACGTTGTGACCCACGAGCTATGTCACTTGAAATACCCCCATCACGGGAAGAAGTTTTATGATCTGCTCGCGCGCGTGATGCCGGATTGGGAGGCGCGCAAGCAGCGGCTGGAAAGAGTTAAACTCTGATGCGCCAACTCGCGCGGCAAAAGTACGCGCCGCCTGACCGCAGAGCTACGCCGACCTCGATTTCGCCGGCGCCACTCGCTGTTTCGTATTATCCCATTTAGCGAACGCGATTGGGTATAATGCCCGCCTATGAAAAACCCGTTCACGCTCGAAATCGCGGTGGGCAGCCAGTTGCTGGTCAATCGCGCCACGGAATTGGAAAAGGTCAAAGAGACGCTTCGCGGCGGCGGCAAGCTGTTCGTCATCGGGCCGCGCCGCTTCGGCAAGACCTCGATCCTGCTGACGGCGGCGGAAGAGTTGCGGGACGCGGGCGACATCGTTCTCGACTACAACATCGAGGGCTACACCGGCCTCGACCTGCTGGTTCGCGCGCTGGTTTCCGGGGCCGCTGGTGTCTCCGGCAATCTCAACCAAGCCGCGAAGAGCGTGCGGCGTTTCTTCGGCTCGCTGCAACCGACGATCTCCGTGGACGCCGAAGGAAATATCACCGCCAGCCTCGGCGTCAAGCAACCGGAACCCGCCGAGCAGGCGCCGTTGTTGATTGACGCGCTCAACAGCCTGGAACGGCTGGCGGCGAACGCGAAGCGCAAAGTGGGCGTGATCTTCGATGAGTTTCAACATTTGCTGAAATTGGGCGGCGCGGGAATCGAAGGACAGCTTCGCGCCGCCGTTCAGACGCATCGTCACGTCGGATACGTCTTTGCGGGATCGCAGACGACGCTCATCTCCGATATGGTCACCAACCACGCCCGCCCGTTCTATCGAATGGGCGAAAGCATCTTCATCGGCGCGATCCCGCGCGAGGAGTTCCTGCCTTACCTGACCGCCAATTTCAAAGCGATCAGGTGCAAAGCCGATGAGGAGGCGCTGGGGAAACTTCTCGACCTGGCTGAGGACGTGCCTTACAACGTTCAGGCCCTGGCTCGCGCCTGCTGGGACGAAGCCGCGCAAACGAAAGCCACCGCGCTCACCTCGTCCGCCATCGCAGCCACGCATCGGCGACTCGTTCGTAGCCAGGCGCCGATCTACGCGCCCTCCTGGGCCAGTCTTTCCACGAACCAGCAGAAAGCCCTGGCCGCCGCCGCCGGCGCGGATGGAGCGCAACTGCTTTCGCGCTTCATCCTGAAACGCTACGATCTGTCGCCGGGCACGATGCAGAAAGCCTTGCAGGCGCTGGAGACTCAGGCGATCCTGCGGCGGGATTACCAAGGGATGGAGGTTCGTTATCGCTTCGAGGACCCGTTTTTCAAAGCCTGGATTCTGGCCTCAACCGTTTCCAGTCACTCATGAGATCAGTAGAGCACGGTTTCCGGATTCCTCACCGGATGCGCCGCCCGACGCCCGTAACAGCCACGCCGGGATCGGTCCCTTGAAAGTAAATCGTATCGCCGCCATCAACGGCCACGAACACGTAGTTGATTTGGTTGCCGAGATTGTCGGTGTAAAAGCCCACGCCGCGGCAATTGCTCTCCAGCTTGTACGTGCCCTGGTTGGCGCGCGGCGAATACTGTCCCGCGAAGCTGACGGTGTCGGAGCCTGTCCACACGCCGTTGAAGCCGCTATCAATCGAGTGGGTGAGGACACCGCCGATGGCGACCGCCGGCACGTTGGGGATGCTGCCATCCAGCCGGTAGCCATAGGAGCCGAGAACCGTGGCGTTGTTGCAGCGCGGCGCGTAGCCCTGCTTGATGACGCGGCGGCCTGCGCCGTGCAGCGCCACGCCCTGATTCGTGTTGAGCAATTCGATCTGCTCTCCGCCATCCGTGACGATGAAGTTGTAGGTGACTTCCAGATTGAGCGCCTGGACGAAGAACTTGCCGGAGCCGGTGCAATCGTTGTTGGTCGTGAAAGTCCCGCCGCTCCATTTGGTGGGGATTTGCTGGGCGCCGAGGGTCAATTGCACATCGCCATCCATCGTGCCGTCGGGGTAATGCGTGAAGATGCCGTTGACCAGAAACGGTCCGACGCCCATGAGTTGTCCAGCCATTCGATAGCCATACGTGCCGCTGGCCGTGCCGTTGTTGCAGCGCGGCGCGTAGCTGGCTGGCGCGCCGCCGCTCTGAGCGTGAGCTTCAGGCTGGGTGAAGGTTGAGGTTGAGAGCGCGCAGAGCGCGATCACGATTGTCGTCGAAAGAAACCATCTCATTTTGCTTTTCATAAGCCATCTCCTTTTGTTGTTGGCTGCAGTTTGACCGGCGGTTTATTGGCTTTGGCATTGAGCGGACAATCAGCCAGCGCTCTTAAGGCTGCGCCACGCGGGAAGCATGCCCGGCCACGATTTGCCATTGGCCGTTCCGTTTCACATAGACCCGCGTGAATCGACTCTGGCCGCTGATGTCCCGGCCTTTGTCCTGACCTTTTTGCGTCGCCACGCCGGTGACGATGGCCGCGTCTCCATAGACGCGCACGTTGACGTTGTCGAAGCTTTGGGATTCCATCTTCAACGCGCCGGATTTGACGTCTGCGATCGCCTGCGCTTTGTTTCTGACCGCGCCGGAAGTGCCCACAGCGCTGTAGTCATCGGCGTAGATCCGCTCCAGGGTCGCGGTGTCGCCCCGCACAATGGCCTGGGAACGCTCGCTATCCAGCCGCCGGATCGTTTGCTCGACGTTTTCAGTCTGAGTCGGCGCCGCAGCGGCGACAGGGGTGGATAAAAAGGCCGCGCTCTGATTGCCGATAGCGAACGAGCAGAGCGCCGCCGTTAATACCGCGATTGTCAGGAATAGATTTCGTTTCATTGGAAGCTCCTTTCAGTATAGAATCCGGTCTCACGTCGAGTACTAAATCGGCCAGCAGTCAGCGGGACCAGAGTACAGACTCCTGGTCATCCCGCGCGGAAAAACAGAAAAACGCTACATTCCGATTTCTCCTTGCGAACGCGCTTCGGTTGTCCTGCCGCTTTGTAAGGCGAAAAACGGATCCGAAACACGCCACGCCCGCGCAGTTTTTTTTGGCCTCAGTGGAACAGGGCGTGAGCGCTTCTGAGAATAAGAGCGCCGGTACGGTACAGGGAGCGGTAGCGACCTGTCGCTCACTCCGGCGAACGATTCATGGGGCGACAGGTCGCTACCGCTCCCTGTACCGTACCGGCGCTCCAACGAACAGGGCCAACGAAGATGGAAAACATGTCTGCCGCCGAAATTTCCGAGACGACTCGCCTGCTGAAGGCCTGGAGCCAGGGCGATGAGAAAGCGCTGGAAGGGCTGGTTCCTCGGGTTGACGCCGAGTTGCGCCGCCTGGCGCGCCATTACCTGCGCGGTGAACGCCACGACCACATCCTGCAAACAACGGCGCTGGTCAACGAAGTGTGGACGCGGTTGATCGATTGGCCGGACGCGAGCTGGCAAAACCGCGCGCATTTCATCGGCGTGGCCGCGCAACTGATGCGTCGTGTCCTGGTTGACGAAGCGCGGCGGCGGCAGGCGCTGAAACACGGCGCTGACGCCGCGCTGGTTTCGCTCGCCAACGCCGAAGGGATCGCGCACGAAAAGGGCGCGGACCTGGCGGCGCTGGACGACGCGCTGAACGAACTGGCGGCGTTCGACGAGCGCCAGAGCAAGATTATCGAGTTGCGTTTCTTCGGCGGGTTGAGCCTGGCAGAGACCGCCGAGGCGTTGAAGATTTCGGCGCGCACGGTGCAGCGCGAATGGAGTCTGGCGCAGGCCTGGCTCTATCGTGAACTTAGCAGGGGAGCGTGATTGACAATTTCGGATGCCACGACCTTGCGTCGTGGAGTTTCACGCTGGTCGCTACTCCGGACAGTCCAGCTTTCAGATGCCACGACCTTGCGTCGTGGAGTTTCACGCTGGTCGCTACTCCGGACAGTCCTGCTTTCAGATGCCACGACCTTGCGTCGTGGAGTTTCACGCTGGTCGCTACTCCGGACAGT
>Ga0187892_10003327_pt1 | contig 29605 bp, 23 predicted proteins | sample MA1701073metaG_FD_139345 | JGI IMG/M metagenome (GOLD analysis project Ga0187892, IMG submission 139345) | Bio-ooze microbial communities from a basaltic lava cave in the Kipuka Kanohina Cave System on the Island of Hawaii, USA - MA170107-3 metaG ... | reverse complement strand
TCGGCGGCGTCGACGTCGCCGTCGTGGTCGAGGTCCGTGGCACAACATTCGCACACGCCCATGTTCTGGTTCAACACGTCGACATCTTTTGCATTGACCATGTGGTCGCCGTTGAAATCGCCGTGAAGCATGACTCCGCGATCTCGCACGAAAATGTCCGTAAATCCGCCGCTGTCGGGGCTGAACAGGTCGGTCGCGTCGCTTTGGAAGGCGGTGAATCGTCCGTTATCCGAGATGCTGGCCGCTGTGCTGGCCCCGTTGGCCGGCCCGCCGGCCAGGTCGACACTGGCCAGCAGTGTCGTGTTGGTCGTCGTGTCACGGATGAAGATGTCCGCCAGGGCATTGTTGGTCGGCTCGAAGTTGGTGGCGTCGCTGGTGAACGTGACGAAGCGGCCCAAATTGGCGATGGCCGGCTTGTAGCTGTGGTCGTTGCCTTGTGAACCGCTGGTTGCGACACTCACGCGAGCGGTCGTGCTCAGGGTGAGGTCATACACGAACACGTCGGTCGCCCCGTTGGTGTCCAGGCCCGGCGGGAGCAGGTTGCTGGCATTGCTGGCAAAAGCCATGTAGCGGCCCTCGGCCGTGTATAATGACTCGAATGTTCTGGTCACGCAATATGACGGTTCCAGCCTCGTGGAGGTGCTCATTGCGACTGGGATTGCGAGCCGGGGCTTTTGCGAACTTGGCCTGGATCCTGGCGCTGGGACCGACCGAGCGGGTCTACTCTCAGTGCGGCGTCCCGGGAACCCGCAATTGCTGCTCCTGCGGGTCCGGCGTGCCTGGATGTGCCGACGTCGAATGCTGCCAGCAGGTCTGCGCGGCCGACTCGTTTTGTTGCGACGTTGCTTGGGATTGCATCTGTGCCGACGAGGCAAACGTTCAATGCTCGTGCTTGCAGGAACCGCCGTGTAGAGGCTCGGCCAAGCCGAGTTGCTGCGAAGTGCACGAGTCCGGTGGTTGTCAGGACGCGGATTGCTGTTTTGCCGTCTGCGAATCGGACGGGTCGTGTTGTATCACCGGCTGGAACAGCGGTTGCGTCGCGCTGGCCGTTCAGTTCTGCGGCGAGCTCTGCGCGCCGCCTCTTCCCGGCGACATGGATGGTGACGGGGACGTGGGTCTGGACGATTACGCCGCCTTCGCAGCCTGCCTCGACGGTCTAGGCGGTGGGCTCGACCCCGGCTGCGAGCCCGCAGACTTGGAGGCGGACATCGACGTCGACCTGGCGGACTTCGCCGTCTTCGACAACAATTTCACCGGAACGATCGCGCCATAGCGCTCAGTTTTGCTGGTGGGTCCCATCCGCTCGCGCCAGCGCGAAGAAACGACGAGTCTCTCGCTGAGGCGCTGAGCGCGCAGAGAGGAGAATTATGTCCCCAACTTCTCAGCGGGCTCAGCGACTCTGCGTGAGGCTGCCTTTCGTCGGCAACCGCTCATGCCGCTTCTCCTCGGGCCTTGAGAATCAGCTTCATTCGCAGGTCGAACAAGCCCTGCTCGAACCTGGAGGAATTTGTTGCAAAGCGCACAGGCGCGCGGTGATGGCGGCGTCGCTCGTCATTGGCGCAAGCGCCACTATGCTTGCCAACGCGATTGCTTCCACGAGGTGCTTGGCCCAATGCGGTGGCCCCCAGACCGAGGATTGCTGCCTCTGTGACAGCGGCGTTCCAGGCTGCTCGGACGCAGCTTGTTGCGAAGCTGTTTGCGATGTCGACGCCTTCTGCTGCGAAGTTGCGTGGGACTGCCAGTGCCGCTCTATAGGTATCCAGTCGTTCCCTCAGCTATGTATCGAATGTCCAGAGCCCCCTCCGTGCGGCGCTCCGCAGGCCGGAGATTGCTGCAGCCCCGGCCCGCCTGGGCAAGTCGGGTGCCAAGTTCCGGATTGTTGTGAGGCCGTGTGCGCGATCGATCCATTCTGCTGCAACGTGCAGTGGGACAACATTTGTGCTAACCAAGCATTGGGCCTCTGTCAGAGCTGTGATGGCCCATGCGGTTTCGCCAACGAGAGCTGTTGCACTGTCCACGACAACAATGGGTGCGACAGCGTCCAGTGCTGTGCGCTCGTCTGCCAGGTTGACGACAGCTGTTGCGACGACGCCTGGAGCCAGGTGTGCGTCGATCTGGCGATGGAGCTTTGCGACGTGTGCGTGGCGCCGAATCCCTTCGACCTGGATCAGGGCGGCGACGTTGACGTTCACGATTTCGCCCTCTTTGTGCTGGAGTTCACAGGCCCGTAGCTGCTGGGCGCCTTCGGCTAGGAACCTGGCTGCCACGAAACGAACGCTTCGATGGCCTGGTATTCGGGCAAGCCGAGCTGGTCGTAGGTCTGGGCCGTGCTGCGGTTGCGCTCCTCGGCCCGCTGCCAGAACTCGCGCGTGTCCCACGGACCCGGAAAGAGAGCCTTGTCCTTCTGCGATTGGTGCTTGAAGATGGCCATGCGTTTCAGCTCGACCTCATCGGGACTCAATGGGACCGCCATCTCGATCTGGTGCGGCTCCCACTCCTGCCATGCCCCCCGGTAGAGCCAGACGACGCAATCATCCAGCCAGTCGCGATTGCCCTCATCTGCGACGGCGCGACCCCCGCCCTTGGCTACCGGGGTTTTGAAGTGGTCAGGGGTATCAGAACCCGCCCTGCCAAGGGCGGGCGCGCCAGCGGCTGAGGCTCGCCCTCCATTAGCATGGGGGGTTCTGATGCGCTGCACGGCGGTTTGTATCGCGGCCAGGCAGATGCGATGCGTGCCATGCGGGTCGGACAGGTCGCCGGCGGCGTAGACCTGGTGCGGGCGCACTTTCTTGAGCAGGTCGACGATGATCTGTACGTCGGCCTCGGACAACGGTTTTTTCTTGACACGGCCCGTTTCGTAGAAGGGCATGTCGAGGAAATGAATGTTCTCGGGTCGGACGCCGGAGTAGCGGGCTGCGGCCCGCGCCTCGCTGCGGCGGATAAGCGTCTTGATCCGTTGCAGTTCGGGCGTGTCGACCTGGCCCGGCTGCTTGGCCGCGACGAACGCCTGCACAGCTTGCTCGATGCGCTGCACTTCGCGCTCCTCACCGAACAGCTTGAACGCGCGGGTAAACTCCGTGACGAAATCGGCGTGGCGGACGGCCTCTTCGTCGAACACGGCGATGTTGCCCGACGTCTGATAGGCCACGTGCACTTCGTGGCCGTGCTCGCACAGGCGGATCAGCGTGCCGCCCATCGAGATGACGTCGTCGTCCGGGTGCGGGCTGAAGACGACCACGCGCTTGGGAAACACGTCGGGCGAGCCGTCGCGGCGCGGGCGGCCGGGCTTGCCGCCGGGCCAGCCGGTGATCGTGTCTTGGAGGCTCCGAAAGACGCCGATGTTCACGTCGTAGGCCGAGCCGCGGGCGCTCAGCAATTCCTGTAGCCCGTGCTCGTTGTAGTCCTCCTCAATGAGCTTCAGAATCGGCTTTCGCACGGTTTGCGCCAGCCAGATCACGGCCCGCCGCGTCGTGGCTTCGTCCCACGACTGGCCAAACTGGGCCACCGGTCCGAGCAGCCAGGGCGTCTTGATCGGACTCAGCTCGCTGGCCGCGGCCGGGTCGAGCGCAAACGACGCGCTCGGGTGCTCCTGCAGAAAGCTGGCCGCCACTGTCTCGGTGACCGGTCCCTCGATCGCCTCGCGGATGATGCGGGCCTTGCCCTCGCCAAACGCGATCAGCACGATCTTTCGCGCCGCCAGGATCGTGCCCACGCCCATGGTGATGGCCTTGCGCGGCACGTTCCATTCGCCGAAAAAGTCGCTGGCCGCGTCCATGCGCGTGACCTTGTCGAGCGTGATCAGGCGCGTGCGGCTGGTCCGCGACGAGCCCGGCTCGTTGAAGCCGATGTGTCCCGTGCGGCCGATGCCGAGTAACTGGAAATCAATGCCGCCGGCCTCCTGAATGCGCCGCTCGTAGTCCTCGCAGAACTCGGCCACCTTCTCGCGCGGCACCGTACCATCGGGAATGTGCACGTTGGCCGGGTCAATGTCGATGTGGTCGAACAGAAACTCGGCCATGAAACGTCGATAGCTCTGCAGCGCCTCGGGCTGCATCGGCCAGTACTCGTCGAGGTTGAACGTGACCACGTTGCGGAACGAGAGCTTTTCATCGCGGTGCAGCCGGGCCAGTTCCTCGTAGACGCCGGTCGGCGTCGAGCCGGTGGCCAGTCCGAGCACCGCCCGCTCGCCGCGCTGGGCCTTGTCGCGGATCAAATCGGCAATCTGGCGAGCGATGGCTGCGCTGGCCGCCACACTGGACGGGTAGACCGTTACCGACGACGGACACTGCTGCGTCCCGACGAACTGCCGGCCGCGCAGCGAGAAGCACAAGGGCTCAGAATCCATGAAGCCTAGCGTCAGCGCATCGCCCGATTTCGTCAATGGGAACAAATCGCAGCTTGGGGACTCGGCGAAGACCGAGTTGCGTTCACCGGGATGTCCGATGTGATGAACGCTGTTAGAAGACCGAATCCGCGCCCTGTCCGACTTACCGCAAGGCCTTGGGTTGGGTGATTCACTTCCCCGAGAGGCTTCCATGCTCGGAGAGCCGAATGTGAAGCGGACCCGCGCCTTCATCGTTCCCGCTCTCGGGCTTGGATCGCAAGCGGTCGCGGGTTAACCTGTCGAAGCGGCCGAAACGGCAGCGGAGAACTGAGCATGGCCGAATTTCGCTGGATGGCTGTCTTACTCGCCCTGGCTCTCGCGATCGGCTGCCGGCGCGATACGCCGGCGAAGGAAGCCGCAACAGACGCCCCTGCCGACGCCGGCGTGGCCGATGTGGTGCCGCCACGGGCGCCTGAATCGAAGCCGCAGCGTCCGGCCGAATCTGCAGCCGCAGAACCGGCGAAGTCGATTGACTCAGCCGCGCTCGATCGCGGGGCGCACGCCTATCAGCAGGGCATGTGCGCCAAGTGCCACGGCCCGGCTGGGTCCGGCACGCGCAAGGCCCCCAACCTGACCGACGCACGTTGGGACCACTGCGACGGCAGCGTCGACGGCATCCTGGCCGTGCTCCGCAGTGGTGTGCCGCGCGACAAGCTCAAAGACAAGAGCCGCCGGCCGATGAACCCGGTGACCAACCTCGTTCCCGACGAACAGCAGCTCCGCGATCTGGCTGCGTACGTCCACAGCCTGTCGCGGGCAGGCGCCAAGTCGTCCGGCTCATGAGCCGCGCTCGATCCGTGATAGCCAATAGGCTATAATGAAAACCTGGGAAGTAGCCACGACCGAGGAGTTCGACGAGTGGTTCTCGTCGCTCAGCGCAGTTGCTCAGGCTGAAGTCATGGCGAAAGTGGGACTCTTGAAGGTGCTTGGTCCGGCACTGCGGCGGCCGCACGCCGACACCCTCAACGGCTCGCGCTACACCAACATGAAGGAGCTCCGGGCCGATGCTGGTGGCGCGGTTCTGCGTATTGCGTTCGCCTTTGACCCGGACCGATCGGCGATCCTCCTATTCGCTGGAGACAAGCGTGGCATAAGCCAGCGGCGATTCTAGAAACAGCTCATCGACATCGCGGACAAGCTCTACGGACGACATCTGCGCCGGCTCGAGGAGCGCAAGCGGCAGGGACAGTAACATGGCCAAGTCATTTGATTCTCTCGTGGCGCGAACGACGAGCCTCGCGACCCAGCAGCGGGCGGCGAAACGGACGCGTGAACTGCTGGCCGAGATGCTGCTCAGCGAGGTTCGCGAGCGGGCAGGCAAGAGTCAGCGCGAGCTGGCCGCCCTCCTGGGCGTCAAACAGCCGACGCTCTCGAAACTGGAACATCAGACGGATATTCAGATCAGCACGCTTCAGCGCATCGTCGAGGCGTTGGGCGGCAAGGTGGAGGTTCTCGCGAAGTTCCCCAACGGCACGGTGCGTGTCAAACAGTTTGATGCGCCGTCCAGACGCAGCCCCGTGCGTCGAACGAAACGAACGCGGGTTGCATCCGGCAGGTAGAATGCGGACGTGGCCGCAAGCGCGACCGGGACGTGCGCGCAGCGTCGCCTCGTGAGGACCGCAGCATGGCAAAGTTGCTCAGCCGCCTGCCCTATTGGCTGCTGCTCAGTTCACGCAATTGGACGACCAAGCCCGGGCGGGCGGCGGCGTCGGTGTTGGCGATTGCGCTGGGCGTGGGCACGGTGGTCTGGGTCACGTGCTCGTACGAGTCGGTCCGGCAGAGCATTTCGGAGCAGGTGGGCACGAACTGGCTGGGCCGCTCGCATCTGAGCGTCGAGTCGGTCACGGGCCACTGGGGCAGCGTCGACCACGTCATCGCCGAGCCGATCGCCAGGCTGCCGGGCGTAAAGGCGGTCAGCGCGCGGCTGAAGCGGCGCATGAGCCTGCTGCTGCCGCCGGAACTGCACGGCCGGTCGCTGCCCGAAGACGTGCAGATGACCACCGGCGTCGATGACGCCATCGACGTCGACGTGATCGGCATCGACCCAACCGGCGAATACGACTTCCGCACGTATCAGCTTGCGGAAGGCAAGCTGCTGGCGCCCGGTGATCGCCAACAGGTCGTGCTCGAAGAGCGCACCGCCCGCGAGCTGGGCTTCAAGCTGGGCGACCGCGTCACGCTGCGGGCATACAACGGCGGTCCGACCGGCGAGTTCGAAGTCACCGGCACGTTCGTCACCCGCCGCGTAGCCAAGTTCCAGCAGCCGATGGTGCTCGCGCCGATGGCCGACGTGCAGGCCATCAAGAATGAGCCGGGCAAGGTCACGATCATCGACGTGATGGTGGCCGATCCAACGCCCGAGTCGGTCGATGCCCTCGCCAAGCCGGTCATGGGCGTCGTGCGCCAGCACGGGCAACCCTATCAAGTCACCAGCGGGGCCACCAAGATCAAGCAGTTGCAAAGCGCCCAGCGCATGACCGAATTCATCCTGATGCTGGTGGCCAGCGTGGCCCTGCTGACGGCGTTCTTCATCATCCTGACCACCATGAGCATGGGCATGGTCGAGCGCATCGGCCAGCTCGGCACGCTGCGCTGCCTGGGGCTGACGCGCCGCCAGATCATCTCGACCACGATGATGGAAGTGATTCCGCTCGGCGCCATCGGCCTGGCGCTGGGCGTCCCGATCGGGATCGGGCTGACGTGGCTGTCGACCATCGTGGCCCGGCAGTACCTGCAGACCGTCGCGATCAGCCCGTGGGGATTGTGGATGGCGCTGGTGAGCGGTGCGATCACGACGCTGGCCGGCGCGCTGGCGCCCGCGCTGCAGGCAGCCCGCGTCTCGCCCCTGGCCGCCACCAAGCCCGAAGCGAAGCCCGCCCGCGATCTGTACGTCTATCTGGCCGCCGCGATCGGCCTGGTGGCGCTGGCCGTGCACGCCGCCATGGTCGAATGGCTGAACATCGAATACTGGTTCTACCGCTGGGTGACGCTGACGGCCGTGGCGCTCAAGTACATCGGCTACGGCCTGATGACGCCGCTGCTGATCCGGTTTGGGGCGACGTGGATCGTGCGGATCGTGGCCGCCCTGCTCGGCATCCGGCGGCAACTGCTTCACGATCAGATCGGCAAGGCCGCCTGGCGCAGCGGCGGCATCTGCTGCGGGCTGATGGTCGGCCTGTCGCTGATCGTCAGCGTCAGCGTGCATTCCGAGAGCATGATTGCCGGCTGGGACTTTCCCAAGAAGCTGGCCGAGGGGTTCGTGTGGAGCATGCACGGTGTGCCCACGCGCCTCTTCGAGCAGGCCCGCTCCCTGCCCGGCATCAAACGCAGCACGCTGGTTAACGAGATCTATGGCGAGGTGACGACCGGCAAGACGTCGTTCCTGAGCTGGCTGCGGCCGCGCAGCGCCTTCGTGGCCGGCGACGCCGAGACCTTCCTGCGGATGGCCGACATCGAGTTCATCGAGGGCGAGCGCGAGGACGCGCTGGCCAAGCTCAAGCGCGGCGGCTACGTGCTGCTGCCGCCCGAGAGCTCGCGGACGTTCGACCTGCACACGGGCGACAAACTCCGCTTCACCGTGGGCAACTATTCGGAGAATTTCGAAGTCGCCGGCGTGGTCAAATCGCCGGCGCTGGACATTGCGGTCGGGTATTTCCAGGCCGACAGCTACATGATGCTGGCCGCGTCCGGCTCGGTGCTCGGCACGCTGGACGACGCACGGCGCGTCTTCGGCGTGGACGAAGCGACGCTCATGCTGCTCAACTTCGACATCGCCGCCACGCCCGTGCCGGCACGATTCGAAGTGGCTGAGAAACCGCCGCTCGATTGGACCAGCATGGCCCAGTCGGTCATCGCCTGGTCCGACGCCGACCTGATCCCCGACGAACGCGAGCCGCTGAGCGCCGTGGTACCAGCGGCACGCGCGTGGCTGCGCTCACGAGGTACTCAGGACTCAGGACTCAGGACTCAGGACTCAGACGTCGGGACTCAGGACTCAGGACTCAGGACTCAGGACTCAGGAGTCGGGACTCAGGACTCAGGACTCAGGACTCCGGACTCGCCCCCGCCCGAGGGCCTGCGGCGATACCGCGATGCGTTGGCTGCCGTGGCCGAAGAATGGGCGGACATGACGCCGCAGGAGCGCTGGGACATGTTCCGCGAGCAGCTTGTGCTGCGGAAGATCGCGGCGGCTGTCGACCGCCCGCGCGCGATCATGGGCTCGATCGTGCGGCTCAAGCAGGCCATCGACCGCGACATCCGCGAAGCCACGCTCCTGTTCACGGCCATTCCGGTGGTGGCGTTGATCGTCGCCTCGCTGGGCGTGGGCAACCTGATGATGGCCAACGTCAGCAGCCGCTTCCGGCAGATCGCCGTGCTGCGGGCCGTCGGCACGACCAAGTGGCAAATCGCCCGCATGGTGCTGGGCGAGGCGATCGTGCTGGGCGCCATCGGCAGCCTGATCGGCCTGGTGCTGGGCATGCAGACGGCCTACAACATCAACCTGCTGACCTACCGCAGCATCGGTTTCAAACCGGTGTGGTCGATCCCGTGGCCGTTCGTCCTGACCGGGATCGGCTTCGCCGTCGGCGTCTGCATCCTGGCCGGCATCACGCCCGCCCGCCACGCCGCCCGCAACAATATCGTCGACGCGCTGCAGACGGCGTGAATCAGCGCACGCCAACCACTGCGCGGGGGCCGGCCGCATGAGCAGTCTTGTTCTGGTGCCTCGTCTACGAAAGGTGGCGTTCCCTTTACGCCCACAGGGTGCGAGATGGTTGCCTGGGACTCGAGTCCCTGGGAGCGGCTCCGCTCGTCCTCTCGCCCGGAGGGCGCGCGAACGGTGCCGGGCTTCCGGACCCTCGTCCGCCCTCCCGGCGGCACGGCAACAGGCAACTCACCAGGGCCTGAAGGCCCTGGCAACGATCGTTCGCCCTCCGGGCGGCGCGAGCACAACCACCACTCATAGTTCCCAACTGCGATCGTGCACTCGTGACGGCCGAAGCACAGTGTGGCATGGCCAAGCGCAGCGCGGCCATGACGAGCGCCGTGCGCTCGCACACTGGCCCTCAGCCGCGAGCGTACCCGGCTGCGCGCGTGTGCGTATCAGATGCGCTGAAGCGCCTCGGCCTCGATGGTGTAGGCGTGGTCGACGTTTCCCGTGTTGCGCGTGCTCGTCGGCTCGAACAGCAGCACGCCGGCCGGCCGCTCGGCCACCGGCTTGTGCTCGACGCCGCGCGGCACGATGCAGAACTCACCTTCTTTCAACGAGACCACTCGGTCGCGAAAGTGAATGTCGATCTGGCCATCAATCACGAGGAACAGCTCATCCTCGTTGGCGTGATGGTGCCAGACGTATTCACCCAGGAACTTCACGACCTTGACGTACTGGCCGTTCAGCTCGCCCACGACCTTCGGCACCCACGGCTCGCGGAACGTATTGAGCTTGTTTCGCAGATTGATGGCTTCCATTCGTGGATCTCCCCGGCTGTTTAGAACACTTCCGATTCTCGCGTGCCCAATGGCTCGACGCTCGAAATTGGCCGCGCGTCAGCCGAGCAGCCGGTCCATCGGGATGGATGGCGTCGGCTCCCGGCAGATGGCCGCGTGCGCGATGGCCAAGGCGAATCTGAGCGGATCATAGGTGTCGCTCCGGTTCAATCGGCACACCAGACGGCCATGCACGATGCAGATATACCCATCGTCACGAGTCAAGTCGATCATCAGTCTTGCCTTCTGCAGGTTAATGCATTCGAAGCTGTGTGCCCGATCGCGGTTCCACATGAAGTCAAGCATATCGAGGCGACCAGGAACGACGCGGCAGAACGAGGGACGGCGAAACAGTCCAACGAGCAAGAGTGCCATCATCGGCAGGACGATGAAGGCGAGCAGCCACCACAACGTGCGACCTCGGCCCGATACCAGAATAGCTGCAATGAGGATCGCTGCGATCACGAGCCAGGCGGTTCGACCTTGCATCTTGAGGAGTACTTGACGTGATGCCGAGCGGAAGAACTGCGGCTCGAAGCCGAACTCGTGCAGGCGCACAAATTCGACCAGTTCCGCCGCGCGCCCGCGGATGCGGACCAATGGCGGATGGGTGGCGCGAACGTGGCCCGCGACGAGTTCGCCGATACGAGCCGAGTCTCGGCGACGACCCGAGCGCCGCCACACGACCTCGCGACAGGCACCGGCGAACGCCCCGCACAGCCCTCCGCTACCGGCCACGAGCGACTGGCCAAGCTGGCCGAGCGCATAGTGGCTCCACACCACCAGCAGCATGAACGCGACGAAACACGCGATCACTTGACCCACGGCCACCGCCCATGTGCGATGTGGCGGGTGGGCGTGGTTGATGAAAAACTCGAACGGGCCCGTCCGGACGCAGGCGACGTCCGACGCGCTGGCGCTGCCAATCTCAAACTCGTTTGCCGCGGCTGTCACGCACGTGCACTCAGCACCCGGTCGTCATCCGCCCGAAGCGCCAATTCCATGAATGCGGCACCGGCGATCGGATTCTCGTAGTACGGCGCGATTTCGCGGAATCCGAGCGAGCGATAGAGCGCCTGGGCGCCGGTCATAGTGGCCAGCGTGTCGAGGACCATCCGGCAGTAGGCCATATCGCGAGCCGCCTCGATGACCGACTGGGCCAGTCGTCGCCCGAGGCCCGAGCCTCGATACGCCGGGCGGACGTAGAGCCGTTTCATCTCGCAGGCGTCGTCGTCGTGAGGCCGCAGCCCGACGCAGCCGGCCGGCGTGGCGCTATCGAGCGCCAGGAGCAATCGGCCGCGCGGGCGGGCGTAGCGGCCGGGCAACGCTGCCAGCTCGCGGTCGAAGCTCTGGAAGCACAGGGAGAAGCCGAGCGACTCGGCATATTCGACGAACAGGTCGCGGACGGCTTCGATGTGCCCCGGCGAATCGGCTTCGATCACTTCGATCATCGTGGCGACCCACACCGCATTCGCATAGGATGGTAGCCGTTCGGATGGCTCGCTCGCAAACTGACAGCCCTGCGTCCGGCGCACGCCATCCGGCCGTGTTTCTCGATCGCGACAACACGCTCATCGAGGACCCCGGCTACATCGACCATCCCGACAAGGTGCGGCTCTTGCCCGGCGCGGCGGCGGCCGTGCGGCGGCTGCGCGAGGCCGGCTATCGTGTGGTGGTCGTGTCGAATCAATCCGGCGTCGCCCGCGGGCTGTTCAGCGAGGCGCAGCTCGCCAGCATTCATGCCCGCCTCGGCGAGCTGCTGGCGGGCGAAGGGACCCGGCTCGACGCGATCTACTACTGTCCGTATCTCGACGGGCCCGACGCGGTGGTCGAGCGCTACCGCCGCACCAGCGAGCTGCGCAAGCCGTCGCCCGGAATGCTGCTGCAGGCCGCGGCCGACCTGGCCATCGACCTGCGGCGATCATGGATGGTGGGCGACGGCCAGCGCGACATCGAGGCCGGCCGGCGGGCCGGTTGCCGGACCGTGCTGATCGAGTCCGGAGGTCAGAGGCCAGAGTTCAAAGGGACAAAGCTCAAAGGGGCAGAGTTCAGAGGATCAAAGTTCAAAGGAGGTCAAGCGGCCGCGAAGACAGATTTGGGATTGGAAGAATCGCCGGGCGGTGGTCACAATGTGGCACTGGAGCCGGACTTCCGGGCCGGCTCGCTGGCCGCCGCCGCGGTTATCATCCTCGGAGCAAAGACCGTGGAAGACGCATCGACGCCCCAACCGCCAGATTCACCCGACGACACGGCGCCGAACCCGTCGCGCGACACGGCTGCGCCGGACGGCACGCAGACCCTGCTGCTGCGCAACATTCGCGACCTGCTCAACCGCGAGCAACGGACCGGCCGCCAAACGGACTTCTCATTCCTGCGTCTGCTGGCCACGCTGATGCAGATGCTGGCCATCTCTGCCGCCATCGCCGGAGTGTTCTCGCTGCTGGACCGGCAAGACGCGGCCGCCACCGCCCGCTTCGCGCTGGCCACGTTCCTGCAAGTCGTGACCGTGACCGCGTACGTACTCGACCGCGACCGGCGCTGATCGTGGCGCGGACGGCGTCCGGAGGCAGCACGGGCAAGCGATAAGGCTGCTTGCCCATGCCACCCAAGTCATGTCGCTGAATGACGCTCGTTCACGGTGTCGCGGCTGCACGGGCAAGCGACGCGGCTGCTGAGCGGTCATACACCGGCCACACGGGGTGGCTGTGAATCGCGCGAGGCGATCAGGGTTTGGGCGACTCTTCGTCCGGCGGCTGCGGGAACGGGTTGGACGGGTCGAACGGCTCGTGCTTTTCGAGTTCCTGGGCCAACTGCTCGCTGCGGGCGAGCGTGACGGTGATGCCGACTTCCTCGCCGCCGCGGCGGACCGTCAGGTGCACGCGCTCGCCGGCCGGGATCATGTAGATGGCCTGCACCAGGTTGCCGAAGTGCCGCACGGTCTTGCCGTTGACGGCCAGGATTTTGTCGCCGGGATGCATGCCTGCCGCCCGCAGCGGCGACTTGAGGTCCAGCTCACCAATCGTAACATCGTCGCGCGCTTGCGGATCAAGGCGAATGCCCAGCCAGCCGCGATAGAAGTTCTTGCCGGCGCGCAGGTCAGCCACGATCTCGTCGACTCGCGTCTTGGGTACGGCGAAGCCGATGCCCGCGTCGTAGAATTCGACGCCGGCCAGTTCGCCCGGCCGCTGCGCCATCGGCACGCAGATGCCGACGATCCGCCCGTCGCGGTCGAGCAGCGGTCCGCCATAATTGACCGGCGAGAGGTTCGCATCGGTCTGAATGGCGTTGCCCAGCATGCGGTTCAGCGCGCTGATGATCCCGACCGTGACCGACGGCGACTGCCCGCCGAAACCCAGACCCACCGCGATGGCCCACTGCCCGACGACAATGCCGTCAGGCGGCGCCCATTCGGGCACTTCCAACCCGTCCGCCTCGACTTTCAGCAGCGCCAGCTTACGCACCTGGTCGCGCCCGACCAAGTCGGCGACGAGCCGGCGTCCGTCGGCCAGCTTGACCGTGATGACCACCGGGTTGCGCACGAAGTTGAAGCTGCTGGTCAGTATGAGACCGTCGGATGAGTACACGATGCCGGTCGTGGGACCGTCGGCTACGAGAAAGTTGCTGCCGACCGTGTCTACGAACAGCGGCTTGTCCCTGTCGTCGTCCTTCTTCTCGCCACCCTCCGCCTGACCGCGCTCGGTCCGGGCGTCCTTCGGCTGTGCCCCGCCGACCGTCTCGATCTGCACCAGGCTCCCGGAGATGCGGGAGACGGCGGCTCGGGTGGCCGACTGATTCGCCCGTTGCACGTCGAGCCAATAGTCGTCCTCCGCGCCAAACACTGCTCCGACACACAACAGTGAGCTGAACGACACCAACAGTACGAGCGGCGGACGGCACAAGATAATGCGTCGGCACGAATCGGAAATCGGAAACCCTTGACACCGGGCGGTGGCGTCAAGGGCCGGTCGGAAATCGACAATCCACCTCACCGCTGTTCCTCCAGCGTCAAGCTCGTCGTAATCACCTTCCGGTTCCGCTCAATGACCAGCTCGATCGTCTGGCCAGCGCGCGAGTTGGCGATGACGCGCTCGAAGTCGGTCAGGTCGGAAATCTGCTTGCCGTTTGCCGAAAGGATCAGGTCGTCGCTGCGCACGCCGGCCTTGTCGGCCGGGGAGCCGCGGGCGACTTTGTCAACGTACGCCAGGCCGCGCTTGTAGCCTTGTTTGAACAACTTGATGCCGCTGTAGGGTTCGCCGGCGGATTCTTCGGCCAGTGCCAACGCGGTGTGCGGATTGAGCGTTCGCTCGATGAACGCCAGGCAGGTCTCGACCGGCATGGCGTAGTTGAGCTGCGTGCGTGTGGCGTTCGAGACCACGACGCGCCCGATCATACCAACCCACCGGCCGTCCAGATCGACCAGGGCGCTGCCCGGCGCACCCGGATTGCTCGTCACCGCGTCGATCACCAGCACCTCGCCGGTGAACGGGAAGTCGTTGACGCCGAAGCGGGCATCGAGGGCGGCGCGCGTGCTGAACACGCCCAGGGCCACGCTGACCGGCTCGGCTCCGTCGGCGACCTTGAACGGGTTGCCGGCGGCAATGACCCAGTCGCCGGGCACGAGCGACGTCGACTCGCCCTCGGCAAAACAGGCGAATGTCGGCAGTTTGGATCGATCGGGGGGCAGTGGTTGGCCGTCGGGACCGAACTCGGGCTCAGGCTTGAGCCGCACCAAGGCCAGTTGCTCTTTCTCGTCCCGGCCGATCACATCCGCGTGGTACAGACTCCCATCCGGCGCAACCACCCGAACGTTGCGGCCGTCCAGCAGGAGCGAGAGGACGGTGAGCACCAGACCGTCCTCGGACACGACGATCCCGGTGCCGTAGCCCTCGCGAGCGCCGGCGCCGAGGCCGTAAAGCTTGACGACCCGCGCGGAGGCGGCGTCGATGGCGCGGTCGAAGCCCTCTCCCAGAACGGGCTGAACGAACCAAAGCGCGACGACCCCGATCAGAACCCCGCCCGCCCAGGGCGCGGGCCGCGATGGCCGGAGCGCAGCCCGGTTCTCACGTACCTTCGCTGGCGCCGAAGCGCATCGTAGCTTGCGGCCTGGAAGGCCGCGGCCCCAGCGGCGGCCAGGATGACCGCGGTCCGTGGGGCGGCGGCCAAGATGGCCGCGGTCCGCTCCGTCGCTCGTTCGACCTGTGGCCTTGTGGGTCATGCCGCTAGCGCCTGGGGGGACGAGGGATCAGCCGTTGTCTCAGCGGGTCAATCCAGAATCCGGCGGACTCGAGTACGGTAACACCCAGGAGTGGCTCTTCATCATCGCCGGCGAAAGCAACCGTGGCGCCGGCTCCGCGACCGAGAACCTCAATGACACCAAAGCCGATCGGCAGCTCCTGCCACGTGCCGTCAGCTAGCTCGTACGGACGAGTGCCGACCGGCTTGATGCCCAACTTTCGCAAAACGCTCGACGGCAGAAACGTATCCGTCGCGCCGGTATCGACCAGGGCCAGGCCGGTCCATGATTTCCTCGAGTTGGCCATGGGCCGTACGGTGATCTCGGCGTGAATGTGCCCCAAATCCGTCTCCCGCACCGGCATGGGCCACAGCCGCCCTTGCCGGCGGCGTTTGCGGCCAATCGTCATCGCCTTGGTCAGATTCATGGTCCCAGCTCGCTTCATCCTCGCGGCGCAGGATTCTATCACGCCTGCGGGGCGCGATCGAGTTCGCAGACGAGCCGACAGCCGCGATCGGGTGCGCGAGGATGAGCGCGGGACATTCACGCCCCCCGAAGTGTACCGGACCCTTGCGATTGCGAGACAAGCCTCGTCTGCGTCGCTGTCATCTGATAGCGTGCTGACGCGTGCATCACCGCGGTTGCAAATCTCCCGGCGCGCCGGGACCGTGTCGAGGCCATGCGACCCCACGCCACCCAACAGTCGGGCGAGAGAGCAGACATGCGCCCCGCGTTCACGCCGGCGGTTCCGTCGGTGGCAGTCCCAACCGTCGGCGCACTTCAGCGCTGGACAAACGGCCTTCTGATTCCAACCGGGCCTCGGCGCGGGCCAGGATCGCCTGGAACTGCGGGTTGATGCTCAGCAGCAGGCTCTCGGCCTCGTGTTCGTCTGTCGGCACGATCGTCGCGATCGTCTGGCCATTCCGGGTGAGCAGCACCGGCTCATGGCTGCCCGGCTGGACATGTGGCGCGAGCGCCGACACTTCGGATAATTCGATGGTTGTCATAGTTCAATCTTCTCGTCGCCTACCCAAAGCTCGTTGTGGCGTTTGCCGCCAATGGCCGTGACGATCACGACACGATCCGATTCTTTCACCTCGTAGAACACCCGCAGGTCGCCCAATCGCAACTCCCACGGTGCAATCGGATTCGTTTCAGCACCTTTCGTTTGCGCGTCGGCGACATCGGCTCGTGCGCAAGCTGCCTCTCAGTTTGCTCCAGCACCATAACCTGAGTGGCCTTCGGTAAGGCTCGAAGGTGATCCACAGCTTCGGCTGAGTAGGCGATATCGAACGCCATCCGCCTATTCTAGCCCGACGCCCCTTGCTCTCGTAGGTCAGACATGATCATGATGCCACTATCCAGACACGCGCGTACCATATCGGTCTCCTCTCGAAGCCCACGCCACAGGCTTACTATGCACATAGTAACATTACGACTAGCATAGTACAATAGGCGCGCGTCCAGTGTCTCGATCGCTCGTGGGCTCGCCGCTCGCTGAGCTTCGACGGTCACGCGATCAAGAAGTGCATCCGATGCGATCGAGGGCGGCGATCAGCGCCCCGCCGCGGCCGAGCCGTTCGTCGCCGAACCGGACCAGACCCCGATGCGGGACCGCGCAAGGCCGGATCGCCTTTAGCCGCTGCACGCACGCATCTTCATGCGCGGGTCCGGCCCAGGTCGCCAAGCAAAGCAGCGCAACCGCCGGCGATCGGCTGATGCCGGCATGGCACTGGCACAGGATGACTCCATCGGTCTCGTCGAGCGAGCGGGCGAAGTCGATGATCCGTTGCGCGTCGTCCGGCGTCGGCGGTGCGTGTGGCGGCGCACCGCGCGTGACGCGCTCATCGTCGATGCGGCAGTATTGCACGGGCCAAAAAGCCGGCTTGGCCTCCTCGCGCTGCCGCAGTTGAGCTCGCGCGGCGCTCAGCGGGTCGCTCGGGTCTGGAACCTCGACATCATCGAAGTGCAGCCGAAGAATCGGGTCGGTCCCGTCCGTTGCGACGGCGAATTCCCGCTCGCCGGCGATCGTGATGATTGCGGCGATCTTCGTATCGCCGTTCCGCAGAAGCATCGATGCTTCCGAATAACCGAGGACGATCAATGCGGGCTTGGCCATAGGTTCCGCACCAAACCGGTGCACGCGCGCATCCGGCGCGTGGGACGTCACGGCATCAACACAGTCGCCGTCGTCTGCGGCGAATCGCTCACATTTTAGCAGGTACACATGGCGCGATCGAGTGCGCCACGGACGATCCAACGCGGCTCAGTCGTTTGAGCTGGCTGAAGTCCAACCTATCCGGTGCTCGCGCGAATACGTCTGCATAGATGGTCGTCTGTGTATCAAGTGGATGCCCGGCGATCCGGGCTTTGCGCGTTGGCTCTGCTCGGGGCGAATCCGGCCATCGGGGCTGAACCAGCAGGACGGTTCGGCCCGATACTTGCCAGGAAGCACGATGGGTTGTTCAAAACGCGCGGCGAGCACAGCCGCGCCGGGAGGCTCAGGAATGTTCGATTTCAGGCGCATCATGCGATTCTCGTTGGTCCCAAGCGTGTCGATAGGCTTGCTCGCCGCCACAGCGACTGAATCCAGCGCAGCAAGCCCCGAAGCAGCGATTCGCGCGATAGTGATCGCCGGGCTGGGCCAGCCAGACCGGCGGGATCGCGTTCGATACTATCGCGACGACGACGACGACGACGATTGGGACGACGATGACGATGATTGGGATCACGACGATGACCGCGGTTTCCGCGTCGATGTCGGCGTCCATACCGGACGCGGCGGCTTCGAGGTCGGCTTTGGCACGAGCGATGTTGAGCCCGATGTGGCCATCGAGGCCTTCTACGACGAATTGTCGCCGCACGGCGAATGGGTCGTGCTGCCGCGCTACGGCCGCTGCTGGATGCCGGCCGGCGTTCCGGTCGGCTGGCGGCCGTACACCGACGGACGATGGGTTTACACCGATTGCGGCTGGACGTGGGAATCGGTGTACGAGTGGGGTTGGGTCCCCTTCCACTACGGCCGGTGGGCGTATGAGCCCGGCTATGGATGGGTTTGGGTGCCAGGCTCGGAGTGGGCGCCGGCCTGGGTCGCGTGGCGCGAGAGCGACGACTACGTCGGTTGGGCGCCACTGCCGCCGGGCGTCTCACCGTCGGCGACGCAGATCGACTTCCACCTGCACGTGGGCGACTCGGCCTGGAACTTCGTCGCGCTGCGCGACTTCGACGCGCCCCACGTGCATCGCCATGTGGTCGCCCGGCCGCATGTTCACCGCCTGGTCCGCAGCACGCGCAACGTGACGCACTACACGGTGGTCAACCGGCGGGTTCACAACCATTCGCTGCCGATCCATCGGGTCGAGCGCGTGATCCGGCGGCCAGTCGTGCAACATCGCATCCGCGAGGTACACGTTCCGTCCGAGCGACGCGTGACGCGGATCGAACGCAACGAAGTCACGGTGGTCCGGCCGAACTTGCGCGAGCTCGCCTCGCGGCCGCCCAGCCGCGCACGGACGTTCTCCACGCCGCCGCCGCGCGAGCGCGAGCGCTCGATCCAGCGCGACCGTCAGCCCTCCGAGCGGCGTTCGCCCGGCCAGCGCCGCGTGATCCGCCGGCCGAGTGGCAACGATCGCGAGCGGGACAAGGACCGCCAGAGACGGTAGGTGAGAGTGTCGGCGCCTCGCAGGTCCTTGGTCCAACCGACGTTGGCGTGGACGTTGGAGCGTGATCACAGCGAATCCGGCGGTGGGTGTGTCTCGCCGGCTGGGAAGCCGGCGTGACTGCCGACAAGGATGTCGGCGGTACGAACCGCCGACTTCCCAGCCGGCGGTCAGGCCGACATCCAGTCGGCAGGTGGGGCCGCTCGCGCTTGACTCGATGGCGACCTCGGCCCCGGCGATCCCGGTGCGCCAGAACTTGCCCGAACCGTCACGAAACCGCGACGGCTGACGGTCCGATTGCACCGGGCTCGTCGGTCTACGGCGGCTGAGTCATAGCCACGATGACGCGCTCGACGATCGGTTCGAACGGGTCGTGAGGGCCGATGTCGATCCAGTGCACGTTGCGGAAGCGCTTGAACCAGGTGCGCTGCGATTTGGCGAGTTGGCGCGTGTTGATCTTGATGCGCTCGATCGCCTCGTCGAGCGTCCTGCGGCCGGCGAAGTGCTCGAGGATCTCGGCATAGCCGACGGCCTGCCGGGCAGCGCGGCTTAGCGCTCGCGGAAGCGCGCTCAGCCGGCGAACCTCGTCGACCAGCCCCTGATCGATCATCCGCTTGACGCGGGCATTGGTGCGGCGGTTCTGGTCGTCGAGGCTGCGGCGCAGCCCGATGAAACGAAAGTCGAATCGTGCCGCCGCGCGCTCGACCGCGTCCCACTGTGTCTGGAGCGAGCTGATCGGCCGGCCGGATAGCTCGTAGACTTCCAAGGCCCGCACGATGCGGCGCAGGTCGTTGGGGTGGATGCGCTCGGCGGCCACCGGGTCGACGGCCGATAGCTCGCGGTGCAGCGTGGCCGTGCCCTCGGCAGCTGCCCGCTCATTAAGACGCGCTCGGACGACTGGATCGGCCGAGGGGCCTGCGAACAACCCTTCCGAAAACGCTTTGATGTAAAGCGCAGTCCCGCCGACGGCGAGCACCGGCTTGCCACGGGCAGTGATGTCTTCTGCTGCCGCTTCGGCTGCCTCAACTAACTGAGCAACCGAGTAGTCTTCCCACGGATCGACCACATCGATCAGGTGGTGCCGCACCTCAGCTTGGGCGGCACGGCTTGGTTTGGCCGTGCCGATGTCCATGCCCCGGTAGATCTTCATGGAATCGACGCTGATGATCTCGGCGCCCAGCCGGCCGGCCACCTCGAACCCGATGGCCGCCTTGCCGCAGCCTGTGCAGCCAAGCAGGAATGTCAAGCGTGTCGACGACATCAGCCAACCCACAACTGCGCGAGGTCGCGCGGGCCGCGTGAAGTGTACGCTCGTCCGTGCCGGATGACGATTCCGGCATGGCAGCTCGTAAGTTCAGGTGGCGAAAGCACTTAGGGCAAGTCACGGGTTGGAGCGCCTGCCGATCCGGCACACGCCACTCCGGCCCGCCACCCGCAGGACTTTTTCATAAGTATCGAATTGTCAATGACTTACGAAGATTCTGGGGTCTGGCACGGTGGTTGCCTACTTGGACTCTCGGCGTCATTTGGGCAGACGTGGCGAAAGTTATGCACGCGATAGCGTGCGGGAGGTGCACAAAATGCTGACACTGCGAAGGCGAGAAAATCGTGACGTCAACAACACGTTCCGGAACCTGATGGGCTGGGATCCGTTCCGCGACCTGGCTGAGTTCCGTGGACTGTTTGGCGAGGGCGGCACGCAGCCGGCGATGGCGTTCGACCTCGACATGACGGAGACGCCGGACGGTTATGCCATTACGGCCGATCTGCCGGGCTTCAGCCGCAAGGACGTGAACATCACGCTGCAGGAAGGCGTGCTGATCATCGACGCCGAGCGCAAGGACGAGAAGACGCGCGAAGGCGAGCAGTTCTTCGTCCGCGAGCGCTACAACGGCCGGTTCCAGCGGGCCCTGCGGCTGCCGACAGCGGTCAAGGAAGATTCGATCAACGCCACGCTGAAGGATGGCGTGCTCAAGATCGAGCTGGCCAAGGCCGATGCGGTTCGCCCGCGGCGGATCGAGGTCAAGGGCGACGACACGCCCAGCGGCAACAAGTAACACCGCGGTGCCGCAGGCCGGCGAGCGCGCACGCTGCACAGCCGATTCGAGCAGACAAACAGGACTCTGAGAGACTGAGGAACGGAGGGGCTTCGTGCGCAACGCCCTCAGAGTCTCAGCCTCTCAGAGTCCGCTTTTCGGCACTCAACGCGCGTCCGCACCTGCGACGGCGCGCGGCCGAGCGCGCGCTCGGAGCGCGGGCGTCCTCGCCCGCACCTTCGACCGCGCACGATTGCCGGCGCTAGCGGAAGCGTATGCGTCCCGGCCGCGATTGGAGCGCGGGCGTCCTCGCCCGCTGAAACACCGGCATCCCCGCCCGCGCCGCGAATCACGCCGCGGCGACAGTTGCCGTACGGAAGACAGATAGCCGCGGGCATCGGCTCGCCGCCGCGCCCGGAGGCTGTGCTGGCCGTGCCCAGATTGATTCGGCTGCCGGTGACGGTGCTGGCCAGCGTTCGTCAACGCTTGGGTCTTGGACGCGTGACCTCAAACAGCAGTTTCAGACGTTGGGTCATTCGAGCATACTGCTCGAAGCGCTGGTCATCACCGTGATGCGACGCGCTCCGGGCGACGAAGGCTTCCCGTAAAGCCCGATGCGGGCGAGGACGCCTGCGCTCCAGGCGACGGCGGCTGCTGTGAAGCCCGATGCGGGCGAGGACGCCCGCGCTCCAGGCGGGGACGCCCGCGCTCCGGTGACGCCCCGTCGCCGAACCACTTCGTTTGCGGGGCGCGTCGGACGCGTCAACCTGCGGGCCCGCTTGAACCGATAATCCAATGGCCGTCGGCACACCGGCCTGAAGATCGAGAGCCGGCCGGGGTTGCGCTAAGAGCGGCTTTCGCGGGCTTGGCGGCACCGCGCCCGACGCAACTTGCGGCGGTGGCCGATCGTAAAACTATCGGTGGCACGCTCCAGCTGGCACCGGGCGCTGGCGGAGCGGTTGGGCCAGGGAGGCGAGGATGAAACGGCCGTTACATTGGCTGGTGGCCGTCGCGGTGGTGGTCGGACTGAGCGCGGCCGGCGGATATCGGCTGCGCGACCGGCGCGAGTCCGAGCGGCTGGCGGCACAGCTTCGCGAGCTGGAAGAGCAGCGCCGCACGCTGGAACGCGTGGTCGAGCGGCTGTGCGCCGAACGGCGTGTGGCCGACATCTTCGTGATCGGACAGCAGCGTGACGCCCGCGGCCGCGTCATGTCCACCGACCTGCGGTTCGTCGAGGTGGCGGCCGACGGCGCGCTGGCGTCGGACCGCTGGTTCAGCGTGCCGGGCGAAACGATTTACTTCGACGGGCTGGTCATCAAGTTCACCGACGATCAGATCCAGCACGGCGATGCGCTGCGCGGCCACAGCATCGTGCTCTTTCAGCGCGTGTTTGCCGCCGAGCAAGCGCCGGTCGATGGCTATCCGCTCGACCAGCCCGGCGAAGTGCCGGTGGCCTACAGGCTGAGCTCGACACTCAATTCATTCGAGCAACAGCTCTGGGGCGAGTTCTGGGAGCTGGCGAAAGATTCGGAACACGCCCGCCAGCGCGGCGTGCGCGTGGCTCAAGGCGAAGCGGTCTATGCGCCGCTACACAGCGGTGAGCACTGGCAACTCACGCTTGAAGCGGACGGCGGCCTGAACCTCATCCTGCGCGCCCGCGCCAAACCCGACGACAAACCGATGGCCGCCGTCGAACAGCCGGCCTCCAGCCGATGAAAACCGCAGCCGGCCACGCGGCAGGCTTCGCGCCTGGGCGCCGGCTGGACGGGCGACCGCGCGTCGTGGCGGCGGGTGTGCGACACGTTGGGCGGTTTTTCCGAACCAACCTTGCCTGGCTGTTGTGGTGCGGCCGTCGCGGCTGCACGTGCAGGCGGGACGCCTGCACCACAACTTGCGGCCCAGCCGATCACGCCGAATCGGTCACGGACCCCGTGGCGCCAGCGTTCGGGCTCCGGCGTCGCCAAAGGGGGTCCGCGACGCTATCCTATTGGGTATCATGCACGGGGGCGGGTACTGGATCCATCAGGCCATCACGCAGGATCTGTTCGGACCGCGCAGCTTGGCCGAACCGGCGGAAATTGAGCCGCCGGATAAATACGAATTGCTTGAATGCCTCGGGCGGGGCGGGTTCGGCGTGGTTTACAAGGCCCGCGATCGGGCACTTGACCGGCTAGTGGCACTGAAATTCCTGACTGGCGCGCGGCCGGCGGACGTCGAGCGGTTCCGCCGCGAAGCGCGCTTCACCGCCCGCCTCAGCGACCCGGCCATCGTTCAAATCCATGAATTCGGCGAGTCGGGTGGGCAGCCGTACATCGCCATGCAGTTTATCGACGGGGCCAGTCTAGCGGACGCTCAGCTCGAGCCCCTCGCCATCGTGAGCGCCATCCGGACGGCTGCGCTGGCGTTGCAGCATGCGCACGAGGCCGGCATCGTCCATCGGGATTTCAAGCCGGCCAACGTGCTGCTCGACCGGCAGGGGCGGGCGTATCTGACGGACTTCGGCATTGCCCGCGATATCGGCACGGGTTCGGCCGCGACGATCAGCCACGATGGCGTGATCATGGGCACGCCGGCCCTGATGTCGCCCGAGCAGGCCCGCGGCGACGTCCACGCCATCGACGCCCGCTCCGACATCTACGCACTCGGCGCCAGTCTCTACCTGCTGCTGTGCGGCCGGTATCCGTTCGAGCGCGGCAACGTCGTCGACTTGTTGCACGCCGTGATCCACGACGAACCGGCGCTGCCGCGCTCGGTCAATCCGGCGATTCCACGCGGCATTGAGGCCGTGATCCTCAAGTGCATGGAGAAAGACCGCCGTCATCGATATGCCTCGATGGGTGAGGTCGCGGCCGACCTGGAAACGGCGCTCGGTGGCCGGCCGCTGGCCAGCGAGTCAACGGCCTGGTTCCGACGAGTGGTCGGCGCACCGGCGCGGCGCGCCAGCGCCGAGACCGACCTGTACGCCACGGTCGGCATCGAGATCGCCCGACAGATCGCCGCGTGGGACGCGAACCTCTATCGCGTCTCGCGGAACATCAGCCGGCTCTTCCCGCAGCTCGATGCGATCATCGCGCAGCTCGACACGTTGATCCGCGACGAGCCGCATTTCGCCTGGGCGCGGTTCTATCGCGGCGTGGCACTGGCACGGCGGGGCCGGCTGAACGAGGCCCTCGAAGAGATGGAGCGCTCGATCGATCGTGTGGCCGACCGCGGCGACGCGCAGTTCGAGCTGGGCCGACTCTACCTGACGCTCTTCCTGCGCGAACAGCAGAAGGCCCACAAGCATTTCAGCCGTGTTGGGACGGAATGGCACGTCAAGGACACGCGCGGCCGCCTGCGCCAGGCGGTGGTCGCGTTCGAAGAATCCAGCCGGCTGGGTCACCACTCGCTCGGCTGGCAGGCTGGGTTTGCGCGCGCGGTGGCGCGGCTCGGCGAACAAGATTACGCCGGCTGCGTGGAAGTCTGCGATCAGGTGTTGGCCGACGATGCGGACATCGAGGACGTCTGGCGGCTGCGCGGCGATGCGCTGCGCTTCTCGGGCGGCGACCCGCAGGAGAGTTACGATCAAGCCATTCGCGTCCGGCGGAGCGACTACGAGTCCTACCTGGGCAAAGCCGAGGCCTTTTTCCAGCGCGGGATGGCCGAAGCCGGCCGCGAGTGCCTGAGCTGCGCACTCGAAATCTTTCCCGAGTACGTCGACGGAATGGTGCAGATGGCCCGCTCGTATCTCGTGCAGCTTCAAGCGAAGGAGTCGGCGAGTGCTGCTGACGATGGAGACGAGCCCATTCTTCGGGCGCTGGAGCTTGTCGATCGGGCGATATCGCTCGATCCGCACTCATACGATGCGGTCGTTACTCGGGCCGAGCTTAAGATCGCGCAGTCCTGCCGCACGACGGATCCGAGCCATCTCGATACGGCACTGAACGCACTCGACCTGGCGACCGGGCTCAACGGCTGCCAAAACCGGGTGAATTACCTGAAGGCCTCCTGTCGGCTCGAACGTGCCCGGCTCACGCGGCGTGTCGGCGGCGATCCGCGCGGCGATCTCCAGCAGGTGCTCGACGCGACGCATGATGAAGGCGCCCGCGTGCCTGACAATCACGGCTGGCTCGCGCTGCGCACGGCGGCCGAAGCCGAACTGACGGCGCTGCAGCGTGCATCGCAGGCTCACGTGTAGCCATCGACGCGACTGGTGGCGGCCCCGATCGTCGATTTGCACTTTCCGACGAGTATATCCTAGACTTCAGGTGGTGACCGACGGTTCTCGCTCTCCCCCGAGGCTCCATCTCCCCGATTGGAGGATCTTGTGGGTTTGGGCTGTTGGTCCCCGATCGGGGACAGGCGGGGGCCGTGCACCGGTTTCCAGTTACTCGTCGCACTGACCGTCAGCAGCGCAGCGTTGGCCGCCGAGCCGCTTGGCGTTCCGGCCACGCTCCATCGTCGCGACATGGTTCCGTCGATTCCGGCGGACGTGGCCGACGCGGACGACCCGCGCGTCGCCGCCCTGGCCGCGAAGCTACGGGAAACCATCAGCGCCCTGCGGACCGGCCGGGCGGCCCGTGCTGCCGAAGAAGCCGCGGCCGATCCTCAAGCGGCGCGCCGTGACGTACGAATCTCGATTCGGCCGCAGTTCGGAACGGTCTGCGCCATGTCGGGCGAGCGGCTCGAGCCGTGCGCGGTCGTCGCTAAGCCCGGTCTGACGCTGGCCGAGACCGCCTCCCGCAGCTTTCTCCATAAACACAAGGGATTGCTCAAGCTCGATCGGCCCGACGACGAGCTCGTTGCCGCACGCGACGAAGCCGACGGGTTAGGCCGGCGGCACGTGCGCTTCCAGCAACGCTTTGGCGGCCTGCCGGTCTGGCCGGCTGACGTCACGGTCCATCTCGACGCTGCTGGAAACGTCACGGGACTCACCGGCGCGTACGTTCCGACGCCGCGCGGTCTGGCGACCGAACCGGCGCTCCCGCCTGAGCAGGCGATGGCCGCAGCTCGTGCGGCTGTTGCCGGCGGGGCAGCGGGGCAGGCGTCGGTCCCCGAGTTGATCGTCTATGCTCCGGGGCACACCGCGCCGCGGCTGGCCTGGAGGCTCGAACTGGAAATCGCCGTTCAGGCCCACTGGTTGGTGGTGGTGGACGCGCTCGACGGGCGGATTCTCTCTGCCTTCAACCAGGTAGCCGACGCGAACGTGCCCGGCCGTGGCATCGATGTGCACGGCGTCAGCCGCGCAATCAACGTCTTTGAGCAAGCCGGCCAGTTCTTCGCGGTGGACACGAGCAAGCCGATGTTCGACCCGGCGTCGATGCCGCCTTCGCCCGACCGGACGCGGGGCGGCATCGTCGTGCTCGACGCCCGAAATCTCCCCGCCGATCCGGAAACGCAGCCGCTGCCGGCCCTCGAAAGCGTCATCTCGAGCAGCCCGATCACCGGGCTTCTGCCTGACGCAGTGAGCGCGCTGTTCGGGCTGTCCGAGACGTATGACTATTACCTCGAACGGCACGGTCGCGACTCGCTCGACGGCCGCGGCGGCAACATGTTGGCCGTCGTTCGCATCGGGCAGGGATACAACAACGCCTTCTGGAACGGCATGTTCATGGCTTTCGGCGACGGCTTGCCGTTCGCCGGGGCAATCGACGTGGTGGCGCACGAATTGACCCACGGCGTCACGCAGTTTAGTGCCAACCTGATCTACCAGGACGAGCCCGGCGCGCTGAACGAGGCCTTTTCCGACATCCTGGGCGAGTCGGTCGAGGCCCGCACCAACGGGACCAACAATTGGCTAGTCGGCAGCGATTTGGGCTTCGTCATCCGCGACATGCGCGATCCGGCTTCGCTGCAGAGCGGGCTGGGCGTGCCGTACCCTGCCCGTTACAGCGAGTTCGTCCGTACGGACGTCGACAACGGCGGCGTACACATCAACAGCAGCATTATCAACCGGGCGTACTACCTGCTGGCCGACGGCCTGAACGGCGGCATCGGCATCCGCGACGCCGAACGCATCTTCTACCGTGCCCTGACGGTGTACCTGACGGCTAACGCCGGGTTCATCGACGCCCGGCTGGCGTGCGTCCAATCGGCCGAGGACCTGTTCGGAGCCGGCTCGCTGCAGATGCGGCGCACGGCGGACGCGTTTGATGCGGTCGAGATTTTCGACAACGGCGGGCCCGCGCCGACGCCGGTTCCCGCGCCGCGCCCGCCGACCGGCACGACCGACTCGACGCTTTTTGTCGTCCGGGACGACTCCTTGGGCGGGTTCGTACTCGGTCGCCGCGAGGAGGCGCTGGGCGACGCCGACAGTGGTGTGCTGCTGAGCACGCCGTTCATCAGCCCGTCGCGCCCAGCGGTCACGAACGACGGGCGGCTGGCGGCGTTCGTCAGCGACACGCAGGACCTGTGCCTGATTTCGCCCGAGACGCCCGAGAGCGAGGAATGCCTGGGCGCAGCCGGCGAGGTCGCCTCAGTCGGCATGTCGCCGGACGGACGGCTGGTCAGCTTCGTTCTGCGCGATCCGAGTGGCGAGCCGCTGAACTCGATCAGCGTCGTCGACGTGGAGTCGGGCGAGGCCCGCACGTTCACGCTCGGGGCGCCGGCCCAGGACGCCGGCAGCGTGGCCACGATCCGCTACGCCGACTCGATGGACTTCACGCTCGACGGAAACATGCTCATCTATGACGCGCTGAACGCGATCCAGCTCGTTGACGGGTCGACGGTCGATGACTGGAGCATCTACGCCCTCGACCTGACGACCGAACGGCTGCTGACGATCGTGCCGCCGCGGGCCGGGACCGACTACGGCTTCCCGTCGCTGAGCCAGACGAGCGACAACTTCATCACGTTCGACATTTTCGACCAGGCCGAGCGGGTTTCGACGGTCGTCGCCGCCAACCTGGACACGGGTGACGTGGTGCCAATCGCGACGGTGCGAGGCGGATTCGGCGCGCCGACCTACACCGGCGACGACGCGGCGATTGTGTACACGCAGGCCGATGGCGACGCAGTCTCGGGGGCATCGCTCATGATCCAGCGCCTTGATGCCGACCGAATCACGCCGGCTGGCGAACCGGGCCTTTGGCTGGCCGATGCGGACTTGGCAACGATCTACCGCAGACCGGTGACCGGCGGAGGCGACCGCGATGGCGACGGCATCGAGGATAGCCTGGACAACTGCGCGGCGCGGCCGAATGCGGGTCAGCTCGATAGTGATGGGGATGGCATCGGTGACGCCTGCGAGTCGGCACCCGCCCCACCGAGCACGACTGAAACTTCGGCTCGCACGGGGGCGCCCTGCGGCGCGGGGATGGTGGCGCTGCTGCCGATCTCGCTGCTTCCGTTCGCCCGCCGCGTGAGCCGCTTTCGCCCGGCCGCGTCGTAGCGCATACTGCCGCGACGATGACCGACGCCGGCAACAGCGTGCCGCGCACGATCGAGTGGATCGGCGGGCTGGATGGGCACATCGCGCTAATCGACCAGACGCTCCTGCCGGAGCGGCTGGAGATCGTGCGCTGCACGACGGTCGAATGCGTATGGGAGGCCATCCGTACGCTGCGGGTGCGCGGGGCGCCGGCCATCGGCATCGCGGCGGCGATGGGCGTCGTGCTGGGCGCTCGCGCAGGCGGTGACGACGAGGGCGCGCTGCGCGAGGCCTTCGAGAAGGCGGCCGATCACCTGGCTACGTCGCGTCCGACAGCCGTCAACCTGTTCTGGGCGCTGGACCGAATGCGGCGCTGCCTCGACCAGCACGGCGGACGTGGCGCTGCGGCAATCCGCAAGGCATTGCTGGCCGAGGCGAAGGCGATCCGCGACGAAGACGCGGCCATGTGCCGGGCCATCGGCGCGCATGGGCTAGAGCTGATCACCGACGGAGTGGGCGTGCTCACGCACTGCAACGCCGGCGGCCTGGCGACGGCCGAATATGGCACCGCCCTGGCGCCGCTGTACGCCGCACATGAGGCGGGTCGGAAGTTCCGCGTGTTTGCCGACGAGACCCGCCCGCTCCTGCAAGGCTCGCGGCTGACGGCCTGGGAGCTCGGTCGAGCCGGGATCGATGTGACGGTCATCTGCGACAGCGCCGCCGCCCAGGTGATGCGGGCCGGGTTGGTTCAGCTCGTGATCGTCGGGGCCGACCGGATCGCCGCCAACGGCGACGTGGCCAACAAAATCGGCACGTACGGCGTGGGGGTGCTGGCCAGGGCCCACGGCATCCCGTTCTACGTGGCTGCGCCCAGCTCGACGTTCGACCGGTCGACGCCCGACGGCACACACATGCCCATCGAGCAGCGCAGCCCGGACGAAATCCGCCGCGGCTTCGGCAAGCTGACCAGTCCGGAGTCGGTCGCCTGCCACGCCCCGGCCTTCGACGTGACCCCAGCCGAGCTGGTGACCGGGCTGATCACCGAACTTGGCGTCATCCGGCCGGTGACACGCGACGCCATCGCCCATCGACTCGACCGTTGTGACTAACGGTCGCGCAACGTATCGCTCCTCCGAATCGCGTCAATTCTACTCAAGACATTGAGTAAAAATACTCAGTTGATTGAGTAAACTGTGTGATCGATCGCCGCGGTTTCAAAACGCGAGCAATCTCAAACGGCTGCTCGGTCCAGATCAGACCGAGAGGCGCTGGGGCGCAAGAGGCCGCGGCGCGGCCATATCCCCCCGATTGCGCATCATCGCGCACGGTCATTAACCCGGATTATTCATGAGGCTCGCGGTTGACCCGTTAGCGTTCCGGCGCCCGCGACCCTCGGCCTTGGCGGCCGGGGTTCTGACGCGCGGCCGCTCAAGCTCAGAACCCCGCCCGCCCAGGGCG
>Ga0187892_10003325_pt1 | contig 29606 bp, 27 predicted proteins | sample MA1701073metaG_FD_139345 | JGI IMG/M metagenome (GOLD analysis project Ga0187892, IMG submission 139345) | Bio-ooze microbial communities from a basaltic lava cave in the Kipuka Kanohina Cave System on the Island of Hawaii, USA - MA170107-3 metaG ... | reverse complement strand
CTGTTCGCGGCGAACGCCAACGGGCAAGGCGTGGCGGCGGCGGTCGCGCTGCGCGTCAGAGGCGACGGGACGCAGAGCAACGAGCCGGTGGCGCAATTCGATTCGGCGACGGGCCGCTTCGTCCCCTTGCCGATTGATCTGGGGCCGGCGACCGATCAGGTGTTTGTGGTGTTGTTCGGCAGCGGGATTCGCCGGGTCAGTTCGCCGGCGGCGGCGACGGCCAGCATCGGCGGAGTGAACTCCGAGGTGTTGTTCGCCGGAGCGCAAGGCTTCTTCGCCGGCGTGGATCAGGTCAACGCGCGCATCCCGCGCGGCCTCATTGGACGGGGCGAAGTGGAGGTGGTGTTGATGGTGGATAGGAAGGAGGCGAATCGGGTGCGGATCAGCATCAAGTAATTGTCGCTCAGTACGACTGGTGTTAGATTAACAGCCGCTGGAATCTGAAAGAGGCTCGTATTTGTGAACGGCACGCTTGATGAATACCAATTGGAAGACATCGCGCGAGATCATCGAATCGGCGCAGGCGTATTCGTGCCGTTTGTCATTGCCCGGTTGCAAGCAGAGAGCGGCGCGTCTGAAGCCACGCTGACGGTCAGGTTGCGTGATGTCGGCGGCGCGGGTGAGCAGCAACGGCAACTGCGCCTCTTCTGGGAGGCTTCCAGCGCGCAGAAGCAACCACTTGGTGTGCAGGAACGCACGGTGACGGAGTGGGCAGCATATGGCATAGCTTGCGTCGTGCTGGCGCGTTATAGTCAGATACAAGTGAGTCAAGTGGCTGGCGACGGCGACCGGTTTGATTACTGGGTGAGCGATGGCGAGCGGGAGTATGGGCTGGAAGTGAGTGGAACCACGACGGATGAAGTCGAGACTCGCCACCGCGCCAAAGTGCGGCAGTGGCGCGAGAACCCTTACGGCGTGGACGGCTGCGTGATCGTCGCCGGATTCGCCCGCCGCGAAGTCATCTGCTCTTATCACCGGTTCGAGGAGGAAGTTCAATGAACCATCAGTTATCACAAGATATTAGCCGCGCGGGGCTGGACGCCGCGTTCGAGGCGGATGAGGCGCGCAAATCCAATCTGATCCTGGAGGCTCGGTTGTTGCGCGAGCAGGGGCGAGATGATGAAGCCGCCGCCGGATTCGCCAGGGCTGCGCAGATCGAGGAGAGCCTGAGCCGGAGGTGTCTGGAGCAAGGGCTGGTGGAGAAATTTTTCGTCCACCGTTTCAGCGCCGCGAGCTGCTGGGCGCAGGCGGGCAATTTTTATCAGGCGATTGAGTTGTGTGATGAATTGCTGGCCCGCACTGATCTGCTAGTAGGACTGCGGCAGCGCATCCAAATTTACGTTCACACGCTCCGCGTTCGGCGCGCTCACTTACGCGAAGAGTTAGCGTTAGAGACGGTCGGTGATTAGGAAGAACAGCCCGTCCGAACGCACGCTCAGGAGAAAGAGGTAATGCATGGCGCCATCCGATGCTACAATCAAACTTGAGTCGCGCGTCGCCACGCTTGAGGTCAAAGTCGAACAACTTCAACGCCTGTTGCAAACCGGCGCCCGCGAGGCGAAGCCCTGGTGGGAGCATATTGTCGGGGCTTTTGCCGGCGATCCGGCATTTGAGGAAGCAATGCGGTTAGGCCGCGAGTATCGTGAATCACTCCGCCCCAAGCCATCCAAACGCGCCAAATCAGCCAAAGCGAGGAAACGCCGGAATGTTCGTGCTCGACACTGATCATTTTAGCCTGATGGAATGGAGCAAGAGCGCGGCCAGGGAGAAGCTGCTGGCGCGGCTGAGCGTTGTCCCACCAAACGAAGTCTTTACGACCATCATCACGTATGAAGAGCAGACGCGCGGCCCGAACCTTTTGGATGGCTTACGCTGCCAAGTCTCGAACCACCGCGCAGCAGATCGAAGCCTATCGCAAGCTGGAGCGTCACCTCGACCTCTATTGCCACGCTCAAGTGCTCGGATTCGACGAGCGCGCGGGCGCTGAATTCGAGCGATTGCGGGCCGCGCGCATCCGTATCGGCACGATGGATTTGAAGATCGCCGCCATTGCGCTCACTCACGATGCGACGGTGTTGACCAAAAAATTCAAGGACTTCAGTCGCGTGCCCAGCTTGCGCGTCGAGGATTGGACGGCGTGATGATTGAGGCGCTATCAACTCACGGGATTGCGCTCCCGTGCTATACTGCCTGCACAAATGCAATCAACCAATGTGAGAGGAGGCCTGATATGCAATACACCGTGATGCTGACCAAACAATCCGATGCGTCCTGGCGAGCCGCAGTTCCGGCCCTGCCGGAATGCGTGGCCGAAGCCGCCACCCGCGAAGAGGCGCTGGCGCGGATCAAAGAGCGCATCGCGCAGGCTCAGCAGTGCGTCGAGTTCGTGCAGGTCGAAGTGCCTGGTGGCTTTGCGCTTAACAGCAATCAGTCAGCGGGGGCGTTTGAAGCGACGTGGCCGTATTTCGGCGCGTTCAAGGGAGACCCGAACTGGGGAGCATTCTTCGAAGAATTGGACACGCTGCGACAATGAAATCGCGCCTGAAAATCAGCCTCCGGCTCAAATTCATCCTCTACCTTATCCTCGTTCATCTGCTCTTCGCCGGAGTCGCCATCTACCTGCTTTCAAAACACCGTGTGTGGCTGCTCGCCGTTGAAGCGGTCTTCGTCATCTCGCTCGCCGCTGGCGTCAAACTCATCCGTAATCTCTTCGGCACAATCGAGTTGATCAATACCGGCGCGCAGTTCATCGAAGACAGCGACTTCACTTCGCGCTTCCGTGAAATCGGGCAGCCGGAGATGGATCATCTGGTGAGCGTCTACAACCGGATGGCTGACAGCCTGCGCGAAGAGCGCGTGCGGATGCAGGAGCAGAATTATTTCCTCGACAAAGTCCTCACCGCCTCGCCATCGGGCGTCGTCACGTTCGATTTCGACGGGCGGGTCGCAATGGCCAATCGAGCGGCTGAACGAATGCTGCAACAGAGCGTGGCGGATTTGATGGGGAAAAAGCTGGAGGAATTGAATTCACCTTTCGCTCAGGCGCTCGGCGAACTCAAGCTCGGCGAGTCGCAGATCGTTCCCCTGCTCGGAAGGCGGCGCGTGAAATGCCAGCGGTCGCAATTTCTCGACCGCGGCTTCACGCGCGACTTCATTCTGATAGAAGAGTTGACCGAAGAATTGCGGCAGGTTGAAAAGACCGCCTACGAGAAGGTAATCCGGTTGATGTCGCACGAGGTGAACAATTCGGTCGGTTCGGCCAATTCCCTGCTCCATTCCTGTCTGCATTATTCCGATCAATTGCAAGGCGAAGACCGGCAGGATTTCGAGACGGCGGTCAACGTGGTCATCGGGCGCACCGATCAGCTCAGCACATTCATGCGCAATTTCGCGGATGTTTTCAGATTGCCGCTGCCAAACCTGCATCCCTGCGACCTGCGGAAGCTGATCGAGGGAGTTGTTCACCTATTCAAAGCCGAGTGCGAGCGGCGGCGAATTGATGTTCGGTTTGAGATTGAAGATGCGACTGCCCCTGTGCGATTGGATCACGGCCAGATGGAGCAGGTCTTCGTGAATTTGCTGAAGAACGCGGTTGAAGCGATCGATGAAGACGGGACGGTCACAATTCGATTGGGCGCCCAGTCTGGAAAGAACTTCGTCGTGATCGAAGACACAGGCTGCGGCATAGCGCCCTCAGTTCGCGCCAACCTGTTCACGCCATTTTTCAGCACCAAAGGCAATGGGCAAGGTATCGGATTGACGCTGGTGCAGGAGATTCTGGATCAGCACGGATTCGAGTTTTCGCTGGAAAGCCAGCCGGGTCGGCCGACCGAGTTCACGATCTATTTTTAGACCGCGAAGACCGAGGTTCGTTGCGGCATCCTTCGGACGACACTATACTTCGCCCGTTTTCGCATCAACATAGCCCTACAACACCGAAGGAGAATAATGACGCCTTCCCTTTTCATCAGTTATTCCCGGCAGGAAGCGCCGTTCGCTGACAGCCTTTTGGATGAACTCGAAGATCGCGGCCTCAAGGTCTGGTTGGATTACCACAGCCTGATCCCGGCCAGACCCTGGCAGGACGAAATCAACAGAGGCATCGCCGAGGCGGACGCCGTTCTGCTGATCATTTCCAAGCGGTCTATGGCTTCAGGCAACGTCGGCGGCGAATGGGGGGAGGCGGTCAGGCTCAACAAACGGATCATCCTCATTATCTTCGAGGCTGTGAAATTGCCGCCGGAGCTTGAGCAATGTGAATGGGTGGATTTCCGTAAATCGTTCGAGCGAGGGTTGGAAGAATTATTGGCGCAACTGAAATCACCAGTCGAAGAAGAGCATCACCCTCCTCAAAAAGGCTTCAAAGCCCCGCGCGCCGTCTGGGCTGCGTTCGTCGTCAGCCTGCTGGTGAGCGCCCTGGCGCTGCCGGCTTTTTGGACACTTTATATTCCATACTTTTTGCTTCCACTGCCCTACCGAATACTCAAACGAGATTTCAACTTCTTCCACGTGCAATCCGCTCTCTTCATGCTGCCATTCGTCCTGCTCCTGACGTTCGGGATAATTGATCCGAATTCGTCAGACACAGTCGCCGGCCTTCTTTTTGTGTGTCTCGCGCTCAGCGTTTTATTCGCGCCCTGGTTGATATTTCTCTTACGTTCGCGGGGATTGCAACGCTGGGGCAAGCCCGTCGCCTCCCGTCCCGAATTCGCCAATCTCTACGACCCCAACGTAGAACATCCCCGGCCCGTCAGCTTTGCCATAGACGCCGCGCCGGAAGATAAAAGATATGCGGACGACATCGCCAAACGCCTGACCAAATATCAACATACTCAGGTTGCAGATTCGCGGGACGCCGAAATCACCTTCGTCCTCGTTTCGAGGTACAAGAAAGAGACAGCCTGCAATCCCGAAGAGCGGATCGTCTACCCGGTCATCATCCAGAGCGCCAAGGATATTGAGCGAAAGCTGCAAAGGATACAGTGGATTGATTTCAGGCGCGGCTTAAGGCGTCTCGATGAGATGGCCAAGCTGCTTCCCGAACCAGCCAGTTTGTTCAAGACGCTGGGAATCACGCCGATGGGCGACCAGACGGTCTTGCCCAGGGTCATCCAGGCGCTGGTGAATTATCTGATCATCTGCGGGGTTTTTACCGCCAGCGGGTGGGCAATCCTATTGTTGCAGCTATGGTCTGAGCTTTCACGCGGGCAGATCATATTTATCGCCATCCAGTTGGGGTTCATCCTCTGCGCGATGCTCTTCACGGCGGGGGCCTTGATCGGACGCGCAGGCCGGCTGGCTTCGCTGCGCAACTTCATATTGATTATCTTGCTGCTCAGCTTGTTGGCGTTTTTCCAGTTTTTGACGTTCGGTGACGTGGTGGGCAAGCTGAATAACGAAAACGACACGCGCGGCATCGCCGCCGTCTTCGGCATACTTTCATATCTCGTTGGCCTGACCATTATCGCGCCGCTTTCGATCTGGTACTGGAAGGATCTAAAGCGGTGGTTTCCTCAGAGGAACGGGCAAAAAAACCTCCGGCAGCCAAGCCTTGAAAAATGATTGTCCGTGGGCGCTACTCGAACAAATCCGGCTGCTCTTTCGCAATGCGGGCGTAGAGCGGTTGGAATTGGAACCAGCCGGCGGTCTGCGAACCGACCTGCTGGCAAGTCAGCTTGGCATTGTCGTGGCCGATCAGGTAAGGCTCGCCAGCGGCTTCGGCCAGCAGTTGGGCGTGGCAACTGCGATCCATCGTGATAAACCACCAGGCGGCCTCGTCAACTGTTTTGCCGACCGTCAGCAATCCGTGGTTGCGCAGGATGACGGCTTTGTAATTGCCCAACGCATCGGCGATGCGCCGGCCTTCCTCAGGCTCATAAACCACTCCGGTGAAATCGTTGAAGACGCCGTGGTCTTCGTAAAACGCGCAGGCGTCCTGGGTGATCGGATCGAGATGCCGGCCGAGCGCCGACCAGGCTTTGCCGTACATCGAATGGGCATGAGCGGCGGCCATGCAATCGGGCCGCGCGGCGTGAACCGACGAATGGATGGCGAAGGCGGCGGTGTTGACCGAGTATTCGCCTTCGACGACTTCGCCTCGGTGATTGACCAGAACCAAGTCTGAAACCCGAACCTGACTGAAATCCACACCGAATGGGTTGACCCAGAAGTGGTCGGGTTTTTCCGGATCACGCGCGGTGATGTGACCGGCCACGCCTTCATCGAAACCGAATTTGGCGAAGAGACGAAACGCGGCTGCCAGCCGCTGCTTGTGATGCAAGCGTTCCTCTTCGACCGAGCCGAAAGTCGGGGGTTGAGGCAGATTGAACGGCATGGTCGGGGTAATCATTGCGGCGTCTAAAGTTGCTTCCGCCATAACGTGTTCCTCCAATTCTACGATTTACCGGCGCCTAACGAATTGCATTGCCAGAGTTGGCGAGAAACTAGCACAGAAGAGGCCAAACAGGATAGACATGCCCGACAATCAGGACTGGCGATCTGATTTGATCAAATTTTTTTCCTGCTGCTCTAACAAACCCTTTTCTTGTACAAGTTTCATGTTAGAATGCGCCGCGCGGAAAAATTATTTAGACCTCATTCGCTGACCCTAAGTCTAAATGTTGCGGTTCTATTCATACCAAGTCACCAACAAGTTCAAGTTTGCAGGAGGATTCTATGCCAATGACAGGTGGTATAAACACTTCAACCAAAGCCGGCCTGAGCGGTCGATTCAAGCGATATGTGATCGTGGCCTTCATCGCGGTCGGAGCAATCGCCGCTCTGGATCAGTTGGGGCTTTCGACCAATTCCCTGGCTGCGCTGCTCGGCGGGCAAGACCGGCGCCCGGTTCGCAATGTCGAAGGAAACCTTGCCGGTTCCGATTGTAGTTATCTCAAAGCCCCAGAAAATTTCCGTGGCGCGCAGGCTCGGCATCGCGTAGCGGTCTCGGAAGCCACCCAAGCGATCAGCAATAAGCTTGGCGAAGCTGAGCTTGCCCTGGTTCAAGCGTCGGCCGTCCCGCGCAAGAACGTCATTGACAACATCCTGTTCGAACGGATGGCGCGTGACGGAATCGCTTCGGCGCCGCTCACGACCGATGAGGAGTTCCTGCGCCGCGTCTCTCTCGACCTCACCGGCCGCATCCCTTCGGCGGACGACGTGACGAAATTCGTGGCGGATCAGGATCCCAACAAGCGCGATTTGCTGGTTGACAACCTGTTGAACTCGCCGGAATACGTGGATAAGTGGACGATGTTCTTCGGCGACCTGAACCGGAACGTGGTGAACGCGACCAACATCCAGATCTTCTTCGGCGGACGCGAAGCCTATTACGACTACATCAAAAACGCCGTCGCCGAGAATAAGAATTACGCCATCGTGGCCAGAGAGATGATTGACCACGACGGCGACAGCTTCGTCAACGGCGAAACCAACTTCATCGTGCTCGGCAATGTGCCGATGGGGCCTGCGCAGGACATTTACGATGGTTTGGCCGTGCGCGTGGGGACGACCTTCCTGGGTTTAAGCTCAATGGACTGCCTGCTCTGCCACGACGGCGCGGGTCACCTGGATTCGGTCAACCTCTGGGGATCGAAGACGACCCGACTTGACGCCTGGGGGATGGCGGCGTTCTTCGCGCGGACGAACCGGGCGCAACAGAACGTGGCGACGAACTACGCCAAATACATCATCTCCGAGAGGACTACTGGCGAGTACCAGTTGAACACCACTTCGGGCAACCGCCAGACTCGCGCCCCGATCAACGGCCGGAACTTCGTTGAGCCGAAGTATCCGTTCGGCGGCGGCGGGGTGGCGGCGGGCGAAAATCGCCGTCAGGCGCTGTCCCGGATGGTTGTGACCGACAAACAGTTCGCGCGCGCTTCGGTCAATTACCTCTGGGAAGAGATGATGGTCGAAGCTCTGGTCTCGCCCTCGAACACTTTCGATCCGGCCCGGCTCGATCCGAACGCCCAGATGCCCGACGGCTGGGCGCTGCAACCGGCCAACCCCCAATTGCTCGACGCGCTCGCCGACGAGTTCCGAAATAACGGGTACGACATCCGCTACCTGATCGGCTTGATCGCCAAATCGAGCGCCTACCAGCTTTCGTCGAAATATCCGGGAACGTGGAGACTCGATTACGTGCCCTACTACGCGCGGAAATACGTGCGCCGGCTGGAAGCCGAAGAGATTCACGACGCGATCGTGAAAGCCACCAACCAGCCGCCGCTCTCCACTTATCGTGACGCCGCAGGGGCGAACCAGACGATCGCTGGCTATCCGATTACCGATCAAAATGGTCAGTTCGTCAGAAAGGTGGATTGGGCCATGCAGTTGCCCGACACCACCGGCGGCAATGGCGGGTTTTTGAACGTGTTCCTGCGCGGCAATCGCGATTCGAATATGAGATCGGACGACCCCTCGATCCTTCAAGCGCTGACCATGATGAACAACGGTTTCGTGACCGGCAGGATACATCAAGGCAATCAGGTGTCGGTCCCCAACCAGCCGGCGATTCCATCAACGGTCAGAAGGCTGCTTGCTGATACGAGCCTCAGCAACGAGCAAATTGTCACGCAGCTTTACCTGAACACTCTCTCGCGCAATCCGTCCGACGCCGAGAAGGCGAAGCTCCTGCCCTACTTCGCGTCAATGGGCAAGACGGCGGCGACCGAGAGTATTCAGTGGGTGCTGCTGAACAAGGTTGACTTCACGTTCAATTACTAAGCTGGCCGCGAGCGGCTGAGAAATCGAGAAAGAGGTGAAAAACTATGGATAAACATCTTCATCCGGATCATTCCTGCGAAGTCTGCAAACCGTTGCGCCCAGCTAATTCCGCGCTGTGGGGGCCTGAGCTTGGACGGCGGGAATTTTTCAAGATTGCCGGCACGGGCGTGGCTGGTTACTTCCTTGCGCCACTGGCGCTCAAGGCCGAAGCCAAAGCCGAGACCGCCGGCGCACAACTCATGGGCAGAGCGAAGAATGTGATCTTCGTCCACATGCAGGGCGCGCCTTCCCACGTTGACACTTTCGACCTGAAAGTCGGCCCGTGGCTGCCCGCCGATTTCAACCCAACCTCGTATAACGGGGTTATGTTCCCGCAGGGGTTGATGCCGACCCTGGCCACTCATATGAACAAGATCGGGATCGTACGCAGTTTGCGCGCCCCGGCCCTGGTTCATTCGCTGCAGCAGGTCTGGTCGCAGATTGCCCGCAACCCAACCTCGCTGATGGGCAAGATCGCGCCCAATCTGGGCAGCGTCGTCGCGCTCGAATTCGAATCGAGACGCCAGCCGAACCAGAAGCTGCCCGGCTTCGTCTCGCTCAACGGCGGCAACACGGTCCAGTCGGGTTATTTCAACGCCAAATACACTCCGTTCACGGCGACGGCGGCGCAGACCGGATTGGCGGGACTCACACATCCCGACGGCCAGGCCAGCTTCGACCGGCGATTCCAGATGTTGATGGAGTTGGACGGCAATCTCCGCGCAAATTCGCCGCTAGGCGAATCCGTCGTTGACATGGAAGGCTTCTATCAACAGAGCCGCGCGATGATGTACAACGCCGGGGTGGACACCGTGTTCAGGTTCACGGCGGATGAGCAGACCCGTTATGGGAACAACGGCTTTGGCAACTCCTTGGTCGTCGCCCGCAACTTGGTGAAAGCCAATCTGGGGACGCATTTCATCCAGGTCAACATCGGCGGCTGGGACAATCACACCAACATCTACACCGCCATCCGCAATCCCGCGACGCAGCTCGACCGAGGGCTGGGAGCTTTGTTGACCGACCTCTCATCGCTGCCTGGCGTTCAGGGTGGCGGGACATTGCTCGACGAGACTTTGATCGTGGCGATGGGCGAATTCGGGCGCACGGTCAGAGGCCCGGCTGGCGTTGGATTGAACAATCAAGCCGGACGTGACCATTACTTCCAACACTTCACGATGTTCGCTGGTGGCGGCGTCAGCGGTGGCCGCGTCGTCGGTGAAACCACCCCCAGTGGCGATGGCGTTATGACCCCTGGCTGGTCACAGAATCGCCCCGTCGCCAACGAAGACATCGCGGCGACGATCTACTCCGCAATGGGCATTGATTACACCAAGACATTGTGGAACGACCCGTACCAACGCGGCTTCGATTACGTGCCGTTCGCCGCTCAAGGCGCGTGGTATCCGGTGCTCGAGCTCTTCACTAGAAGTATTCAGCAGAGGCCGAAGACCGGACCGCGTGGCGGCGGTAGGGTCGGGTAAGGCTGGCTCTTCATAAGCACAAATTCAAAGGCGCGAAGGCGAGTCGCTTTCGCGCCTTATTTATTTCGGAAAGCCATCAATCCTCGATCCTATGTCCCTTCTGAATTGCATCCCCTTAAACCGAATCCTGGAGACAGCTTCGTAAGCTCTCGCGGTCGCTTCCTCCAGCGCCGCCGCGCGCGCTGTCACGCCAAGCACGCGCCCGCCAGCCGTTTCGATATCTCCGCCAGCGTTGAGTTTCGTGCCCGCGTGAAAAACCACAACCTCCTCCAGCCGTTCCGCTTCGTCAATTCCGGTGATCGTCTTGCCCGTCGCGTAGCTTCCCGGATACCCCGCCGAAGCCATCACCACACAGGTTGTGGCGTCGTCGCTCCACTGCGGCTTCACCTGCGACAACTCCCCTTGCGCTACCGCCAGAGCTATCTCGGCGAAATCGCTATCCAGGCGGCGCATAATCGCCTGCGTTTCGGGATCGCCGAAGCGCACGTTGTATTCGAGCGTCTTTGGCCCTTCAGCCGTAATCATCAATCCGCAATACAACACGCCGCGAAACGGGAAGCCTTCGGCGCGCGCGGCTTCCAGCGTCGGCTCGACGACTTCGTTTACAATTCGCCGTTCGAGTTCGCCATCAAGCAGTCCCGCCGTCGAGAAAGCGCCCATCCCGCCGGTGTTCAGTCCACGATCATTGTCGAACACTCGTTTGTGATCCTGAGCCACAGGCATTGGCGCGTAATCTTTCCCGTCGCTGAAAACCAAGTAAGACAATTCGCGTCCAACCAAACACTCTTCGATCACGAGCCTGGCGCCTGCCTCACCGAGTTTGCGATCGACCAGCAGGTCTTCAATCGCCTGTCGTGTCTGCGCTTCGTCTTCAGCGATGATCACGCCTTTGCCTGCGGCCAGTCCTTCCGCTTTCACCACGACGGGAAAACTGAAATAACCACTGGTAGCGGCTTTCAATGCGTCCTCGGCGTTTTCAACCACGCGGTAACGCGCGGTCGGGATGTTGTGGCGCGCCATAAATTCTTTGGCGAAGACTTTGCTGCCTTCGAGTCGCGCGGCTGCCTGTGACGGGCCGAACGCCGCGACGCCTTTTGCTGACAATGCGTCAACCAATCCGTCAACCAGAGGCTGCTCAGGGCCAACAACGACCAGATCAATCTCTTCGCTCGTAGCGAATTCGGCGATTGAATTGAGGTCGCTGGCGCTCACGCCAGCAGGCGTCGTCTGTTTCAGGATGCCAGCGTTGGTCGTCGCGGAGTAAATCTGATTGACCAACGAGCTGCGCGCCAATGACCACACCAGCGCATGCTCACGCCCGCCCGAACCGATCACAAAAACTTTCATAATTCAAACTCTGTCGCGGATCGAGGATGGAAGATCGAGGATAGAAGATCGAGGATTGAGGATAGAAGATCGAGCAACGATATTCAATGCGATCTTCGATCCTCAATCCTCGATCCTCGATCTTCGATCCTCGATCCTCGATCCTCGATCCTCAATCTTCGATCCTCAATCTTCGATCCTCAATCTTCGATCCTCAATCTTCGATCCTCAATCTTCGATCCTCAATCCTCGCTTGACAGCCCCCAGGGGTGAAAGATTAAGCTTGCGCCTCGTTTCATCAGCGCTGGACATCGCATGGCGTCAGCTTCATCCCGAACAGCGAAGATCGAGTCGAGCATTCAATCGCAAGCATCGAAAGGCAGGTGATAACTTAGTGGCAGAAATCAAACTGGGCGACAACGAGACGCTGGAAAGCGCGCTCCGCCGGTTCAAACGCAAAGTGCAACAGGAAGACATCATCCGTGAAGTCAAACGTCACGCCTTCTACGTTCCACCAGGAGAGAAACGCCGTCTGAAATCGGCGCTCGCCCGCAAGCGTAACCGCAAGAAATTCCGCCGTTACATCATCGAGTAGCAGGTCGAATAGAGAAGTTGTTCGACCAGACCTGGTCATCTTCGACCAAACCAGACAGGCCGCGGAAACGACGCCATCCGCGGCCTTAATTTTTGTTTCGCCCCTCACTCTTGCTTACCTGCAACATCTCAAACACATCAGCGTGGCTGGGAAGCGACAACCCAGAATCAAAGCTACTCCCAGCCAGATCAATAAACATTGTTGAAGAAACATTTACAGGGTCTTTCGCACAGCGGCGAAAATGGCTTGCGGTTTGCTTAAAATCAGTACCGCGAGCGGTAGCGAGCGCGTCTCCATCAATGGATCAGCTCAGGGAGACACGCTCGCTACCGCTCGCGGTACTGATTGTGAGAGGAAATTCCGGCTTGAGCAAACAGACGACAATTGGCGAAAGCTTCAGCGCAAATGGAGTTGGGCTGCATTCAAACTCCACAGTGGGCGTGTGGGTGAGACCGGCCCCAGCCTACACCGGTTACGTCTTCCGCCGCTCCGACCTCAACGATTTCGAGATTCCCGCCTCGCCGCAATACGTCACGCACGTCAGCTACGCGACGACGCTGATGAAATCTGGCGTGATGATCGCGACGGTCGAGCATCTGCTCTCGGCGCTGTTGGGTTGCGGCGTGGACAACGCGATCATCGAAGTTGATTCGCTGGAAGTTCCCATCCTGGACGGCAGCGGCAAACCCTGGGCCGACTTGATCGAACGCGCAGGGCTGGTCGAGTTGGAAGCGCCGCGCGCTTACCTGCGCGTGCTCAAATGCGTTGAGGTCAGCGAGAAGAACCGGGTGATGTCCATCGAACCTGCTGACGAGTTCCGCATCACCTGCGAAATTGATTTCGACCATCCGCTGGTCGGCCTTCAGCGGCGCGAGATCAGCTTCTGCGCCGGCGGTTACGCCAAAGAGATCGCCCCTGCCCGGACTTTCGGCTTTGTCGAAGAGATAGAGTTGCTGAGGCAGAACGGATTGGCGCGCGGCGGCTCGCTCGAAAACGCCATCGCTCTGACGCGCGACGGGATGCTCAACCCGGAGCCTTTGCGGTTCGCGGATGAATTCGTGCGGCACAAGATTCTGGACATCATCGGCGATCTGGCGCTGGCCGGGATGCCGATTCTGGGGCACGTGCGAGCGTCGCGTTCAGGACACGGGCTGCACACGATGTTGCTGTCGAATTTGCTCAGGGATCGTGAAGCTTGGGAAGTGACTAGCGAACTGTAAAAGATATTGGCGAAGCAACGCGGTACGGGGAGCGTCAGCGACCTGGGCTTCGATGATGCGCGCATTGATCGAAGCCCAGGTCGCTGACGCTCCCCGTACCGCATCTCGGCAACTTCCTATTTCGCGCGGAACACCGGCGAAGTCAGCCGCGCCGGCAACAACACCAAATCCTCAATCAAACACCCAATGATCGTCACCGCCGACAGCAATCCGAACGAAGCGATGGGCGCAAAGTTCGAGAAGGCGAAGATTGCAAACGTCGCGGCCAGCGCGACGTTTGCGTAAATGATCGGGCGGCCTGACAACCGCATGCTCTGAATGATCGCGTCATTCAAGCTCGCGGTCTCGCCCTGCACGCGGCGGAACCGCACGACGAATTGCACAGCGTTGTCCACCGCCAGCCCCAGCACGAGGCTGGCCACGAGGCTCGTCGTCAGATTCAGCTCGATCCCACGCCAGCCCATGAAACCAAAGAAGAACAGCACTGGGATCAGGTTTGGCACGAGCGCGGTCAATCCGACGCGCAACGAACGAAACAGGATCGAAAGCATGAGGAAGATCGTCACCAGCGCAATGGTGATGCTCTGTTTCTGTTCGCCCGCGATCTGGTCCGACGTGCGGTTGAGCAGAACGAATGTGCCGGTCGCAACGACTCTGAAATCGGGCAGCAGCTCGCGGCCTTTCTTTTCGACTTCTCTGATCGCGCCGGCCATCGCCTGTGAGCCTGACAGGTTCGAGCGGATCAGGATTCGCGCGGTTCGTCCATCCGGCGTGAGAAAACTACGTAAATGATCGCGATCCAAGAGCAGTTCACGGACCACGCCTTCGTCGGAAGGGATCGAGTAATGCCGCTGGTCGTTGTCGTTGAACGCGCGGTTGAGGTGCCTGACAAAATCCACGACCGACAATGCGCGATCAATGCCCTGCCCGCTGGCGTCCTTCTGCTTTTCGGCGAAATTTTGTAGCTCGGCCATTCGTGCTAGCGTTTCAGGCCGCTCAATCGCGCCCGCCTGTTTTCCTTCGACAATGATCTCGAAACTCACCGCGCCCGAAAGCCGGCGGCTGATTTCGGCCAATCCGACAGTCGTCTCCGAATGCGGTTTGAAGAAATGGAAGTAATCAATGTCAATCACGATACGCCACACCCCGACAAGGCTCACCGCAACGATGATCGCAGTCAGCGCGTAAAGCAGAGTCTGCCGCGATGTGGCCCAACGACCCGTCGCTTCGAGCAACTTGACCATTTTGCCCGCCAATCCGATGCGAAACGCGATGGCCCGCTCACCGAGCAACGCCAGCGCCGCCGGGATAAAGGTCAGCGAAAGGATCATCGTCAATGTGGCCCCGATCGCCGCGTAAACGCCCGTAGTTCGAACCGCCGGAATGTGAGTGAAGACGAGCGACAGGAATCCGGCGATGATCGTCAAGGCCGAAACAATCACCGGCAGGTTGATGAACCGCATCGCCTCTTCGATTGCGGATTGCGGATTGCGGATTGCGGATTGTTGACCGCAATCCGCAATCCGCGATCCGCAATTCACGATCCCGATCTGGTTGAGGACGTGAACCATGTACGAACAACCGATGGCCAGCATCAGCGTCGGCAGCATCAGCGCCAGGATCGTGAAATGCGTGTTGAAATACGCCATCAATCCGAACAACCAGACCAGGCCGATGCCGACGGTCAAAAGCGGCAAGACCACCGCGACAAATGATCGGAAGCTCAGCCAGAGCACCAGCGCGATCAGCAGCAAGGTTAGCGGCAGAAAGAGGCGGAGGTCGCTCTTGATCGCTTCCGTCGCGCGCCATTGAGAAAACGGGTCGCCGGCGAACCAGGCGCCGTTGAAACCTGCGTCATTCGTGAGGTCGTAAATCTGTTTCGTGATCACGTGACGGGCGGTCGTCGGCAGATCGGATTTGAGCAGGAGGTTGAACGCGGCGGTCCGGGAATCGGCTGAAACCAGGTTCCCGACATAAAGCCTGTCACTGGTCGCCACTCGACGAGCTTCATCCAGAGTGATCTCTTCCGCCACTCCCCCGTTTTCCAAATCGCCTGTTTTCGCGTCCGGCATGAGTTTCACCGCTTCGATCACGCCGTCAACGCTGCGCGCGCAAGGCGCATTGGCGAGGCTCAGGACTTCAGCTACGCCCTTGGTCTTTTCGATTCGTTCGTGCAGGTTTCGCAATCGGGCGAGGTTGGCAGGAGCGAACACGTCGTCGCAGGCGACGGCGACCACAAGATAATCGTCCGCGCCGAAATTTTTGCGCGCATTCTCGAAATCCGTTCTGGCCTGACTGCCCCGCTCGACAAATCCGAGCGGCGACACGTCAAGCTCCAACCCGCGCCGCAAGCCGAACGCGAAGAACGCGGTCAGCGCAACGACGGTTGAGATGATCACGAGCGGGTGTCGAATGACGAAGCGACTCATTGTTGATCGGATTTGCGAACTGCGTTGCTGACAAAGTTTTTCAGGTAATTTTCGGTAAAAATGCTCTCGGGAATGCCGCGATCGTATTCGATCTTGCGCGTTTCGACCTTGACCTTCAGCTTCTGCGGCAGGTCTTCTATCGTCAGGCGTGTGATCGTCTGGCGATTCTGAACCAGTTTGACCTCTTCGATCTTCACGTTCTTTTGCAGTTCATCGCGCGAATCGTACAGATCGAATTTCGCCGGACCCCGGTCCTTTTCGCGGAAGAAGCCGACGATGCGCGGAAAAGCCAGATTGAGAAATTCCTTCGCTTTGAACTCAACCTTGATCAATGACTCTCCGTCAGACTTTACGCGCTCGCCCGCGCTGTGCGTATATTGGTTGAGTTCCATTCCGAGCATTTCCTGCACAGTCACTTTGGCGCCGCGAAAACCGAGTTGCCGGTCGGAGTTGACCCTGGTGAGCTTCCTCAGCCCGGCGAGGTAGGAGAACGCCTGTGTGGGTTGATCCGCCTGTTCGATGGCAAGCAGCGCTTTGCCGGTCTCTTCGCGCGGCGCGAGCAGCGTCAGGAAAGTCGCGGCCCGGTTTTCGGAATACTTTCGCTGAATCCTGAATTCGACCTGATCGCGTTTGCCGCTTTCGTCTTCAGAGGTCATGCGCATTTCGGCGGTGAAATCCTTACAACCGTCCTGGGTGATCATCCGTTTGATCATCGCGCCGGCGTCGGGCAACGGCTCCGCAGCCGCAGGCGTTGGGGCGACCGCTTCAATTTGTGAGCTAGAGCTAGAGCTTGCGCAAGCGTTCAACAGCAAACAAACGATGATCAGGGCAGCGGGGCAATATCTCATCAATTTCGTCTCCTGGCGGCGATGACAACCGGACGTGAGGCGTCACGGTTAAAACACGGTTAAAAAGCGACTCGGCGATAAATGTTTTTCATCGCCAATTCGCAACCGAGCGATTCGATCTTTACGACTTCATCGAGGGAGTTGTATTCACGTTGTAACCAGAACCCGTCGCCTCGCTTGATATACTGCGTCACGTGGCGCCGATGCTGGGCGATGAGTAGATACTCGCAAAAACTGGGGATGGATTTGTAGTGGCTGAATTTGTCGCCACGGTCTCTGGCTTCAGTCGAGTCTGACAAGACTTCTATGATCAGCATTGGATTGAGCAGGACATCAACTCCGTCTACCTGCTCGAACCGAGCTTCGCCACAGAGGGCCGATACGTCTCCATAACGGTATGGCGGCAGGCTCGGTACTTTGATTCGAGTATTTGCGGCAAAGACCTCACACTCTCGCTCAAACAATTCGGTGTCCAGAAGCCTGATCAGGTTTACCTCTACGCGATTATGCTTGCGACTGACGCCGCCCATTGAGTAGATCTCGCCATCCCAATACTCGAACCTTTCGTCGGAGTTGCGGTCCATCTCCAGATACTCTTCCAGAGTGTATTTTACCTCTGGTTGTGCGGACATTATCCTCTGACCTCCTTAGGTGAACTGCCGCAAGAGTACCCCAACCTGCATCAAACACTCAATGCCTCGACACCGGCAACTGAGGTTGATTCACATTTCCCATTCCACGGGCGCGTGGTATGATGCGCATCCTTCAAACCGCAATCTTTCTGAAAAGGCAAGGTTTAAATGTCTCGACCGATCTATCTGGTGACCGGCGCGCACGGTTTCATCGGCGCGTGGGTGGTGAAACGATTGCTCGGATCGAATTACAACGTAGTCATCTTCGATCAGAGCGCCGATCCTCATCGTCTGCGTTTAATTATGGATGATGACGAATTCGCGCGCGCGACATTTCTGGCCGGCGACATCACCGACGGCGACCTCGTTTCGCAGATCGTCGAGCGGCGCGAGATCACGCACATCATCCATCTCGCCGGTTTGCAGGTTCCCACTTGCCGCGCCAATCCGCGCCTGGGCGCGATGGTTAATGTCATCGGTACGATCAATGTCTTCGAGGCCGCGAAAAATTCCAACGGGCGCGTCAAAAGAATCGCTTACGCCAGTTCCGCCGCGGTCTTCGGCAAAAGCGATGACGCAGTCACCGAAAGCCAGGCGGGCGGGACGAACACGCATTATGGCGCGTTCAAACAGTGCAACGAGGACAACGCACGGGTCTACTTCCAGGACAACGGCATCAGCAGCGCGGGGCTTCGTCCGTTGACCGTTTATGGCGTCGGACGCGACACGGGGGTGACTTCCGATCCGACCAAAGCGATGAAGGCGGCGGTCGTGGGCCGCCCGTTCCACATCCGCTTCGGCGGCAAGACCGATTTTCTTTACGTCGCCGATTGCGCCGACGCGTTCATCCGCGCGGCGTCGGCTGAGCTGGAAGGCGCGCACGTCTTCAATTCACACGGCGAAACGATTGAAGTGGCGGCGGTAGTCGAAGAGATCGAAAAGCTGATTCCGTCGGCGAAAGGCTCGATTACTGTTGATCCGACGCCGATGGCGTTGCCGCCGCAATTGGACGATACGGCGATCATCGCCGCGCTCGGCGACATTCCGCATACTTCGCTTGCCGAGGGCACAAAAGAGACGATTGAACGGTTCGCGTTCCTGCATCGAGCGGGCAGGTTGGACACAGCGGATTTGGACTCGTGATAATTTTATCGTGGAACAAGAGGTCAAGTAAGCGGAGGAGGCGGAGCATATGCCATATGTAATATGAAATATTACATATGGCATATGGCTTCCCACTTCAACCTCTGCGGAGAGTTATGAATTGGAAACTGATCCTCACGCTTTCCGTCTTTGGCGTCCTGATGGGATTTGCGTCAGTGTTCGGATTGACCAGAGGCATTGAGCCGCTGCTGTGGCTCGTCATCTGGATTTTTTGCGCCTACCGGATCACGCGGCAGGTGAAAACCAAACTTTTCCAGCACGGTTTTATGGTCGGTCTGATCACCGGATTGATTGCGCTGCTGATTCAAGTCGCGCTGTTTTCAACTTACGCCGTCAACAATCCCGAATTTAACCGGGAGGTATCTGGGGGATGGTCGGCGAGAACGCTTTTCCTGATAACGACTCCTTTCATCAGCGTCACCAGCGGTTTGGTTCTTGGACTGTTGAGTTGGGCGACAGGTAAAATCTTCAAACAGAGTCCGGCATAGATCAACCTCTGAAAATATTATGAGCGATCACACGAACATGCGCGCTTTGACCGTTTGCGCTCCCGAAAAGATGGAGTTGCGGGAAATCCCAACGCCTGAAGTCCGCCCGCGCGAAATCCTGATCAAATCGGGCGCGGTTGGATTGTGCGGCACAGACTTTCACATTTATCAGGGCCACGCGAATTACAACACCGACGCTTCGGGACGGCAGATTCCGTTCGAGGAGAGGCCACAGATTCTGGGCCACGAATTCTGCGGCGTGGTGGTTGAGGCCGGCGCCGGCGTGAAGGATTTGAAAGCCGGAGACCGCGTCGTGATTGATCAAGGTCTCAATTGCCTGAGCCGCGCGGAGACCGAGTTATGCGAGTACTGCGCGACTGGCAATTCGCATCAGTGCGCGCGTTACGAAGAGCACGGGATCACGGGCTTGCAGGGCGCGCTCGCTGACTTCATCGCCGTACACGCGATCAACGCCGTCAAGATCGAAAGCGACCTGCCGCTGGAACAAGCCGTGTTGACCGAGCCGCTGGCTTGCGTCACCCACTCTTGCGAGATGGTGATGCGGACCTCGGCGCGTTACACCTTCGGCGGCGAAAGACCTATTCGTTCAATCCTGGTTTGCGGCGCAGGCCCCGCCGGATTGCTCTTCACGCAATACCTGCGGAACGTGATCGGATTCGACGGGTTGTTGATCGTGACCGAGCCGAGCGCGATTCGCCGCCAACTCGCCTCGGATTACGGCGCGACAGTGGTTGACCCAACCTCGGTGGATTTGATCGAAGCGGTTGAGGATTTGACGCACGGCGAGCGAGTCAACCTGCTGATCGAATCGGCGGGCGTCGGCCAATTGTTCAAACAGGTTCCGAGGCTGTTGCGGAAACAGGGGACGATGTTGCTTTACGGGCACGGCCATCACGGAGTCGATCTGGGCGTGATGAACAACATTCAATTCATCGAAGCGACCTTCGTCGCGCCCACCGGAGCTTCGGGCGATTTCGACGCCGACGGACGCCCCAGCGTCTACCGCAAATCGCTCAAATTGATCAGCGAAGGAAAGATCAACGTCTCGAAATTCATCACGCACCAGTACTGGTCGCTCGAAGCGGTTCCACAGGCTTTCGCCAACGACCGCTTCGGAGCCGATTACATCAAAGGAGTCGCGGTTCTTGCATAATCGCCAGCTATGAACAAATCGAAACTCATCGCCCTCATCGCTCTTTCACTCTTCGCTTCACTGCTCATCACCGCCTGCAATCGCGGTGAGGGAGCCAAATCATCTCAGAAGACAATCGCCGTCATTCCCAAAGGCGTTTCGCACTCGTTCTGGCAAACGGTCAAAGCGGGCGCGGAAGCCGCCGGCAAGGACCTCAACGTCAATATCATCTGGAAAGGACCTTCGCAGGAGACGGCCTACTCCGAGCAAATCAACATGGTCGAGGACATGATCAACCAGCGCGTTGACGGCATCGTGCTCGCTCCGTCGCACGGCGATTCGCTGGTACCGATGGTCGAACGCGCGCAACGCGAAGGCATCCCGGTGACGATCTTCGACTCAGGCATCTCGACGCAAAACTATCTGTCTTATGTTTCGACGGACAATCGCCAGGGCGGAGTCGTCGCTGCAAGGCGGATGGGAGAAAAGCTGGGCGGCAAAGGCAAAGTCGCCATCCTCGGCGTCAAGAAAGGCTCGGTCTCAACCGACGAACGCGAAGATGGGTTCCGCGAGACGATTCAGAAAGAGTTCCCCGGCATCACGCTCGTCCCGATCATCTTTTACGGAGAAGCGAACGCGGCGAAATCGTTGGCCGTCACCGAAGACGTGCTGACCTCGCACTCCGATTTGACCGGACTCTTCGCGTCGAACGAATCGTCAACTGTGGGAGCAGTGCGCGCCATCCGCCAGCGCAACCTCGTCGGCAAAGTCACGCTGGTCGGATTCGACGCGACCTCCGACCTGGTTCAGAACGTCCGCGAAGGCGCGATTGATTCGCTGGTGCTGCAAAACCCGTTCAAGATGGGCTACGACGGCGTGAAGACGATTGTGGACAAGATCGGCGGCAATCAGCCCGAACGGCGCATTGACACGGGCGTCGCGCTGTTGACGAAAGACAACGTAGATACACCGGAGATTCAGAAGTTGATCAAGTGATCCGCGCCGGGTTATGTTTCGTGTGGATAAAACCCAAGGCTGTTGAAGGGGGAGATTATATGACCACGGCAAACATTACTTTCGAGCAGGTGTTAAATCTAGCTCAACTCCTGAAGCCGAGCGATCAGGCTCGCTTGATCTCGCATTTGGCAGAGGTGATTGAAAACACATTCGAAGCCCAGGAGATTTCGCCTGCCGCGAGGCGCCCGCTGCGAGGGATCCTCGCGGATTTAGGCCCGGCTCCGTCGGCAGAGGACATTGATGAGGCCCGCCGCGAAATGTGGGGTAACTTTCCGCGGGACGACTTCTGAGGATTTCTGATGATTCGCGCAGTCGCTGACACGCACGCCATACTCTGGTATCTCTACAACGATCCTCGACTGTCAGCGACAGCCGGCTCAACCATGGATTCGGCGGTACAAGCAGGCGATGAAATCGCCATTTCATCAATCTCACTCGTTGAGATAGCCTACTTGGTCGAGAAGAATCGCATCGCTTCGGACGCCTTTGATCGTGTCGTCGCCGAGTTGAATACCGCCGGCACAAGCCTTCGAGAAGTCAACCTGGACCAACAAGTGGCCGACAAGCTACGCCAAATTGACCGCGCGCAAGTGCCCGATATGCCGGATCGCATCATCGCCGCAACGGCTTTGATGCTTGGCGTGCCCGCCATCAGCCGCGACCGTAAAATCCAGGCGTCCGCGATAACGACGATCTGGTAGATAGAGATCAATAATGAGTGTGCGCCAGGTAAATGATTTGCAAACGCCTATCGGCGAAATACTCAAAGCAGCGGATGCAAGCGGCGTCGTGATCCAATCAGACGATCAGGAGCAATATGCTCTCTTGCCGCTGGATGACGAGTTACTCGACTTTCTGCTCGAACGAAATCCGAAATTCATCGAGGAATGCCAACAAGTTCGCCAGCGAATGATGTCTGGTGAGATCTACTCCCAAGATGAAGTTGAGCGATTGTTTACAGAGAGCGCCGCAGAGCCACGCTAAGCGAGGAATAGCTTGCAGATGACCTCGATCTCTCCCGCGCTCGAAATGCGCGGCATCACAAAATCATTCTCCGGCAACACCGTGCTCGCCGATGTCAACCTGACGGCGCGCGCGGGCGAAGCATTGGCGCTGGTCGGCGAAAACGGCGCGGGCAAATCCACGTTGATGAAGGTTCTTTCGGGCGTTCATCAACCTGACGCCGGGGAGATTTTGATTGAAGGCGAGCGCGTGCATTTCACGCGCCCAGCCGACGCGCTGGCCGCTGGCGTGGCGATGATCTACCAGGAGCTGTCTCTGGCTCCGCACCTGACCGTCGCTGAAAACATCTTTCTTGGACGCGAACCTTTGAAAGTCGCGCCGATTGGATTCATCAATGGTCGTGAGTTGAATGCCAGGGCGCGTGCGTTGCTCGACGAATTCGGTTTCAGGATCAATCCGCGCGCGCGTGTCGGACGCTTGAGCGCGGCTGACCGCCAACTGGTCGAAATCACCCGCGCGATTGTCGAAGCGAAGCGCGTGATCGTGATGGATGAGCCGACCTCGTCGCTCACCAACCAGGAGGTCGAAGAGTTGTTCCGCCTGATCCGCGACCTGAAATCGCGCGGCTTGGCGGTGATCTATATCTCGCACCGTCTGGAAGAATTGCCGGAGATCGCCGATCAGTTGACCATCCTGCGCGACGGGCGGGTCGTTTACACCGGACGCTGGGGCGAGATCACCACCGACGAGATGATCCGGCACATGGCCGGGCGCGAGTTGAAAGAGATCTTCCCGCCTCGCAACGCGAAGATTGGCGAAGTGAAGCTGCGCGTGACCAATCTGACGCGAGCGCCGAAATTTGAAAACGTCAGCTTTGAAGCTCGCGCGGGCGAAGTGGTCGGCGTTGCGGGATTGGCCGGCGCCGGACGAACTGAACTGGTCGAAGCGATCTTCGGAGCGCACCCGGCTGAAAGCGGCGAGATCGAATTCGGCGCTGAAAAGGTTACCACCTCGCAGCCGAACCGCTCGGTCGCGCGCGGGTTGAGTCTCTTGACCGAAGACCGCAAGCGCACAGGCTTGTGTTTGAACCTTCCGCTGGCCACTAACATCACGCTGGCGAACGTTCGCTCGCTGGTCAAAGGCGGGAGGTTGCAGCGCAAGGCTGAAACCGCTGCCGCCAACAATTACATTCAAAAATTGAGTATCAGACCGCCGTCGCCCGCGAAACCCGTTGGCCGTTTGAGCGGCGGCAACCAGCAGAAGTCGCTGCTCGCGCGCTGGCTCTTCGCCAATTCGCAGGTCTTCCTGCTCGACGAACCGACGCGCGGAGTTGATGTGGCGGCGCGTTCGGAGATTTACCGCGAGATCAATGAGCTGGCCGAAGCGGGCGCAGCGATTGTGATGGTCTCGTCTGACTTGCCAGAGTTGTTGGGGATGGCGGACCGGATTCTGGTGATGCGCCGTGGGCACATAGTTGCCGAACTCAACGCCAAGCAGACGACGCAGGAAGAGATTTTGAAATACGCGGCGGTTGAGGAGATCTGAACTTTAGCTGAGGAGCAAGAATATGGTGGAAACAGCAGATGTTGTCATCATCGGCGGCGGAATCGTCGGATCGAGCATCGCTTATCACCTGGCCGAATCGGGCTGCACGAACGTTCTGATCATCGAGCGTGAAGAGAAGCAGGGACTCGGTTCGACCAGCAAAAGCATGGGCGGCGTTCGCGCTCAATTCGCCACGCCGATCAACATCCAAATGTCGCTCTATTCGATTGACCTCTTCTCGCGGTTTGAAGAAGTGACCGGCCACACCGCCGATTACCGCGCGCACGGCTACCTGTTCTGCGCCACGACCGAAGCGCACCTGAAATACCTGAGCGACAATCAGGAAAAGCAGCGCGCGTTCGGCTTGAAGAACGCCGAGATGGTTTCGCGCGATGATATCGTGAAGATGGTTCCGCAACTGGTCGCCGACGACATCATCGGCGGCGCTTACTGCCCGACCGATGGCTTCGTTGATCCACATGGCGTGCTGACCGGCTTCGCCAAACGAGCGAAAGAACGAGGCGTCCGCGTTTGGCTCAACACTGAGGTTGCTGGCGTCAACGTTGAAAACGGCGCGGTGACCGGCGTGAAGACCGCCAACGGCGAGGTCTCGACGCGCAACGTGGTCAACGCCGCTGGCCCGTGGGCAGCGGCTGTGGCCGAAATGGCCGGCGTCGAATTGCCCGTCACTCCGCTGCGCCGCCAGATAATCAAAACGCAGCGCTGCGATTTTCTGCCCGCGAAATTCCCGATGGTGATTGATATGTCCACTGGCTTCCATTTTCGCCGCGAAGGCGAAGCCATCCTGATGGCGTGGCCCGATGACGAAGAGACCTACGGCTTCAAGACCGCTTTCACTCATGATTTTCTGGAAAAGATTTTGACGCACGCCGTCAACCGAGTGCCCGATTTCATTGACCTGCCCGTGAATCCGAAGCAGTGCTGGGCCGGGATGTACGAAGTCTCGCCCGACCACCACGCGATCATCGGCGAGGCTCCAGGAGTGAAAGGGCTGTTTTTTGCCAACGGTTTCAGCGGCCACGGCGTGATGCATTCGCCAGCGTCGGGGCGCATCACCGCTGATCTGATTCTGCGGCGACAGAGCTTCGTTGACCCCGCGCCGCTCGGAGTTGAAAGATTCGCCGAAGGCAGACTGCTGGAAGAGACAGCCGTGCTTTGAAACGAGAGGACGCTTTGAAACAAGATTTCGATCCCAAACAGGACCCCAAACTCAAACCTCGATTCCAGAAATCGTCAATCACCGACGGGCTGAAACGGTTTCTGCCGTTCATCAGTCTGATCGCTCTCTGCGGGCTGATTCCACTCGGTGAATATTTCCTGCTCGAAAAAGACCCGGTCTTTCTGACCGTGGGCAACATCGCCGCCATCGCGCGCCAGACCGCGGTCATCACGATCATGGCGATGGGAATGACGATGGTGATGGTGTCGGGAGGGATTGACCTCTCGGTCGGCTCAATCCTCGCGCTGGCGAGCGTCATCGGCTCGCTGGCGATGACCGGCGGAGTGGGCGCGGTCGCGGGATTTCTGATTTGCCTGGCCGTCGGCGCTGCGTGCGGTTTACTTAATGGCGCCGCTGTCGCCACGCTGAAAATCCCGGCATTCATCGTTACGCTTGGCGCGATGGGCATCTATCGTGGAATGGCGTTGTACTCGTGCGACGGGAACGCAGTGGTCGGCTTGCCGCCGGGCTTCGGCCATCTGGCTGAGAAGAATTTTCTGGGCTTCATTCCACTGCCGCTGCTGATCGTGATTGCGATTGCGCTGATCGTCCAATTTGTTCTCAACAATACACGGCTCGGACGTTACTGCTACGCGATGGGCAGCAACCAGGAAGCAGCGCGTTACGCGGGCATTCGCGTCGCGCGCTATCAGATTCTCTACTTCACGATCCTCGGCGCGCTCGCCGGACTCGCCGGAGCGATTGAGACTTCACGACTGGTGACCGGGCAGCCGAACGCGGGCGAAGGCTACGAATTAAATGTAATCGCCGCAGTGGTTATTGGCGGCGGCAGTTTAAGCGGCGGTCAAGGAACGGTCATCGGCACGATCATCGGCTCGCTGATCATGGGCGTGCTGGCCAACGGGGGAAACCTGTTGCAGATTTCCCCGTTCATTCAAAAAACAGTCATCGGCGCAGTCATTGTGCTGGCCGTGACTTTCGATGAATTTCAACGCAGAAGAATGGAGAGTATCGAAGCATAAGAGCCGATAGAGAAATTTATGGCGAGAATTGAAGGCATACGTATTCAAAACTATCGGTCGCTAAAAGATGTTTCTCTAGGCTGGACCTTTGAAAACCGTGAAAGCGGGGCCCTGCCTGGACTGATGACGATCATTGGACCGAATGGCAGCGGTAAATCATCGCTGATGGATGCGCTAGGCTTTCTTGGCGACTGTTTGCGCTTGGGAGTGGAAGATGCTTGTGATCTGTCTTATCGCGGTGGCTTTGAACGCATTCGCACACGGGGACAGCATGGGCCGATACAGTTTGAAATCTTCTATCGTCCAGACCCCAAGAGCCCGCCATTCAGTTATTCACTCCACATAGATGCTGAAAGCAATATCCCCTATGTCGCTTATGAGCGCCTGCGGCAGCGGCGCAAAGGTCAAAGAGTCGGATGGCCAGATCCTTTCTTTGAGTTGGTGAAGGGACAGGGGTACGCCTGGACCGGACTACCTGCTGAGCAGGAAGAAGGCAACGAGAGAATCGGGGTCAAGCTGGAGGATCGTCAGCGACTCGGAATTACCACTTTGGGCAATCTCGCAAACCATCCTCGGATCGTCGCATTCCGTGAGTTTCTCGAAGGGTGGTACTTGTCTTATTTTGTGCCGGAGCAGGCGCGATCTATGCCAATGGCCGGAGCGCAAAAGCATTTGAATCGCGAAGGCAACAACTTGGCCAACTACGTTGAATTTATGGAGCGGCAACATAAAAAGCGTTTCGCCGAGGCATTACAACAGGTTGCTAAGAAAATCCCCGGCATTCGCAGCATCAAGCCTGAAAGACAAAAAGATGGGCGGCTGCTTCTATTGTTCAACGAAACCGGGTATGTAGACCCTTTCTATCAACAAGACATGTCTGATGGTACATTAAAGATGCTTGCCTATTTGCTTTTGCTTGAAGATCCAGATCCGCCACCTCTGATTGGAATTGAGGAGCCAGAAAACGGATTGCATCATCAATTGCTGGAGCCGCTAGCCCTGGAAATGAAACGGTACACCGAGCGCGACAAAGGCTCACAAATTATTATCACTACGCACTCACCATATTTCGTTGATGCGCTAACCCCGAAGGAGGTGTGGATCCTTGAAAAAGGAGAGGATGGATTTAGTACCGCTGTGCGTGCAGCAGACTTACCTGCGGTCAAAGAACTCTTTGAGCAAGGCATTCCGTTGGGTAGTTTGTGGTACAGCAATCATTTCGGGAGGGGCAATCCGTGAAGTTTCTCGAGGTTTTGGTGGAAGGCACTTCTGATCAGCCAACGGTTCGCGTCATTCTGAATAATCACTTTGGTCTGATTGAAAACCAGGATTACCGTATCCATCCTCATCAGGGCAAAGGCAAGCTCCCGAAGCATCCGCACCGTAGGCCTGATCCAAAACAGAGAGGGCTTCTTGACCTTCTTCCGGCAACCCTCAAAGGCTACCGCGGCTTTTCTGTTGATCGGTGTGTAGTAGTGTTGGTGGATGCAGATGATACGCCCTGCAAAAATCTGAAGGCTGATTTGGTCGAGTTGCATCGTAAGCTAAAATCTCGTCCGTCCTGTGCGTTATTTCGCATTGCAGTTGAAGAGATAGAGTCGTGGTTCATTGCGGATACTAACGCAATCCAGCAAGCTTACCCAAAAGCAAAGACAGCATTGCTCGACGGGATTAAACCAGACAGCGTCATAGGAGCGTGGGAATTGCTGGCGAGAGCTTTGGGACGAAAGCCGGAAGACTGCAGTAGCGCCGATAAACACGAATGGGCAACAAAAATTGCTCCATATCTTGACCTCGATGATCCCAAATCACCGAGTCTGCGAGCCTTCGTCAAAGGTATCAACAGACTTCTAGGAGGCACAAAAAAATAATCTCAACTCCAACTCAGGAATAGCTATGAAACTCGCACAATTCAAAACCAAAATTTCAGACGACAAACGGTTGGGCCTGCGAACAGGCGATGTCATTGTGGACATCACTGAGATCGCGCCCGATATGATTTCATTGATCAAACAAGGTTCATCAGCTTTACAGGCTGCCGACAAGCTGACGCCCAAATCAGCTTACGCGCTCGACGCCGTCGAATACCTGCCGGCGGTCAACGCGGGCAAGGTTGTGGCCATCGGACGCAATTACCACGACCACGCCGTCGAGGGCGGATCGGAGCCTCCGAAATCGCCGCTGCTCTTCACCAAATTCACCAACTCGATCACCGCGCACAACGCCAAAGTCACGTTGCACGAGATCAGCGAGCAGATTGATTTCGAGGCCGAACTGGCCGTCGTCATCGGCAAACGCGCGAGCAAAGTGAAAGAAGAAGAAGCTCTCGATTACGTCTTCGGCTACTCCTGCCTGCACGACGTGTCGGCGCGCGACCTGCAATTCAGCGACGGCCAGTGGGTGCGCGGCAAGAGCCTGGACGGCTTCTGCCCCATCGGCCCGTTCATCACGACCAAAGACGAAATCGCCGACCCGCAGGCGTTGAAGATCGAAGGCATTCTGAACGGCGAGGTGATGCAGTCGTCGAATACGAAGATGATGATCTTCAACGTGGCCTACCTGATCCATTACATCTCGCAAGCTATCACGCTCGAACCGGGCGACGTGATCGCCACGGGCACGCCCGAAGGCGTAGGCGTCTTCCGCAAACCGCCTGTGCTGTTGAAAGACGGTGATGTGTTTGAGGTCGTGATCGAAAAATTGGGTACGCTGCGCAACACGTTCGTGAAGCCATAGCGCCAAAGCGCAACGTCTTCAGCTCCGTCAGGAGCGAAATATTTATAGCTGAGCGCGCGCCTTTTTCCCTAGCTCCGTCAGGAGCGACATCTGCCAGATGTCGCTCCTGACGGAGCTAAAGAGAGATGTTTCATCACGATCCATAAACATCCCGCCCCGCTGGGGCTGAAATTCTCAAACCTGCTCTCAGCTTTTTCTCCATCCCCGCCATCCTTAAAAACGGCCATCAAGCGCGCCGATGTGCGCTCACTTTCAACCAAGCAACTCAGCCTGAAAAATTTCCCGAAACTGTGATGGGATTTTCCAAAAGCTCTCGCGTTAGGCGGTGAAGGCAATGAGAGGTTGATACAAAGCCTCGACCAACGCTGGCCGGGTCGCCCCTCAGACCTGCCTCTTCGGATTTCCATATTCAACGCGCAGGCGCTATCGCAAGGCCGGGCTGAAGGTCTTCGGGACGAAGTGTGTCCGGATGACGGTCGAGCGACGGGCGCTGCGAGAGGAGAAGCCATGTTCAAACAGATCGCGCTCGCCGCCATTCTCGTTATCCTGTCAACAATCACTCCCACTGCGCAGCCTTCAAACAAGCTCGCCAGTGACAGCCGCGCAAACGGAAAGTCTAAAGAGCTTTTGCCCAGCCCGGAAGCGACCAAAGCTATTGCCCGCCTCGGCAACCTCTCGTCCGACGCAATTCGTGAATGTTTGAAGCAGATGCGACAACCAGCCAATCTGCCCACCCCGGCGCTCGTGAATAAGATCATCGAAGCCCAACGATTGCCTATCGCGGAGAGCAAGGGGGTTGACCGGCTCAAAGCCGCGCTGCAACCCGTGCTCGATTACCACGAGCGCGGCAAGATGCCGATTGTCGTCCTGCGGTCGGAACAACCAAAAGCCTATCTGTCAGGTCTCACGACATCGTGGACTAAAAAGTCTCACGACATCGTGGACTCCTTAATTGGCAAAAGGTCTCACGACATCGTGGACTGTTTGGGTGAAAGCCCTATCAATATTGGGGTTCAT
>Ga0187892_10003323_pt1 | contig 29611 bp, 40 predicted proteins | sample MA1701073metaG_FD_139345 | JGI IMG/M metagenome (GOLD analysis project Ga0187892, IMG submission 139345) | Bio-ooze microbial communities from a basaltic lava cave in the Kipuka Kanohina Cave System on the Island of Hawaii, USA - MA170107-3 metaG ... | reverse complement strand
GTGGCGATGGACATCGAGCTGATCGCGCCGATCGCGATGGAGAAGGGGCTGAGGTTCGCGATCCGGGAAGGTGGCCGGACGGTGGGGGCCGGAACGGTTTCAGAAGTGATTGAATAACAAGCATTTCCGATTGCCAATTGCCGATTGCCAATTGCCAATTTGGGAACCAGAGACGAGGTTGAGAGTTGAGTTAGATCGCCAATCGGCAATCGGCAATTGGCAATCGGAAATATCAAGATGCTAAACGAAAAGATCAGAATCAGACTCAAGGCCTACGATCACCGCGTACTGGATCAGTCGACCACGGAAATCGTCGAGACGGCAAAGCGGACTGGAGCGCGCGTGGCAGGACCAATCCCCCTGCCGACTGTGAAGAACAAGTGGACGGTCCTGCGTTCGCCGCACGTTGACAAGAAGTCGCGCGAGCAGTTTGAAATCAGAACGCACAAGCGTTTGATGGACATTCTCGATCCGACACCCCAGACGGTTGACGCGCTAATGAAGCTCGACCTCCCAGCCGGTGTCGATGTCGAGATCAAGGCGTTTGGCAGACAGTGAGGGGCGGCATTGCCGATTTCCAATTGCCAATTGCCAATTGGAAGTCTGGCTGGAGATGCTCGCTGTTAGCTAGTTTTTGAATCGGCAATCGGCAATCGGCAATTGCCAATTGGAAATCTTCTTATGGTTAACGGAATCATCGGTAGAAAAATCGGCATGACGCAGGTCTTCGCCGCTGACGGCACGGTTACCCCAGTGACTGTGATCAAGGCTGGCCCCTGTGTGGTCGTTCAAAAGAAGTCGGCGGCAGGTCCGGATGGTTATGACGCGGTTCAGCTCGGCCTCGTTGACGAGAAGCCCCCTAAGTTAAAGAACGTGACCAAGCCTATGCGCGGCCACTTTGAAAAGACTGGTGGCGGTACTCCTCCGACCCGGATTCTGAAAGAGTTTCGCATCGAGGATTCGGCGGATTCAACGAATGTCGGAGACAAAGTACTGGTTGATCAGTTTGCCGATGGCGATTCGATTGAGGTCATTGGGCGCTCGAAGGGTCGCGGTTTTGCCGGCACCATCAAGCGTCATCACTTCAATCGTGGTCCGGAGTCGCACGGTTCGATGAACGTTCGGGCTCCGGGTTCGATTGGTGCTTCGGCCTATCCTTCGCGCGTTATTAAGGGCCTTCGTTCGTCAGGACACATGGGCGACGATCGCGTCACCATCAAGGGCTTGACCGTTGCCAGCGTAGATGCTGAGAACAATCTCTTGCTGGTGCGCGGTGCGGTACCCGGGGCGAATGGCAGCGTGGTCATTGTTAAGAAGGCGGCGACGCGACAGAAGAAGGGGAAGAAATAGGTCCAATTCGCCATCGGAGCAATTCCTCTTAACGGGAGTTAATTATGCCAACGGTTAAGGTGCGCAATCTAAAAAACAAAGAGGTCGGGGAAGTACAACTCTCTGAGGCCGTCTTTGATGCGCCATTAAATGAGCCGCTGATTCATGCCGCCGTGAGGAATTTCATGGCGAACGCTCGTAAGGGTAACAGCGCCACCAAGACTCGGGGAGATGTTTCCGGAGCGGGCCGTAAATTGTGGAAGCAGAAGGGCACCGGACGCGCCCGCATCGCATCGCTTCGCTCACCGTTGTGGAAGGGGGGCGGCAATGTTCACGGACCTCAGCCGCGCGACTGGTCGTACCAGATGCCCAAGAAGATGCGTCGCGGAGCGTTACGCTCTGCGCTTTCCGCGCGAGTACGTGAGGGCAACGTGATCGTGATCGAAGGCTGGGCGCTTGATGCGCCGAAGACGAAGGAATTCGTAGCCTCCCTGGTCACACTTGGTCTCGAGGGCAAGACCTTGATTGTTGATTCGCTGGAGAACGATAACCTGATTCTGTCTGCCCGAAATCTTCAGCGTACGAAGGTGGTTAATAGTCTGGGATTAAACATATACGACTTGCTCTACCACGAGAAGCTGGTGTTGTCGCAGTCGGCAGTCGGCGAACTTGAACAGTTGTTGGGCAGCACGGCTGAAAAGAGCGGCGAAACCGATGAGTCGCCCGAGCCGACAAAAGAAGCGGCTCCCAAGGCGAAGAAGAAAGCGGCGGCGAAAGCCCAGCCGAAACGCGCCCGCAAGCCAGCTGAGACCAAGCCCAAAACAGCGCGAAAAACTAAAAGGAAGGCGGCTAAGTAATGAGAACGGTTTGGGACATCATTAAGTCGCCGGTGATTACCGAAAAAGCGCTGGTGGCGAAGGAAGAGTCACAGGATACGCGGCAATTATTGACGTTCAGAGTTGACCGACACGCCACCAAGCCCGAGATCAAGTCGGCGGTTGAGACAATCTTCCAGGTGAAGGTCGATGAAGTCCGGACGATTAACTTCATGGGCAAGATGGCTCGGCGCGGGCGGTTTGAAGGACGCAAACCTTCGTGGAAGAAAGCCTACGTGACGCTGAAGCAGGGCGAGAAGCCGGTTGATTACGGTGAAAGCGTTTAAGAATTTCGGATTTCGAAATTCGAATTTCGGATTTAAGAAGTACTTGTCCGAGCGCGAAATTCGAAATCCGAAATTTGAAGCTATGGGCATAAAGAAACTAACACCAACCTCGCCATCGCGTCGCTACCAGACATATCTGACGCGCGATGAGCTGACCGTGGGCGCGGTGCCTGAGAAGTCTTTGCTGGTGCCGAAGAAGCGCATCTCCGGCCGAAACAATGACGGTCGAATTACAGTTCGACGTCGTGGCGGTGGACATAAGCGCTTCTACCGGATAATTGACTTCAAGCGCGACAAGGCGGGCGTGCCCGGACGAATTACGCAAATTGAGTACGATCCAAATCGGTCGGCACACATTGCACTCGTCACTTACATCGATGGCGAGAAACGCTACATCATCGCTCCGAATGGATTGGAAGTTGGCAAGACCATCATGAGTGGGCCGGAGGCTGACATCCTGCCCGGCAACGCTTTGCCGCTCATTAATATTCCGCTCGGCACGCAGATACACAATATTGAGCTGCGTCCCGGAAAGGGCGGGCAGATGGCCCGGTCGGCGGGCGCTTTTGCTCAGTTGGTAGCCAAGGAAGGGAGCTATGCGCAGCTTCGCATGCCTTCCGGACAAGTGAGACGAGTTCCATTGGTTTGCATGGCCACTATCGGCACGGTGGGAAACATCGAGAATGAGAACGTTTCCCTTGGTAAGGCCGGAAGGTCACGTTGGAAAGGTCTGAGGCCGCAGGTTCGCGGAGTGGCGATGAATCCGGTTGATCACCCGCACGGCGGCGGCGAAGGAAAAACTTCGGGTGGACGTAATCCGGTGACGCCGTGGGGTCAGCCCACGCGCGGTTACAAAACCAGGAGCAACAAGCGAACGCAGAAGATGATTCTGCGCGATCGCAGAACCAAATAAAGCATTGCCGATTGCCAATTGCCAATTGCCGATTGCCGATTGCCAATTGGCAGCAAGTGAGCAGGGAATCAGAGCGTTCGAAAAGTTATTCCAATCGGCAATTGGAAATCGGCAATCGGCAATGGAGAAAAGATGGCACGTTCGGTAAAAAAAGGACCTTATATCGACGGCAGTGTTCAGAAGGCTGTCGAGCGGATACGCACGGGTGGTCAACGCCCGCCGGTGATCAAAACCTGGTCAAGGCGTTCGACGATTACACCAGACATGGTCGGACTGACTTTTGGCGTCCATAACGGCAAGCGGCATTTGCCTGTGTACGTCACCGAGAACATGGTTGGTCACAAGCTGGGCGAGTTTGCGCCGACGCGCACGTTCAAAGGCCATTCCGGCACGAAAGTGGAGAAGGCCACGACGGTGGCAAAGCCGTAAACCGTAAACCGTAAACCGGGAACCGAGAAAAAAGGTTCATCGGTTCCCGATTCACGGTTGACGTTCAAAGAGGTAAGTGATGGAAGCAACGGCAAGTGCTAAATATCTTAGAGGGTCGGCCCAAAAAGCTCGGCTGGTCATAGATATGATTCGGGGCGAGGACGTTAACAGGGCCCTGGCCATTTTGCGTTATGCGAGCAAGCGAGCAGCTAACGGAATCGAGAAATGCATGCGCTCGGCGATTGCGAATGCGAATGAGGCAGCAGAGAAAGCGAATGTCTCGATTGATCCTGATGACCTTTGGGTGAAAGCCGCTTTCGTAGATCGTGGACCTACAAAGAATCGCCGGCGAGTTCGGCCCGCGCCGCAAGGCCGTGCGTATCGAGAGCAGCGACATTTCTGCCACGTCACAATTTTGCTTTCTAACGACGTGCGCCAGGAGCCAAAGGCAAAGCGCGGAGCCGACGAGTCAAAGACCTTAAGTGCCAAGCCAGCCAAACTGGCTGAAAGCAAGGGTCGCAAACGTGGTGGAGCGGCTGCTGCTCCACGTGCCAAACGAACTGCGCCGAAGCCGGAGGCGAGGTCGAAGGCCGGTGCGGGTGCTGGGGCTGAAGAGAAGAAAGCCTCGAAGCGCGCCGCGAAGAAAAAACCAACAGAGAAGAAGTGAGCTAACTAAGACTGGAGAATACTGTGGGTCAGAAAGTTCATCCATACGGTTTCCGCCTCGGCTACAACAAAGACTGGCATTCGCACTGGTACGCGAAGAAGCAGTTCGGCGAGTTCCTGCTTGAAGATTTGAAGTTGAAGCGGGACCTGAAGAGTCGTTTCGCGGGCGCCGGCGTTTCGCACGTCGACATCGAACGGGCGGCGAATCGACTGAAGATCATTATCTACACATCACGTCCGGGAATCATTATCGGCAGAAAGGGCGCTGAGATCGACAAACTCAAGAGCGATCTTTCGGCAAAGACGGGGCGCGAAGTGCTGGTCTCAATTCAGGAGATTCACAAACCGGAACTAAACGCGCAGCTCCAGGCCGAGAAGATTGCCGCGCAGTTGGAAAAGCGAATTGCCTTCCGGCGAGCGATGCGAAAGGCCGTTGAGGAATCGCTCCGCTTTGGCGCCCAGGGGATCAAAGTCAAAGTTAGCGGCCGGCTTAACGGTGCTGAGATTGCTCGCAGCGAGTGGCATCTGCAAGGCCAGCTTCCGCTGCACACCTTGCGTGCAGACATCGACTACGGTTTGGCAGAAGCCCGAACCACCTTCGGTCAGATCGGCGTTAAGGTTTGGATTTACCGTGGTGAAATTCTGGATCCGAAAGCCGCCATGGCGCGTGGTACCGGTTCCGATCCGATTAACGAGACGCGCATGGGCGAGCGTGAGCGCCGGCCGCGAACGCGACGTGAGCGCGAGGGTGGCTCGGATGGTAGACGGCCACGAGGAGAAAACGCATAGCATTGCGGAAATGGATAAAGCCTTATGTTGATGCCGAAGAAAGTTAAGCACCGGAAGCAAATGCGCGGACGCATGACCGGCGTAGCCACTCGCGGCAGCGAAGTCAGCTTCGGTGAATACGGACTCAAAAGCCTCGAGCCGGCCTGGATAACGGATCGACAGATCGAAGCGGCCCGTATTGCCATGACGCGACATATCAAGCGGGGCGGAAAGATTTGGATTCGAATGTTTCCCGACAAGCCGGTGACGAAGAAGCCGGCGGAAACTCGTATGGGTAAAGGCAAAGGCGCACCTGAATACTGGGTTGCAGTCGTCAAGCCCGGCCGGATTCTTTATGAAATCGAAGGCGTTGACGAAACCACCGCGCGCGAAGCCATGCGCCTGGCGGCGCAGAAGCTTCCGATTAGGACCAGGTTTGTGAAGCGTTCTGACCAGGAGGGAGGCGCAATCTGATGAAACGGCGCGAAGAGTTAGACAAGTATCTCGATTTTTCCGACGACGAATTGCGCGCTGAGCTGGCGCGGCTGAAGGAATCGCTGTTTCGCCTGAATTTTAAGCTGGCACTGGGCGAAGTGGATGCGGTTAAGAGAATTCGTCAGGAGAAAAAATCCCTGGCGCGAATTCAGACAATTTCCCGTCAGCGTCAGCCCCGGGCGGAATAACTTTGCTGCCGTATGGTGCGGCGGCGTAAAAACGAATCGCAAACTAGAGTCGGTTACTGAGTGAAGGATATGGCAGAAGAAGAAAAGCAGGAAGAAGCAGTCGCAACCGATGCGGCACCGGTTAAAGAGTCGGGAAAGCGCGCGCATCGTTCGCAGAAAGTCGGGATTGTTTCTTCCGACAAGATGCAGAAAACGGTGGTCGTTAGAGTAGATCGACAGGTGCTGCATACGAGGTATCGGCGGTATGTTCGTCGCCGTTCGACCTTCATGGCACACGATGAACTGGGCGCCACCGTGGGCGACAAGGTGCGGATCGTGGAGACGCGACCCTTGTCTGCGAAGAAGCGCTGGCGCGTTTTGGAAATCGTACAAAAAGCAGCCAAGTAGAAATTTCGAGATTCGAATTTCGAAGTTCGAATTTCCGAGGGTGTAGTCATGATACAGATGCAGACCTCGCTTGAGGTCGCCGACAATTCAGGAGCACGCCGGGTGGAGATGATCATGCCGATCGGTGGATCGACCGGCAAGATTGCTAGTCTGGGTGATCGGATCAAAGTGACGGTTAAGGAAGCGTCGCCGGATGGAACCATCAAAAAGGGTACGGTCCAGGATGCCGTGATCGTCAGGACCCGGAAAGAGGTTCGGCGCAAGGACGGAACCTACATCCGGTTCGATCAGAACGCGGCAGTTTTGATTAAGGAAGATGGGACGCCCATAGGCACGCGCGTTTTCGGGCCCGTGGCGCGCGAGCTGCGCGATAAGAATTTCATGAAGATTGTGTCTTTGGCGCCGGAGGTTATTTAGCATGGCGGGAATCAAGCGCGCGAAAATCAGAAAAAACGATCAGGTGATAGTTATTGCCGGCCGAGACAAAGGCAAGCGTGGCCGCGTATTGGAAGTGGCGCCTTCAAAGGGCAAGATAAAGATTGAAGGCGCGGGGATGATCAAACGGCATCAGAAGGCCAACCCTCAAAGCAATCGCGGTGGCGGGATCATTGAGAAGGAAGCTTTTCTGGATATCTCCAATGTCCAGTTGATTGATCCGCAGTCAGGGAAGCCGACGCGGGTGAAGTATCAGCGCGAAGCGGACGGCACCAAGGTGCGTCTGGCTACTGCGAGCGGGCACACATTGGAGAAATAACATCCGTAATCTTGTAAACCGTGAACCGTGAACCGGGAACCGAAATAGTCTTGTGCCACGGTTCACGATTTCCGGTTTCCGGTTCACGGTTTAGAGGCAGAAGCATGGCAGCTAGGTTAAAAGAGCGTTATCAAAAAGAGGTTGCTCCGGCAATTGCCAAGGAGTTTGACATCAAGAACCCGATGGCGATCCCACGTGTTGAGAAGATCGTAATCAACATGGGCATGGGTGAAGCCATCGCCAATGCCAAGATTCTCGATACCGCCGCCGATGAGCTGCGCGCGATCGTGGGCCAGAAGCCCGTGATCACCAAGGCGAAGAAGTCGATTGCTTCGTTCAAGCTGCGCCAGGGAATGCCGATTGGCGTCATGGTGACGCTGCGCGGTGACCGGATGTACGAGTTTCTTGATCGGCTGGTATCAATTGCCTTGCCGCGCGTCCGAGACTTCCGCGGCGTTTCACCAAAGGCTTTTGATGGGCGGGGCAACTACACTATCGGGGTTCGCGAGCAACTGATTTTCCCGGAGATCGATTTCAACAAGGTGGATAAACTGCGCGGCATGAATATCTCGATTGTCACCACTGCCCGCAACGACGAGCATGCGCGCGCATTGCTTAAAGCATTGGGAATGCCGTTCCGGCAATAACTTGCGTGAATCGAAATCGTGACTCGTCAATAGAGCCTCTGTCGACGTTTCCCACGATCTACCATTCACGATTTAAGATTCACGGTTCACGAAATTATGGCTAAGAAATCACTAATTGCAAAGGCAGCACGAAAGCCGAAATTTGGGGTACGCGCCTACACACGCTGTAAGCGATGTGGTCGGCCGCGAGGCTATCTGCGCAAGTTCAATTTGTGCCGGATTTGTTTTCGCCAGTTGGCGCTTGAAGGACACATACCCGGCATCGTTAAGTCGAGTTGGTAACTAACATTGCCAATTGCCAATTGCCAATTGCCGATTGAGAAATCGGAAATGGGCAGATGGAATCGGCAAACGCAACGGAGTTTAAGTAATGACTGATCCCATTGCCGATATGTTGACGCGAATCCGCAATGCTATTGCGGCAAAGCACTCGCGCGTGGATGTTCCGGCCTCGAAACTGAAACTGGAGATTGCGCGAATCCTCAAGGAGGAAGGCTACATCAATAATTTTGTGGTCAAAGGCGAGGGTCTCAAGCGCACGATTCGAATCTTTCTTCGCTATGACGCGCGAGGTACTTCGTCAATTACCCATCTCGAAAGAGTTTCGAGACCCGGTAGACGGGTTTACGTCGGCTCGGGTGAGATCCCGAAGGTGCTTGGTGGCTACGGCGTTAACATCGTCTCCACCTCAAGAGGGTTAATGAGCGGGAAGACTGCGCGCCGCGAGAACGTCGGTGGCGAACTGTTGGCCCAGATCTATTAACATTGCCGATTGCCAATTGCCGATTGCCAATTGGCGTGAAACTGTAGGTTATACATTCGAATGGAAGCCAATCGGCAATTGGCAATCGGAAATTGGAAATGACATATGTCGCGAATTGGAAAAAAGGTAATCACGCTGCCGAAAGGCGTGGCCGTCACCGTGAGCGAAACCGAACTTGAAGTCAAAGGTCCAAAAGGGACCTTGAAGACCCCGATTCCACAGGGCATCAATTTCAAGTTGGAAGGCGAGGAGTTGCGCGCCGAGCGGAGTTCAGCCGACCTGGCAGCCTTGCACGGTTTGGCTCGGGCGCTGGCGAATAATGCAATTCTCGGCGTGACCGAAGGCTTCAGCCGGCAGATGGACGTGGTGGGTGTTGGCTACAAGGCTGACGTGCAGGGGAAGAAGGTTGTTTTCTCGCTCGGTTATTCTCATCCAATCGAGTTTCCTTTGCCGGATGGTGTGGAAGCCAAGGCCGAGCGTCTCACCACCAAGGGTAGCATTCAGCAGTATCAAACGACATTGACGCTTACCAGCATCGACAAACAAAAACTTGGTCAGGTTGCGGCGGAGATGCACCGGCTGCGAAAGCCGGACGCTTACAAAGGCAAGGGAATTCGTTACGCGGACGTTCCGATCAAGCTGAAGCCAGGAAAGACGGGTAAGTAGGGGACATTGCCGATTGCCAATTGCCGATTGCCAATTGGAGCGGCGTTTCGTCCTGATTCGAGGTTAAGGTAACCGGACTGTGATTGGTAGTTGGCAAATTGGCAATCGTCAATCGGCAATCGGAAATGGTGAGAGATGGGAAACACGAATAGAGCAGTAATTCGGACGGCGATTCACAGACGTATCCGCAGGAAGGTACGAGGGACCACGGAAAGGCCGCGGCTGGCCGTCTATCGAAGCCTGAATCATATCTACGCTCAGGTGATCGACGACCACCAGGGGCAGACCATTGTCTCAGCGTCAACGACTGAAAAGGATCTGCGTGGATCAAGCGGCGGCAATTTGGAAGCTGCGCGTCGAATTGGCAAGACGATCGCCGAGCGGGCGTTGGCCAAGGGAATCAGTAGCGTGGTTTTCGATCGTGGTGGCTACCTTTATCACGGACGAGTGAAAGCGCTGACCGACGCGGCTCGCGAAGCTGGATTGAACAAAAATGAGTCGCCGAGCGAAGCAGCGTCGGCCGAGAAAAGCAAAGAAGATCAATGAGACAACCAAAGCAACGTATTCCGGCGCAGGGACTGGACCTGAAGGATCAGGTCATCTCGATCAACCGCGTCACCAAGGTAGTCAAGGGCGGTAAAAACCTGTCGTTCGCGGCGCTGGTGGTCGTGGGTGACGAAGGTGGGCACGTAGGTTTCGGTACCGGCAAGGCCCGCGAAGTGCCACTCGCAATCAAGAAGGGAATCGAGGCTGCCAAGAAGAACCTGATTCGCGTTCCCTTGATCAACAGCACGCTGCCACACCAGTTGATTGGAAAGTTTGGAGCCGGCCGCGTGATGGTGAAACCGGCGTCGGAGGGCACGGGCGTTATTGCCGGCGGCGCGGTCCGGGCAGTAATGCAGGCAGTGGGAGTACGCGACGTTCGCACGAAGGTGCTCGGATCTACCAACCCGCACAACGTTGTACGAGCAACCTTTGACGCGTTACTGCGTATGAAGGATCCAATGGAGTTGGCGCGTTTGCGCGGGAAACAAGTCGATGAAATGTAATTGCGCCAGGCGGGGCTAGAGAAGTTCTGTTTAAGCGAGAGGGTTTATGGCTGAGAAGCGAGCAAAGAAAAGTAGTCCGGCGAGCAAAAGCACGATTCGGATTCAGTATTACCGCAGCTTTATCGCGGCGCCGAAAACTCATAAGCAAATGGTGCGAAGTCTCGGCTTACGAAAGCTCAATCAGATCGTCGAGCGTCCCGATTCGCCGTCAATGCGAGGCGCAGTAGCGAAGGTGCCACATTTGTTGCGCATCGTTGAGTAAACTTATTTTTCAGGTATCGGCTTCCTGCGGATGATTCTCGTCGGACTGAAGGAAGCCTGGGGGTAGGAAATGGCACTAAGTCTAAACACGATTCGTCCGGCCAAAGGATCGACGCACAAAAAGAAGCGGGTCGGTAGAGGTCCGGGCTCAGGTTTGGGTAAGACGGCCGGTCGCGGGGAAAAAGGACAGAAGTCGCGCTCCGGGTATTCGCGCAAGATCGGATTCGAAGGTGGGCAGATGCCACTCCATCGGCGCCTTCCCAAGCGTGGTTTCACTAACATTTTCAAGAAGCGCTGGCTCGAAGTCAGCATTGCGGCTTTGGAGCAGAACTTCCAGGCCAATGAAGAGATCACGCCAGAGCTGTTACACGAGCGCGGTATTATCAAGAAAGCAAAGCACGACGTGGTGGTGCTCGGGAATGGTGATCTATCAAAGGCGCTACGTATTTCCGCTCACCGCTTCACTAAAAGCGCCCGCGAGAAAATCGAGAAAGCTGGCGGAGCCGCTCTGGAAATAGGAAAGGCTGAAGGCAGCACCGCGTAAGAGGACGTCTTATGGAAAAGTTTCTCGCCGCTGTTCGCAACATGTTCAATGTGCCGGACCTGCGCCGGCGTATTTTATTTACGCTGGGGATGTTGGCGGTTTATCGCCTCGGAGCCCACATTGGCGCGCCCGGTATTAACCGCACCCGTCTCGAACAGGTCTGGCAGGATGTGGCCGGCACGTTGCTCGGCGTTTTGGATCTATTTTCGGGTGGCAACTTTCGAACTATTTCAATCTTCGCGCTCGGCGTAACTCCTTACATCACCGCTTCGATCATTCTGCAACTGATGACTGTTGTTTATCCTGCGCTGAAGAAACTGCAGGAGGAAGGCGAAATCGGCAGACAGAAGATCAATCAGTGGACCCGATATCTCACTGTAGGTTTAGGAGCGATTCAGACTTCGTTCGTGGCCCACTGGCTTCAAGTCAACGGTGTAGGCGACCCGGGATGGGGATTCCTGCTGACCACGATGTTGACGCTGACCACCGGAACCATCTTCGTGATGTGGTTAGGTGAGCAAATCACCGAGCGCGGCGTGGGGAATGGCATTTCGCTTCTTATCTTCGCCGGAATTGTGATCGGCTTGCCCAATGGCGTTACGCAGGTCTTTGGACGCCTGCGCGGTGGGGATACTTTAGAGACCATCGGAGTTATCGGGCTGGTGGTGGCGCTGATCCTGATCATCGCCTTCATAGTCTTTGTCGAAGCGGCGCGACGGAAGATCCCCGTGAGTTATGCGAAACGTCACGTCGGTCGCCAAATGGTCGGTGGTCAGCAGACGACCATGCCCCTCAAGATCAATATCGGCGGGGTGATCCCGGTCATCTTCGCTTCTTCCGTACTTTCAATGCCCCAGAGTTTGTTCGCGGCTTTCCCGCCCGATCAGAACAACACGAACACGGTGTGGGGGAAGATCTATGGTTTCTTTCAGATCTTTCACGCCGGCGACCCGTATTACGAGTTGATTTTCATCTCGCTGATCGTGTTCTTCACGTTCTTCTACGTTTCGATTGTCTTTAATGTAGAGGAAGTGGCCGACAATCTGCGGAAGCATGGTGGGTTCATGCCCGGCATTCGTCCAGGGAGAGCGACGGCCGAATATCTCAATAGCATCCTTACCAGATTGACCGTGGTGGGTGCGGTTTACCTGGCGTTTGTGTCGTTCGCTCCACAGTTCATGCTAAGCGGCTTCAAGGTGGCGCGGCTACCTTTGATTGGGACCTGGCTTGATGCTTTTGTGAGCAGCACTCCCGGACTGTCATGGATCCCTACAGGAATGGGATATCAGTTTTACTTTGGCGGAACGTCTCTGTTGATTCTCGTCGGTGTGGCGATGGATACCGTTTCGCAAATCGAGGCGCAACTCGTAATGCGGAACTATGAAGGATTCCTCGGAAGCGGAGGGCGTTTGCGCGGCCGCCGGGCTTGATGAAACTTGACTCTTCTGCTGGTGAAGGTTGAGTCGGCGAACGCTCTTCCAAACACAAGATCCGAACGCGGAGTTTCAAATCGGCAGGTTATGTCGAAGATCATAGTTTTGATGGGTGCGCCTGGTGCTGGAAAAGGTACGCAGGCGCGCTTGATTCAAGAGCGTCTCAATCTCCCGCAAATCTCCACCGGCGACATCCTCCGGGCACGCGCTGAACAACACGACTCGCTGGCTGAAGAAATCAGGGCGGTCCAGGCTGCTGGTAAACTCGCTTCGGATGATTTGGTAGTCCGCGCTGTGAAGGAACGGACGGGTTGTCAGGATTGCACCAACGGATGTGTGTTGGATGGGTTCCCGCGCACAATCGCCCAGGCCGAGATGCTTGAGAAACTGGCTGCCGAGCAGGGGCATGAAATAGTGGCTATCCTGATCGATGTGCCTTTCGAGCTGCTTGAGAAACGCGCCACGGGCCGCAGATCCTGTCCAGTATGCGGTGAGATCTACAATATCTATTCAAAGCCGCCAAAAAATGACGAGACCTGCGATTTGCATCCGGAGGTGAAACTTGTTCAGCGCGCAGACGACGTATCGGAGAAGGTCAATGTGCGATTGAAAACATACCTCGAACAGACCAAACCATTGATTGATTACTACGAGCGCACTGGCCGCTTGCACAGAGTTGACGGTACGAAGAAGCAGGAAGATATTCATCAGGAAATCGTTCGACTGCTTCAGGCCAACAACGTGGGAAACGGTTACCGTAGTGAAGAACTAAAACGGGCATGATTATCGGGAAATCCAAGAGAGAGATTGAGAAGATGAGAGCGGCGGGGCAGCTGGTCGGTTCAGTCCTCCAGGAGCTTCGGAGAATGGTTGCGCCGGGAGTTGCGACGATCGAAATAGATCGCGCCGCTGAAAAAATGATCCGGGACGCCGGAGCTCTGCCTACGTTCAAGGGTTATCACGGATTTCCATTTTCAATCTGCGCATCGGTCAACGAGCAGGTTGTGCACGGTTTTCCCTCCAGCTATCAACTCAAGAAAGGCGACCTGTTTTCAATCGATTGTGGGGTCACTTTGGAGGGCTTTGTTGGAGATACAGCTACCACCGTTCCAGTCGGAAGTGTTTCGGAAGAGTGGCAGAGGTTGATTTCCGTGACCGAGGAATGTTTGGAGCGGGCCATCGCGCAGTGCTATCCGGGAAACCATCTGGGTGACATTGGTTGGGCGGTGCAGGAACTTGCGGAAAACCACGGCTATTCCGTTGTGAGGGACTATGTCGGCCATGGTATAGGACGCCAGATGCACGAGGACCCCCAGATACCGAATTACGGCAAGCGCGGGCAGGGTCCTAAGATTAAGGCAGGGTACGTTTTCGCGGTGGAACCCATGGTGAACATGGGTACCCACCATACAAAGGTCTTAGCCGACGGTTGGACGGTTGTGACGCTTGACGGCAAACCGAGCGCCCATACTGAACACACGATTGCCATCACTGATGACGGCCCCGACGTCCTTACCCTGGTGGTTCCAACACCCCAGGCACAAGCGGTCGTAATGACCTGTAACTGATAGGTGGGACGCGGCTTGGCAAAGCTGGAGGGGCATGTTATTATTCGCAGTTTGTCACGACAGGCATAATTCTAGTCTGAGAGGTTATGGCGAAGGAAGAGGCTATAGAAGTCATGGCAAAGGTCCTCGAAACTTTGCCGAATGCAATGTTTCGGGTTGAGTTGGAAGAGAGCCAGCACCAGGTGCTGGCTCATATTTCCGGGAAAATGCGGAAGCATTTTATTCGGATCCTTCCTGGTGATCGGGTTTTGGTGGAGCTTTCCCCCTACGATCTCAACCGCGGGCGAATAACCTACCGATACAAATAACGACTTCAGGCGAGAACGTTCGAAGGGGTCAAACATGAAAGTGCGTGCTTCAGTAAAGAAGATGTGTGACAAGTGCAAGGTTATCCACCGAAAGGGCGTGGTCAGGGTGATTTGTGTGAACCCGAAGCATAAACAGCGGCAAGGTTAATAAGCGAGAGAGAATCCATAAATGGCACGTGTAGCTGGCGTCGATCTTCCCCCCAATAAAAGGTCCGAAATCGGACTCACATACATCTACGGAATTGGCCGTTCACGTTCGAACTCCATCCTCAAAGAGGCAGGCGTAAATCTCGATACGCGGGTCAAGGATTTGAGTGAGGACGAACTAAGCCGAATTCGCGCAATCCTCGAAGCCCAGGGCGAAATTGAGGGCGACCTGCGAAAGCGCATTCAGATGGACATCAAGCGACTGATGGATATCGGTTGCTACCGGGGGTTGCGTCATCGGCGCGGGTTGCCGGTTCGCGGTCAGCGCACTCACACAAATGCGCGCACGCGAAAGGGACCACGCCGGGCGACAATTGCCAAGAAGAAAGCTCCGGGCAAGAAATAATAATGTTGTGGTCAGCGGATTCGATGCTGACCGCTTTGAATAGTTACTACTAAAACCATGGCAAAAGCAGGCGGAAAGAAAAAAGTCTTTCGTAAGAAAGAGAAGAAGAATGTGCCGGTCGGCATCGTACACGTGGCGGCATCGTTCAATAACACGATGATTTCGATTACCGACCTTGAAGGCAATCTGATTGCGCAATCCTCCGCTGGTGCTCGTGGTTTTCGCGGATCACGGAAGGGAACCCCCTTCGCGGCGCAACAGGCCGCATACGAAGCTGCAAGGAAGGCCCACGAAGCGGGAATGCAGCAGTGTGAGGTTCGCGTGAAAGGTCCCGGTGGTGGTCGCGAGTCGGCAATTCGCGCGATTGCCAATGCGGGTATCAGAATCGTGACAATTAGAGACTCGACGCCTATTCCGCACAACGGATGCCGGCCGCCAAAACGGCGCAGAGTCTAAGCATTGACGATTGCCAATTGCCGATTTCCAATTGGCGTGTAGGCAAAATCCCAATTGGCAATTGGCAATCGAAAATTGGCAATGATTAGGGTGACCTAAAGGACGAAGGGCCGGCGTTACTGACGACGCAGCCTGTAAACTTTTCCGTCTAAGAAAGACTGGAGGCAAAAACAGTTGGCTAGGTATAGAGATGCGGTGTGCCGCTTGTGCCGCCGCGAAGGCGCTAAACTTTTTCTGAAGGGTGATAGATGCTACAAGCCGTCTTGTCCCATTGAGAAGCGGGGTACACAACCGCCCGGACAACATGGCAACTCAATGCGTCGTGGCAAGGCTTTGGTCGGGTACGGCCAACAGTTGCGCGAAAAGCAGAAAGTCAAACGCATCTATTTCATCCTCGAAGGCCAATTCCGGAATTATTTCGAACGCGCAGCGCGCATGAAGGGGATCACAGGTGAAAACCTGCTGTTCCTGCTCGAGCGGCGTCTGGATAATTCAGTCTACCGCGCCGGGTTTTCAACCTCTCGCCGGCAAGCACGCCAGCTTGTGAACCACGGACACATCCTGGTTAACGGACGCAAGGTGGATATTCCCTCGTACAACGTTAGGGCTGGCGACGTCGTTAGCATCAAAGAAGCGAGTCGTAAGAATCCACATATTGAAGGAGCGTGGCAGACAGCTGCGGGTCGGGGCCGTCCCTCCTGGATATCCCAGAACGGCGCTGAGATGACAGTCCGCATAAGCGGCTTGCCTTCGCGCGATGATGTGGATCGCTCAATCAACGAACAACTGATTGTCGAGCTGTATAGCAAATAAATGAGAGTGGGCGACGCCCTGGCGCCCATTGGCTGAGGCATTTTTACTTCTGGACCAAAAAGTTATGGCTATGGATCAAAATAATCTCTGGACGGGATTTCAGATGCCGCGTCGTTTGGCGGCCGACACTGAAACGCTAACGGAACGTTACGGTCGCTTCTCCGCCCAACCGTTTGAACGGGGGTTTGGTACTACGATTGGAAACTCTCTCCGCCGAGCATTGCTCTCGTCAATCGAGGGTGCTGCGGTCACCGCAATCAAGATCGAAGGCGTTGAGCACGAGTTTTCTTCGATTAAGGGTGTGGTGGAAGATGCGACTGACGTAATCCTGAATCTGAAACAAGTACCTTTCAAACTGCATGGAAATGAACCCAAGACGCTGAGGATCTCGAAAGAAACAGCCGGCGAGGTGACTGCCGCTGATATTGAGGCTGACGCCGACGTGGAAATTCTCGACGAGAGTGTGCACATTGCCACGGTTAGCGAGGGTGGCTCTTTGAGAGTGGAAATGAGACTGAAGCGTGGCCGCGGTTACGTTTCTGCCGATCGCAACTTCGACGAGGATCTCTCGCTGGGGTATATCCCGATCGACTCGGTGCACACCCCGGTAAAGAAGGTTAACTACACGGTCGAAGCAGCTCGCCTGGGCCAGAACACCGAGTTTGACAAATTAACCATCGAAGTATGGACCGATGGATCGGTGAAACCTGAAGACTCCATTGGACTGGCAGCGAAGTTGATCAAGGACCACATGTCGATCTTCATCAATTTCGAGGAAGATACTGACGACTTCGCTTACTCCAAGATGGAGCGTCCGCCTCTGCCGCGTAACGATCAACTGGATCGCTCGGTAGACGAGCTTGAGTTGTCCGTTCGCTCTTACAACTGTCTTAAGAATGCTGATATCAGGACGATTCGCGATCTGGTACAACGCTCAGAGCGAGAGATGCTGGCGACCAAGAACTTCGGCAAGAAATCTCTCAACGAAATTAAAGAGATCCTGAATGGTATGGGTCTCGATTTCGGTATGGAGTTTGACGAGCAGGGCAATCCTATCCCCGGCTCGGGTGGTCGCGATGGCGCTGAGCCCTCCGATTTCGAAGCGGAAGACGAACAGTAAGCATCCATTAACCAGAATCAATTGCGGAAACGGTCATGCGGCACTTAAAAGCACATCGCAAACTTGGCAGGAGCTCAGAACATCGCATGTCGATGCTGCGCAATCTTGCGACGTCACTCATCAACTCGCGTGAAGAGCGCATCGTGACAACGCTGCCCAAGGCAAAGGAGTTGAGGCCCTTTGTCGAGCGCGCTATCACGCTCTCTCGTCGTGCCCAAAACCTGGCGGGCGAAGACACGGTCGCGCAGTCAGTCCACTTGCGCCGGCAGGCCGCGGCCTTCTTCCACGCCGGTAACACACAGCAAACGTCACTGGCGGGAAAGCGGGGTCAACTGCGGCTACCTCGAACCGCCGGCATCGCCGCAGTCAAGCGCTTGTTTGGCGAGCTCGGCGAGCGCTACAAGGATCGCCCCGGCGGCTACACCAGGATTTTCAAGCTGGGAACCCGTTCCGGTGATAATGCTGAGCTCGCGATAATCGAGTTGGTAGACAATCCCCGCGAGATCGAGGCTCAGGAAACCGCCAAGAGGCGAAGCCGGAGCGGAGCTTCAAAGAAGAAAACCCTGGAGAGCGCCAAGGAAGGCAAAGGCGCGCGAGCTAAGGTCACCGAGCCTGACGAAACGCCGGAGGCAATGGAAGCTTCGAGCACGGACCAGGAAGTTGCCGGGCAGACTGAAGAGCCGGCTCCCGAGTCGGAAGGCGAAACGAAGTAGAGACAAGTTGACAATCGAGCGGCCCCGCTCCGCTGCTGGTGCGGCTCGGTCGGCCAAGGCCCCAATTGATCATCGGCATACAGAACCGAGTCTTTTGGGGCTCGTCACTTTGTGAGACTATTTGATTATGCCAGCCAGTGGAACAAAGCAAATGAGCAAACAGGAGAGCGAAAGCGAAAAGAAGTCTGATTCGCAGTCGCGAACCGACGCCCGCGACCTTGCCAAGCACGGTCGGCGCCGCCGCGATCGGTCAAGTCACCTGGAACCATCGGTAAACATGGACGAGTTGCGCGAGCTAATCGCCCTCATCCAGGAGCATGGCTTTGCGGAGTTTGAGATCCAGCGGGAAGGCTTTCGCCTTCACGTGCGTCGGGAGGCTGACGTGACCGAAGCCGGCGAATCAAGTACGGGTGCGGGCGGGGTTCGGCCAGCGGGCGTAGCCAAATCGGCGCCTGAAAAGGCAGCGGCTGCAGGCAGGGTGGTCGCGCCCGATCATCCAGGGGCCCGTGCCGAGACGGCTGCTTCAGAAGATCAAGATCTCTACATGATTCCCTCACCGATAGTCGGAACCTTCTACCGTTCACCATCCCCAAATGCCGATGCCTTCATAAAGATTGGCAGCCATGTGGAACCTGACTCAGTAGTCTGCATCATCGAAGCAATGAAACTCATGAATGAGATTCAAGCGGAAGTATCTGGCGAGGTGGTGAAGATATACGTTGAGAATGGCCAGCCAGTTGAATATGGCCAGCCGCTCTTCGGTGTTAGAAAGTAACTAGTAAACGCTCACGTCCAATGTTCTAAGTCCGTTCGGGGACGAAGACGTTGGACGTTGAACTTTTGACGCGTGAGCGAATGACCGTAACCAAGCGCAAATTCAAGAAGATTCTGATCGCAAATCGCGGTGAGATTGCCTGTCGCATCATCTGGACTTGCAAGGAGATGGGCATAAAAACCGTCGCCGTGCACAGCGACGTCGACCGCGATTCGCTGCACGTGCGTTTTGCCGACGAAGCGGCGTGCATTGGTCCTGCTCCATCGGCTCAGAGCTATCTAAACATTCCGGCCATCATCAGTACGGCTGAGATCTTCAACGTTGATGCGATCCATCCTGGTTACGGCTTCCTCGCGGAATCGTCGTACTTCGCGGAAATCTGTGACGCCTGCAACATCAAGTTCATTGGCCCGCGCTCAAACATTATTCGACTCATGGGCGACAAGGTCGAAGCACGCAGGACGATGAAGCAGGCTGGATTGCCGATTCTGCCAGGGAGCCCCAATCCGATCTCATCCGAAGAAGAAGCGATCGCGCTGGCACGCGAGATTGGCTTTCCGGTAATCGTCAAGGCTTCTGCGGGCGGCGGTGGCCGTGGGATGCGCATAGTTCGTTCTGAAGAGGACCTCGGACGCGCGCTCGAAGCAGCTTCAACTGAGGCGGCAGCCGCATTCAAAGATGGCAGCGTTTACATCGAGCGCTACGTGGAAAACCCGCGCCACATCGAGATTCAAGTGCTGGCCGATGAGTATGGCGACTGCATCCATCTCGGCGAAAGAGAATGCTCCATTCAGAGACGTCACCAGAAGCTTTTGGAGGAGGCACCATCGCCGGTTCTTTCTACCGACCTGCGCAATCAGATGGGCGACGCGGCGGTTTCAGCTTGTAAGCAACTTGGCTATTCCAGCGCCGGCACGGTCGAGTTTCTCCTCGATAGCGACAACGAATTTTATTTCATGGAGATGAACACGCGCATTCAGGTTGAGCACGCCGTTACCGAGATGGTTACGCTTGCCGACATCGTGCGCAACCAGATTCGGATTGCTGAAGGTGAGGCGCTTGGATATACCCAGGACGACTTGCTCATAGTGGGGCACGCCATTGAATGCCGGATCAATGCTGAGAATCCGGAAACCTTTGCTCCATCGCCGGGACTGATTACAGCCTTTAACTTGCCTGGCGGACCAGGAGTTCGGGTTGACACGTACGTCTATGCCGGTTACCGGGTGCCGCCGTTTTACGATTCGATGATCGCCAAAGTTATCGTCCACGCGCGCACGCGCGATCTGGCGATCGCTCGCATGAAACGAGCGCTCGAAGCAATGGTGGTCGAAGGAATTAAGACCACTATCCCGTTGCACCTGAAGATAATGGACGACCCAAGATTCCGTGCCGGAGAGATATCCACGAACTTCATGGAGTACTTTCTCGCGCAGAATGGCTCCAAAGGCAAAAACGAGGTGGTGGCCACGGCCCGTTGACGATTTCCCCTCGTCCTCTCAGGCCGGCAAACCAGCCGCTGTACGGTTGCCGTTTGCACTGCGGATGCCTATAATACTCAACTTTTCCGGACGCGAGATTCGTCTGAGAGGTAACTAAAGATGCCTTACGCAATAATCAGAACCGGCGGAAAGCAGTTTGTCGTTCAGGAAGGCAATACGGTTCGCATTCCCTCGATTGCAACCGAAGCCGGAAAGTCAATCGAACTGGACGCTTTGCTGACTGCCGGCAAAAGCAAAAGCGACGAAACGTTTGTGGGAGACGCCAAAGTGTCGGCTACAGTGGTCGATCACGGCCGCGGCCCAAAGTTTATCGTCTTCAAGAAGAAGCGCCGCAAACACTACAAACGGAAACAGGGACATCGGCAAGGGTATACCACAATAAAGATTGATTCCATTGGATAGGAGAGATTGCGATTAAGTTTTGATTTGACCTTAAGAGGCCCAGGGGTTGTAAATCGAAATTTCGAACACGCAGTCAGAAATTCGCTATGGCACATAAAAAAGGAGTTGGTTCATCTCGAAACGGCCGAGATTCTTCAGCTCAGAGACTGGGTCTAAAGAAGTTTGGCGGTGAGCATGTCCTCGGCGGCAACATCCTGGCCCGACAGCGGGGAACCAAATGGAAACCAGGCAAGAACGTCGGCCGCGGCAAGGATGACACCCTATTCGCGCTGATTGAGGGCGTCGTCAAGTTTGAAGATAAGGGTCGAAGTGGAAAGTTCATTAGCGTGTATCCACTGGAGCTGGCCGCTTCTGTCTAATATCTGGTAAGGAGAGTTTGATGCGACGCCGGAGCCAATGAAAGAGGCAGCTCAAGGCGTCGCTTTCGATTTAGATGTTTATCGATCGGGTCAAGATTCGCGTGCAAGGGGGACATGGCGGTAACGGCGTAACGGCGTTTCGCCGCGAGAAGTTTGTACCGCGCGGTGGTCCTTCGGGCGGCGAGGGCGGACGCGGTGGTGATGTTTGGATCGTCGCAGACCCTTCTCTCAACACTCTGCTCCACCTTCGATATAACCCGGAACATACTGCTGGACGTGGGATGCACGGCGAAGGCTCGAATCGCTCGGGACGCGATGGTGACGACGTGACGGTGAGAGTTCCCGTCGGTACTCAGATCTTGGAAGCTGCCAGCGGACAAATGCTCCAGGACCTGGCAGTACCTGGTGCCAGGTGGCTCGCGGCTCGAGGAGGCCGCGGCGGTTTTGGGAATGCGCACTTTACGACCTCAACCAATCGCGCGCCTCGCTATCATCAGGATGGAAGTTCGGGAGAAGAATTATATCTGCAACTCGAGTTGAAACTTCTGGCGGACGTGGGTCTGCTTGGTTTCCCCAATGCCGGGAAGTCGACGTTCATATCTACGGTCTCAGCAGCGCGACCCAAGATAGCGGATTACCCATTCACGACCCTGGAACCTCATCTCGGCGTTGTCGACCTGGGAGACTTCAGGACCTTCGTAATTGCCGACATCCCAGGGTTGATCGAGGGAGCGCATCAGGGGGCAGGACTCGGTGATCGGTTCCTGCGTCACATCGAGAGAACGAAATTGCTACTCCATCTAGTTGACGTTTCCTCGGTCTCCGGGCGAGAAGCTGTCAGCGATTACCTGACAGTGAACCGGGAATTAGCTGCGTACAATCCTGCGCTGATCTCGCGCCCGCAAATCGTCGTTGCCACAAAACTCGATGCGCTGGATGAGCCCGAACGTCTGGATTCGTTGCGCAGGGAGGCTGAAAAAGACGGCAAAGCGTTTTTTGCGATTTCCTCAGTTACAAACGAGGGAGTGCGCGAGCTGATCAATGAAGTAGCCGCGCGCCTTAACGAGTTGAAGGAACCGGCAAAGTCGAGCGACTTAGTGGAGCTGGTTTTGTAGAGCGCTTTGATGGACTGCGAAGAGCGAATAGCGATTTACGGCGGAACGTTTGATCCGGTTCATCTAGCGCACATGGAAGTCGCCCGACAGATTTCCGAGCTCTTTGAGATTGATGAACTATGGTTCGTTCCCGCTCAGATTGCACCGCATAAGCTGACGCGGACAGTGACCCCGGCAATACATCGCCATGCGATGCTGGTTCTGGCGACTCAGGACGATCCCAAGCTCTTTGTTTCCACGTTTGAGTTGGAAGAGCCCAATCGACGCTACACGGTCGATACGTTGGCGCACTTCAAGTCGGTGCTGGGTGACTCGAGCGAGCTGTTCTTCATAATGGGAGCTGATTCGTGGTCGGAAATTACCACGTGGCGTGATTGGGAGCGGTTGCTTTCGATGGTTAATCACATCGTGGTAACGAGACCGGGTTACCACGTCGACTTGGATCACGTCAGTTCATCGGTGCAGGCGCGCGTCGTCGACTTGCGCGGAATAGGGAACATCGTCCCGAACGCAGCTCTGGAAACGGGAGTAAAGATATTTATTACAGATGCGGTAACGTCTGATATTTCAGCCACGAGTATACGGCGAGCAGTAAGTGCAGGTACGAGCGGCGAGCTGGAAAAACTACTGCCGCGATCAGTCGCGAGTTACATCAGAAAGTATGGATTATACAGAGAATCGAATGAAGCATAATTCAACGGCGAAAGAACAATCGCTGAATCCGGCCAGTGCAGCGCACTCTGAAATTAAGTCCATCCCGAGCGCGGAGGTGAAAGACGAACTTGACGAGAGAATCGTAACCGCACTAAGAGCAGCGACCGACAAGAAGGCTCTTGACCTGGTGGCGCTCGACCTGCGCGAGATTGCTACTTTTACAGACTACTTTTTGATCATCAGCGGCACGAATGACCGGCAGGTACAGGCGATTTCAGACGCAGTGTTTGAAGAACTTAAGAACGTTGGCACCAAAGCCGCTCGGATTGAAGGTTACAAGAACGCAGAATGGATTCTGCTCGATTATGGCGATTTTATCGTCCACGTCTTCGGCGAGAAGGCCCGAAAGTTCTATGACCTCGAACGACTGTGGCGAGAATCTAAGCGAATTGAATTGCCGTCGGCGCTGCTCGGCGAGGCGGCTAGTTCTTTGAGAACCGAATCGTGATCGAGATATTTGCGCAGTCGGCGGCGATGCGCGAGGCCGTTGGTCTCGCTGAACGCGTCGCAGCGACTGATGCGAATGTCCTCGTCACAGGAGAGTCAGGCGCAGGCAAAGACGCGCTGGCGCTCCACATTCACGGCAAATCGGCTCGGGCGGCAAAACCGTTCGTCAAGATCGATTGCGCTACCCTACCGAGCGATTTACTGGAGGCAGAGCTCTTCGGTTACGAGCGCGGCGCATTCACCAACGCCATGGACGCGAAGCCAGGCAGGCTCGAAGCGGCGCACGAAGGCACTCTCGTGCTCGATGAAATTGCCTACTTGTCGAAAGACTCGCAGGCCAAGCTTCTGCGCGTAATCGAAACGCGCGAGTTTGAGCGTCTGGGCGGACGTCGCACCATCAAGGTCGACGCTCGTTTAGTCGCTTTGACGAATGTCGAGCTGACGCAGGCAGTGAAACGTCGCGACTTTCGTGAAGATCTTTTTTACCGGCTGAATGTGGTTCATATTCATTTGCCGCCCTTGCGTGAACGTTTGCAGGATTTACCCAGGCTCGTGCAGACCTTTTTGAAGGACTATGCAGCCAAGCATGGACAGCAGATCACCGGCATTGCACCCGAGGCACTCGCGACCTTGAAGGAATACGACTTTCCGGGTAATGTGCGCGAGCTTGCCAACACGATCGAACGCGCGGTGATCGTTTCGAAGGGCAAGCGAATTGAGATGCCGGATCTGCCCGAAGGAATTCGCGACGCGGTACTGATGCAAAAGAAGCGCAGACAGCCACTGTCGCTGGCGCAGTTAGAAGCCGAGTACGTCGTCGAGACGCTCGCAGCTACAGGCGGGAATAAGGCCGAAGCCGCGCGAATACTCGGAATCAGCCGCAAGAATCTCTACGAGAGACTCGCCCGCCTGGGAAGGGACGAAAGTTGAAGGGCAGACTAGAGAATTGGAACACATGGTTGATTTTCATTCTTCATCCTTTGGGCGGCCGGGTTATTGATGCGCATAAGAGTCTTTTGGACAGGGAAAACGAAGGATGCCCGGCTTAAAGCTCTTATCGATGATTATTTGAAAAGGCTCTCGCACTTTGTGCGCTGCGACGTCGTTGAGGTTAAAGAGAGTAAAACCCGAGCCAGGAAAGCAGGCATCGATAGGGACTCGCAACGCATCTCAGACCGGCTGCCTCGCGGTGCGTTGACAGTGTTGCTGGATCCCAATGGCGCGCAATGGAGTTCGGAAGAGTTAGCCAGGCGGATTAGTGGATGGGAGAACGGCGGCACCAGGGAAGTAGCGTTTATCTTAGGGGGGCCAGAGGGAATTTCTGAAGGGTTTTTATCTTCACCTGATCAGCGTTGGTCACTAAGTCGGTTGACGCTGACGCATGAAATGGCGCGAATGGTGATGCTTGAGCAGTTGTACCGGGCTTATACGATCATCCGGGGCTTGCCGTACCAGAAGTAAGAACGGTTGAGCACAATGTCCTTTTGAAGAGTAAGTGGAGGAATGACTGAATAATGGAAAAGAGAAAAATGAGAGTTTTCCGCGACAAACTGTTGGGCCGCCGCGAGAGTTTAGTAGGACAGGTCCAGCAGGCTGAAATGTACAGCCGCGAGCGAGACGCAGAAGCCACGCAGGATCCGGCGGACATGGCGGCCAATGCGTACACCAAAGAGCTCCTGGTTTCCATGTCTGACAATGATCGCAGATTGCTCAATCTGATCGACGAAGCTCTGGAGCGAATTGAAGCCGGCAAATACGCCAAGTGCGTACACTGCGGAGAAGTGCTGCCGGAAAAACGGCTGGACGCCGTACCATGGGCGCGGCACTGTGTTCGCTGTCAGGACCTGCATGAGCGCGGCTTGTTGATCCAAGACGAAGAATAGAAGTTTCATAATGCGAATGACATAATGGCGGCCTCCTGGGTATCCCAGGGGCCGTCATTTTTGATTGCAGCCGCCTTCGGCAACCATCTCGATGTTCCTCACCCGCTCAATAGGTCTCCTCTGCGACGGATTACTTTCATTGCTCTACCCACAGTCATGCGCGATTTGCGGTCGCTCAGTTGAACAACGACAGCTTGGTGTTGTCTGTGCCGAGTGCTGGGACAACACCCGTTTGATTGCTAACGAGGATATTGTTTGCTGGAAGTGTGGTGTTCCTTCAGCCGGAACAATTGCTTCGGAAAAGCGGGAGCAAGTACGCTGCCATCGCTGCATTGGCGATAGGTTCGCGGCAGCTCGCGCGTGTGGCGCGTATGAAGGAGCTCTGCGTGCATCTGTGCTCAATCTCAAACGCGAGCCGAATGTCCCGTCCCGCTTGCTCGAGTTGCTTTTGAAAAAGCACGAGCTCACGCCGCTCAACGGCGCCACTCGCATAGTTCCCGTTCCGCTTCACCCTGAACGTGAGAAGGCGCGCGGTTTCAATCAAGCTGCGGTGGTTGGTCGGGAGCTGGCGCGATTGACGCGCTTGCCGCTCGATGAAACCAGTTTGATTCGGATTGTTCATTCCGAGCGTCATCGTGCCGGCATGGATGCGAAAGGCCGTCGGGAGACCGTTGCAGAGGCTTTCGTGGTGCGCCATCCTCGTCTCATCGAAAAAGAGCGAGTGCTCCTGATCGACGACGTCTTCACCACCGGAGCCACAGTGTCGTCATGTGCAAGTGCCTCGCTCGCCGCAGGCGCCCAAGAGGTCTTCGTTTTGACCATTGCTCGCACCGGTTGGGAATAACCACTGGGTTTAACGTACAAGCGCAACAGACAGCGTAACGCATCCGCTGGAAAGAGATGACCCGATCCGGCGGACGATCGTAACCAGGCAGCGAGAACGACCGGGTAACAGCCGAGTAATAGTGGTGTGGTAACCCCTATTGACAGTCGTGAAAACTGGGATTAGGCTTCGCGCGTCAGCTGCCACTCACTATCCCCCAGGATTAAGAACGAATTGTCGGGCTGCCGAAGACCCCCTCGTCTCCGCACAGCCTCTCTTCCTCAAGGAGCCGGTCATGAAACCCAGCATCCACTCGGGCTTTTCTCATCTTAGTCGACGTCTGTCCCGCGCGCGCGTAGGTCGCTTGATCGCGATCGCGATGATCCTGCTGCTTGGTGGTGGACCAGGATCACCCGTCTTTGCTCGATTACTAATCCAGGAACTGGACCTCGATTCGCAAATATCGAGTTTATCCTTGGCGCCGGCTTCCGGAACCGGTAAGACTCACGGCTCGAGTCAGGTGGTTCTCGAAAACCATGGGATGCCGCCTGACCCGCCGCGCTCGGCATCTATCAGACCAGATCCGCCGCCAAGCAGATCAGCGCGAGAGGCCAGAGTGGCCCGACTCATGCTGAATCTAAGAAACGGCCTGACGCTGTCTCCCGGTGAATCAGTCCAGCTGGTGGCCGTTCCTGAAGACGATGAGGGAAACCCGGTTCATGGAGTGACTGCTCAATGGCAATCGCTCAATTCACAAACGGTGGTTGTTAACAGTCAGGGCGAAGCAAAAGCTCTGGCGGTCGGAATAGCACCGGTTACGGCGACAATCGGGCAAAGGAGCACGACGTTGCTGATCACTGTGGCACCGAGAACATCTGTTTCCCGTAACAAAGGCGACTCAAAAACGAATAAGGCGAAATCTCCTGGAGAACAGCTTGGGAAAACTCGACAGGTCTCAGGCCGCTCGTTGTCATTTGCGCACGCGCTATTTCCACGCTCAAAGCCACGGCCGCAGCTGGAGCTCGAATCAGAGCAGTTGTATACGCCGGAAAATGCAGTGGGCGCGCCTCCGGGCAAAACCACCCCTGGTGCAGCTGTTCGAGGAGCAGCCATCGAAACCGTTGAAACGCCGGGGAGTGCCAACTTCATGTTCAACCTGGGAGTGGTGAGCCTTCCTGGCCGAGGGTTCGATTTAGATTTTGGGCTGACTTTCAACAGCCGGATTTGGACCAGGTCAATTGGATCTCCAACGCAGATGACTTACAACATGGACGGCGGTTGGATTGCGCCCGGATTCTTGGCCGGCTACGGCTATCTGGATGATCAAAGCGAAGGCGCCATTAAGCAGTTCATGATCAGAGATCCGAATGGCACTCGCCATCGAATGGTGAACGTTCCGGGAACGAATAACTACGAATCTAATGACGGAACGTTCATCAAGCTCACTGCAGATGGTGTCAATCCGCCTGTCGCAACCTATCCCGGCGGCACCCAGATTAAGTATGGCGCAGGCGACACATCGCTGGTTACGCGTTTCCACCCAACGCAGGTGAAGGATCGCAACGGCAACTTCATCGCCATCGCTTACGCGGGCGAGGCGGGAAAGGGTCCAAAGATCGATTCCATTCAGGATACGTTGGGTCGATACATTCGCTTCAAGTATGCGGGTAACGACCTCATCGCCATTACTGCGCCCGGAATGACCGGCCAGCCAGATCGTCCAGTCATGCGCTTCTATTACGAGAATATCAGCGGTCTTAACCAGTCGGGCCTGTTTCATCCCAGCATCACGGTGAACGCGCCTCCGGGTGGCACGGCTCGAGTCATCCGATACATTTATCTCGCCAATGCCACCGAAGCCGCTAATGCCCACATTGGCTATCGATATGATTACTCCTCATTCGGAATGATGTACCGGATCACGCGGTTGCATGGCATGACAATCAGCACGGCTGCAACCGAGTACACTCAGATGGGATCGGTAACCAATGATGGGACGCTGGCAGCCCAAACGACGTACAACTATCACGGAACGCCGCCGAACCAAACCGTGGGCATTAACGATGCGCCTTTCTACACCACCCGTACCGACGATTGGGCCGGCCGGACTTCCGCGCCTGCTGTCTATAATTTCTCAGTCGATCAAGCCCAGGGACTTTCGACCATCACTTCTCCTGACAACACGATCACTGAAACCCATTCGATTCTGCATGAGGGTTTCTTCGATGATGGACTGATCGACCGAACCACCATAAAAGTCGGCAGCGCGATCTGGTCGAACACCATCTTTACCTGGGACCCGGCGCCCCCGGGGAACATTCCGCGTCTTTCGAATGTACGAACTACCAACGAAGCAGGGCAAACCAGGGGTGTGGTTTTCACATACGATCCGTCAACGCCTTACAACAATATCTCGCTGGTGAGCGAGCGCGGCCTTACCACTGATGGCTCTGTTTCCGCGACCGAGCTGCGCCGAACCGAAACAACCTATGTCACGGACAGCAATTTCACGAATCGTGGACTTATTCGGCTGCCGTCAATAGTACAAGTCTTCACCGGCGGCGCCAGCACGCCGCTGGCGCGGACCGATTATTTCTACGATGAATTCAGTCTGGCGGCTGCGCCCGGAATCGGCATCATGTACATCGATCCCGGCACGACTGTGCGCGGCAATCTGACCCGGACGCGCACCTATCCGGACACTGCGAACGTGGCCAGTTTCATCGACCACACCACAACTTTCGATATTGCCGGCAACCCAATCACCGTTCAACTCGATTGTTGCCAGCAGAAGTCTTTCACGTATTCCAGCCAGTACTTTCACGCTTACCCAACGCAGGTCGTAACCGGATCTGGTCCAACTCTAACGACCAGTGCTACCTACGACCTGAACACCGGGCTGCCCGGCGTGGTGACCGACGAAAACAACCAACAGACGAACTTCTTTTACTTCGTCGATTCCCTCCGTCCGGAACACGTGGACTATGCGGACGGCGGGCGAACTACCTATTCCTACAATGAGGCATTGACTCCGAACCTCTCGGGCCTTCACTACTACTCGTGCGTCACCACGCGGCTCGATTCCACCCGTTCCACTCAAAGTTACAACTTCTATGACGGCCGCGGAGCAGTGACGCACGCGTTTGACAACTGGACCTCCGCCAATAATTGGTCAACTCAGGAGGTTCAGTACGACGTGATGGGCCGCGCACTTAAGGCGAGCAACCCCTACTACAGCACCGGCTACACCGTGGAGAATCCAGTCAACCCAACCGGCTTTTGGACCGAGCGCGAGTACGACAATCTGGGCCGCGTGAAAAAAGTGATAATGCCAACCGGCGATTCGAGCCCCAGTTCAACGACCACAGTGCAGACTGATTACCTGGGAACTCAAATCACGGTAACGGATCAGGCGGGCAAAAAGCGGCGGCAGATCACGGATGCGCTGGGACGCGTGATTAGTCTTCATGAACCTGATGCGAACGGAAGCACCCAGTCCGCCGCTTGTTTGTCGTAAGCCTGCTGGTAAGCCTGATGCAGTCTGCGACTTAGCTCGATGAATGCCAGGATGAAGGTGGCTTCATAAAGTCGCGAGGCCCTGATGCG
>Ga0187892_10003322_pt1 | contig 29620 bp, 23 predicted proteins | sample MA1701073metaG_FD_139345 | JGI IMG/M metagenome (GOLD analysis project Ga0187892, IMG submission 139345) | Bio-ooze microbial communities from a basaltic lava cave in the Kipuka Kanohina Cave System on the Island of Hawaii, USA - MA170107-3 metaG ... | reverse complement strand
GGATCCGGAACGTGTCGGCGATCTCTCGGCGCGCAATCACCTCGCGACCCTCCTCGGGGCGCGTGCTGGGCGGCTACTTCCTACAGATCGGCTGAGGTCGCGGGTTTTTGGATAGGCTCTTATCGTTTCGGTTTCCTTTTTTAGTCGTCGCAAGCGTAAGCCGTGTGTCACGATAGGATCGCCGGGACGCACGTCACGGTCCTTCCTTCTTCGGGCCGGGCGGTGTCGCCGCCGCGGGCCTGCGCGCCGTCATCCAGCGGACCACGTAGTAGAAGACGGGCGTCAGCACGAGCCCGAAGAACGTCACGCCGATCATCCCGCTGAAGACGGCGACGCCGAGCGACACGCGCATCTCCGCGCCGGCGCCCCTTGCGAACACGAGCGGGGCGACGCCCAGGACGAACGCAAGCGAGGTCATGAGGATCGGGCGCAGGCGCACGCGGCACGCCTCGACCACCGCGTCGCGGCGCGACTTCCCCTCGCGCTCGAGCTCGCTCGCGAACTGGACGATCAGGATCGCGTTCTTCGCCGCGAGCCCGATCAGCACCACGAATCCGATCTGCGCGAAGAGGTTGTTCGTGAGCCCCACGACGTAGAGCCCGACGAGCGCGGCCAGCACGCAGGTGGGAACGACGAGGAGGATCGCGAGCGGTAGCGACCAGCTCTCGTACTGCGCGGCGAGCACGAGGAAGACGAAGAGGACCGCGAGCGGGAAGACCAGCTTCGCCAGCAGGTCCTTCTGCGCGAGCACCTCCTGGAGGCCCAGCTCCGTCCACTCGGTGCTCATCGTGGACGGCAGGTGCTCCTTCGTCAGCCGGTCGATCGCCGTGATCCCCGCGGCCGAGCTGGCGCCGGGCGCCAGCACCGCGAGGATCTCGGTGGACGGGTACAGGTTGTAGTGGTCCACGTAGGCAGGTCCGGAGGTCGGCCGCGCCTTCACGAGCGTGCCCAGCGGGACGCGCGCGCCCCTCTCGTTGCGGACCTCGATGCGCCCGATGTCCTCGACCCGCGTCCGGAAGGAAGGGTCGGCCTGCACGTTGACCTGCCAGTTGCGGTTCTGGAACGTGAAGTCGTTCACGTAGGCGGAGCCGAGGTAGGTCTGGAGCGCGGCGTGCACCTCGTCGAGCGACACGTGCTGCGCCTTCGCCTTCTCCCGGTCGATCTCGAGGAAGACCTGCGGCTGCGAGACGGTGAACGTCGAGAAGAACGCGAGGATGCCGGGGATCCCGCGGCCGACGTCCGCGAGGTTCATGGCGACGCCCTCGAGCGCGCGCGGGCCGGCGCTCGCCCGATCCTGCACCTCGAACTTCAGTCCACCCGTGCTCCCGATGCCCTCGACCGGCGGCGCGTTGAAGACACCGATGATCGCCTCCTGGTGCCGCGCGAACACGCCCCGGAGCCGCAGCGCGATCTCGGGGCCGGAGAGCTCGTGCCTGCCCTTCCGCTCGTCGAAGGGCTTGAGGATCACGAACACGGCGCCGCAGTTGCTCAGGTTCGTGGAGAGGAGCGGGGAAAAGCCCGGCACCTCGAGGGTGTGCGCGACCCCCTCGACCGCGCGCGCCTCCGCGCCGAGGCGCCGGATCAGCTCGTCCGTGCGCGCGAGGCTCGCCCCGTCCGGGAGCTGCGCGTTGACGAAGAGGTAGCCCTTGTCCTGCTCGGGGATGAACCCGCCGGGAACGACCTGGTTCACCTTGTAGGTGAGCCCCAGGAGGCCGAAGTAGAGCACGAGGACGACCGCCGAGATCCGGACGAGGCCGCGCACGAAGTGGCCGTACCCCGCGGAGAGCTTGTCGAAGCACCAGTTGAACGCGCCGAGGAGGACGCCGAGGACGCGGTTGACCGCGCGCGCGAGCACGAAGCCCACGACCAGCCCCGCAACGGCCGCCGCGGCATCGCCCGCCCACTCCGGCATGCCCCCTAGGCCCCCCAACTTCGCCCCGAGGAAGCGGTAGCCCGCGTAGCCGCCGCCGAGCGCGATCCCCCAGCGCGGCAGCACCTCGAGGCGATGCCCGCCCGTGTGCGGCTTGATCAGCGCGACCGCGCGCGCTGGCGCCATCGTCATCGCGTTGATCGCGGAGATCACGGTCGAGGCCGCGATCGTGAGCGCGAACTGCCGGTAGAACTGGCCGCTGATCCCCGCGAGGAACGCCGTCGGGATGAAGACCGAGCAGAGCACCAGGGTGATCGCGATCACGGGGCCGGTGATCTCGGCCATCGCCTTCAGGGTCGCCTCGCGCGGCGCCAGCCCCTTCGCCATCCAGCGTTCGACGTTCTCGACCACGACGATCGCGTCGTCCACGACGATGCCGATCGCGAGCACGAGCCCGAACAGCGTGAGGTTGTTGAGCGAGAAGCCGAGCAGCGACATCACGGCGAACGTGCCGATGAGCGAGACCGGCACGTCGATCATCGGGAGGATCGTCGCGCGCCAGTCCTGGAGGAAGACGAGGACGACCACGAAGACGAGGACGAACGCCTCGAGCAGCGTGCGCACGACCTCCTTCACCGACTCCTCGATGAAGACGGTCGTGTCGTAGGCGATCTTGTACTCGACGCCGCCGGGGAAGCGCTCCTCCAACTGCTCCATCCGGTCGCGGATCCCCTGCGCCGTGTCGAGGGCGTTCGAGCCGGGGAGCTGGTAGATGCCGAGCGCGGTGGAGGGGTTGCCGTTCAAGTAGCTCGACACGTCGTAGTTGCGCGCCCCGAGCTCGACGCCGTCGAGCACGACCCGGCCGCCCGCGTCGCGCTTGGGGTCGCTGACCACTTCGCGGAGGTGGGTGACACGGCCGCCCTCGCCGGTCTTCACGATGATCTCGCCGAACTGCTCCGGGGTGATGAGGCGCCCCAGCGTGTTGACGACGAGCTGGAAGGGCACCTCCTGCTGCTGCGGCACCGGCGGCTGCCCGAGGCGGCCGGCCGCGACCTGGATGTTCTGCTCGCGGATCGCGCGCGTCACGTCGGTCGCGGTCATCTGGCGCACCGCGAGCTTCTCGGGGTCGAGCCACACGCGCATGCTGTAGTCGCGCGCCCCGAAGAGGACGACGTCGCCGACGCCGGGGGCGCGCGCGAGCGTGTCCTTCACGTTGATGGTCGCGTAGTTGCTCAGGTAGAGCTTGTCGTAGCGTCCGTCCGGCGAGACGAGGTTGACCACGAGGAGGAGGCTCGACGACCGCTTCTTCGTCGTGATCCCGATCCGCCGCACCTCCTCGGGAAGCCGCGCCTCCGCGATCGCCACGCGGTTCTGCACGAGGACCTGCGCCCGGTCGAGGTCGGTCCCGAGCTCGAACGTGATGTTCAGCTGCATGACGCCGTCGTTCGTGCAGCGCGACGACATGTAGAGCATGCGCTCGACGCCGTTCACCTCCTGCTCGATCGGGAACGCCACCGTCTCGGCGACCGTCTGCGCGGTCGCGCCCGGGAACGACGCGGTCACCTGGACGATCGGCGGCGCGACCTCGGGGTACTGCGCGACCGGGAGACGCAGCAGCGCGACGAGCCCGACGAGCGGGATCGCGATCGAGAGCACGGTCGCGAAGACGGGGCGATCGACGAAGAAGCGCGCGAACATCCGCTACCTCGTCACCGGCTTCCCGTCCCGGTCGAGCGGCTCGACGGGGTAGTTCACCCGCGCGCGCTGCAGGCCGAGCACGACCAGGCGGTCGCTCGGCGAGATGTCCGCGTGCTGGCCGTCGCGGGGCAGCACGACGCGCACGCCGTCGTCGAGCAGGCGCCCGAGCGCGATGTCGCGACGGAGCACGACGTTGCCGTCGCCCAGCACGAGAACGTACTTGCGGTCCTGATCGCTCAGGATCGCGGTGTCGGGGATCAGGAGCGCCTTGTAGGGCGGCGTCACCGGCGCCCGCGCGCGCACGCGGTACCCGGGGGTAAGCCGCCCGTCGGGGTTCGGCGCCGCGGCGCGGACCTGGATCGTCCCGGTCTCGGGATCGACCCGGTTCTCCGAGAAGTCGATCGTCCCCTCGTGCGGGTACCCGTCCTCGCCCTCGAGCCCGAAAGAGAGCGGGATCTTGAACTCGCGCACCGCCTTGCGCGGCGATTGCGGGTCGGACTTGAGCCGCGTGGCCCGGTACACCTGGAGGTTCTTCTCGTCCACGAAGAAGTAGATGTAGATCGGGTCCACGGCGACGATCGTCGTGAGGATCGGGTCGGTCCCGCCCGCGTTGACGAGGTTCCCTTCGGTCAGCAACGCGCGGCTCGTGCGGCCCCCGATGGGCGCCGTGATCCGCGCGTACTCGAGCTCGAGCCTCCTCCGCTCCGCCTCCCGCTTCGCGGACTCGATCTGCGCGCCGAGGGCCCCGACGTCGGCCTCGAGTTTCTCGACCTGGCTGCGGCTCGCGCCGCCCTTCTGGAGCAGCTCGGTCTGGCGCGCGAAGTCCTTGTGCGCCGCGACCAGCTGCGCCTCGTAGATGTGGACCTCCTCGGCCGCGCGGTCGAGCTCCGCCCGGAACGGGCGCTCGTCCAGCGTGAAGAGCAGGTCGCCCTTCTTCACGATGTCGCCGTCGACGAAGTTGACCTTGTCGATGTGGCCGCGCACACGCGACCGGACTTCGACCGTCTCCGGCGCGGCGAGCCAGCCGCTGGCATAGGCGAAGTCGACGATCTCGCGCTCCTCGGGGTGGGCGACGGTGACTTTGGGGGGCGCCGGGGGCGGAGGCGGCGGGGGACGCTTCGCGCACCCGATGCCGAAGCACGCGAACGCGACCGTCGCCGCGATGTCAAGGGTTCTCATGGAGTCTCATCTCCCATCCGCCGCCCAGCGCCCGGTAGAGCGCGATCAGGTTGAGCGCGATCTGCCCGCGCAGCGCGGCCAAGGAGTCCTCCTGCTCCGTGAGCGTCGCCTGGAACAGGAAGACGGGCGTGAAGTCCACGGCGCCGGCCTTGTACTGGTCGATCGTGATCTCCACGGTACGCCGGGACGCGGTGACGCTCTCCGCGAGGGCGGCGGCCTCGTCCTGCGCCGAGAGGAAGAGGGTCGCGGCGTCGTCCGCCTCCTGGCCGGCGCGAAGCACCGTGTCCTGGAATTCGGCGACGCGGACCCGGAAGGCCGCCTCCTCGCCCTCGACGAGGGCGGCGGTGCGACCGTACTGCAGGATGTTCCAGCGGAACGAGGGGCCGATGGCGCCGAAGAGCGCGCTGCCATTGAACAGGTCGCCGAAGTCGTCGGCCCGGTACCCGATCGTCCCCGTGATCGAGAAGTGCGGGTAGTACTCGCCCTTCGCGATCCCGATGTGCGCGCTCTGCGCGGCCGCAAGGCGCTCCGACCGGCGCACGTCGGGCCGGCGGCGGAGCAGGTCGGCCGGGATCCCGATCGCGACCGAGGCCGGGACGGTCGGGATCGGCCCGTTCACGCCGAGGGTCTCGGAGAGGTCGCGCGGCGGCGACCCGAGGAGGACCGAGAGCGCGTTGCTCGCCTGCCGGAGGCCCGCCAAGAGCGGCGGGATGCGAGAGCGCGTCTGCTCGAGGATCTGCTTCGCCTGCTGCACGTCGCGCTCGGTCACCGCTCCCGCCTTGAACTTCTCCTGGGTGAGCTCGTACGAGCGCTCCTGGACCTCGAGGTTGCCGCGGACGTGGACCAGGCGCTCCTCGAACGTGCGGTAGAGCACGAAGTTCCTCGCGACCTCGGCGAACAGGAGCACGAGCACGTCGTCGTAGTCGGCGATCGAGGCCTGCAGCTCCGCGTCCGCCGACTCGATCGCGCGGCGGACGACCCCCCAGAGGTCGAGCTCCCAGCTCGCGGCGAGGCCGAACTCCCAGTTCGTGGTCGTCGCGTCGAGCGTGGGGGAGAAGTTCGCCGCCTCCTTGCTGCCTCGCGCCGCGGTGAAGCCGCCGAACGCCGCCTGGTCCTGCGGGTACAGGTTCCCCGCGGTGTACTTGAGGCGCGCCTGCGCCACGTGGATCCGCTCGACGGCCGCCTTGAGCGTCAGGTTCTCCCTCGAGGCCTGGTCGACGAGCGCCTCGAGGGCGGGATCGTTGAAGACGCTCCACCAGCTCGAGAGGTCGGTCTCCTCGCTCTGGATCCGCGGGTCCTTGTAGTCGATCCACTGCGGCGCCGTCGCGGCCTCGGGCGTCACGTAGTCGGGACCGATCTTGAAGAGCCCGCACCCGGCGAGCCACGCGACCGCGAGCGCGGCCACCGCGCGACGCTTGGCGGGAATCCGAACGCCCCTCATGCCGCGCACGCCGCCCGGGCGGCGGCGGGCGAGACGACCGCTTCCGCACCGAATACGCGGGTCCCCCCCGGCCCCCATCTTCAGAACCTGTACACGATCCACGCGGCCAGGAAGTCCACGTCCGCGCCCGGGCCGCTCTCGCGGATGTAGTCGCCGGCGAAGAAGTGCGCGTAGACGACGTTGAAGGTGGTGTGTCGCCCCGCTTCCCACTCGACCCCGATGCTCGGCTGGGTCCCGATGTAGCGCGCGTTGCCGTCCGCGCCCCGGATCACGCCGCCCCCGTTGTTGTAGATGCCGTCGCCCGTGCTGTAGCGCCAGAAGAAGTCGCAGTCGAGCGTGAGCGTGACCGCCTCGGAGACGTGGACCTCGATCGACGGGTGGAGGTCGATCAGGTTCTCCGGGCCGATGAGGGCGATCTCGCCGAAGTAGGCGCCGCGCGGGAAGAGCGGGTTGAACGTGCCGAGCGTCGCGTCGGCCGCGCTCCCGTCGCCGCTGATGACGTCCGCCTTGAGCCCGAGCCGCGGGGCGAACCGGACCGAGCTCAGCGTGAAGCCGGTATCGGTGGCGAGCGTCCACGCGCGGATCCCGCCGCCGGCGAAGGACCCGAACTGGTACACGCCCTCGAAGTTGTAGTCCCACGCGCCCGCGCCGCCGAAGAGCCTCGCGCCGAGCGACTGCCGCCGCTCGTCGCCCGTCCCCTGCACGAACTCCGCGCCCGGGCGGTCGAGGCCGAGGAAGTAGAGGTCGGCGTTCGCGCCCTTGACGCAGCCCAGCGGGTGCGTCGTGTAGACGCCCCAGAACATCTCGTCGGAGCGCCCGTCGTCGAAGGCGCCGGGCTCGTTCTCGACCGGCTTCGAGAAGAACACGTCCGCGTGCCAGTCGCCGAAACGGCCGAGGACCCTCGCGGCGTCGAACGATCGGCGGATGTTCGGGCTCTCGCGCACGGAGACGAGCCGCTGCGACCCGTAGAGCATCTCCTGGCGCCCGACCCGGAGGAGCAGCGAGTCGTCGGCCTCGGTCCACGCGCGGACGTCCGTGAAGAGCTGGTGGACGTCGAGCTCGTCCTCGTCGGTCGGTCTCGGCCCTCCCTCCCTGCCGTCCTCGAGGCTCGCCTGGAGCTGGCCGAAGAGACGCACCCGGGGCCCCACGTGGAGGTCCGCGTGGAGGAGGTAGCGCTGGAGGAGGTACCCGCCGTTGAAGGGCGACGCGGGATCCCACTGGTAGTTCCTGTAGTACTCGTAACGCCAGCGGCCCTCGCCGCCGAACGACAGGTAGCGGTCGCCGCTCTCGTTGAGCCGGATGTACTTGATCGGATCCCAGAAGTCCGAGCGCTTCGACGGGTCCTTGAGGTACGAGTAGTCCTCGTCGTAGCGGAGCTTCCGGTACGACGGCACGACAACGGCGGCCCCGGGCTCCTCGCCCGGCGGCGCCCCCGTGGCGCATCCGAGGGTGGTGGCGATCGCGATCCCCATGGCTAACAGAGCCCGGGCGCGGCGCGCCGCCAACGTGCTTCCGTGGCGACGCGCACGCAGCATCAGGCCTCCGCGTGCAGGTGGGCCTCCACCATCCAGAGGAGCTGGTCCGTCCCGCGCGAGATCTCCGTGAAGATGTCCGCCGTGCCGGCGTCGCGCAGCTCGCCCGCCTGGTCGATCGCCTGCCGGCTCAGCTCGCCGAACCGGGAGAGCGCGGCCGCGAGCGCGTCCGCGTGGTCCCGACCGGACGCGATCCGAAGCGGGTACTCGCCGAGCCTGGACCGCTCCGCGCTCGTCCGCACGGTTCCCTCGGCGACGTGGCCGAGCTGGACCGCGCGCTCGGCCACGAGGTCCACGTACCCCGCGACCTCCTCGTGGACCTTGTCGAAGAGCGCGTGGAGCCCGAAGAAGGCCGGGCCCTTCACGTTCCAGTGCGCCTGCTTCGCCTGCATCATCAGGTCGATGGCGTCCGCGAGCCGCGCGTTGAGGAGCGCCGACGCTTCGGCGCGCGCCTGTTCGGGAAGGTCGATCTTCGTCCGGTGCATGGGCATCTCCGTTCCGTCGTTCAATCCGATCGCCCGCGGCCCGCCGCGCAGCGACCCGCAGCGGGAGCCGCCCGGCGTCGGAGGTCCGCGAGTCCACCGTCGTCCTCACTGGCTCCGGTCGCCGCGCGGCGCCGGCCGCTGGTAGCCGCCGTACACGGCGACCGGGGACCACTCGGGGCTGACCGCCGGCAGCGGCGGCGGCCCGAGGTCGGCGAAGGGGCCGACGGCGTAGACGATCTCGCCGCCCGTCACCGTCAGAAGCGACTCGATCGAGCGGATCCGCTCCTCCGGCACCGTCATGTAGTCCTCCGTGAGGATCGCGAAGTCGGCGTACTGGCCCGCGGCGATCCGTCCCTTCACGGCCTCGTCGCCGCTGAACCAGGCGCTGCCGACCGTGTAGAGGCGCAGCGCCTCGTCGCGCGTGAGCCGGTTCCGCTCGGACAGGAGCGGCGTGCCGCCGACCGTCCGGCCCGTCACCATCCACGCGAGCGAGACCCACGGGTTGTGGCTGCTCACGCGCGTCGCGTCGGTGCCGGCGCCGACGGGGATCCCCGCGTCGAGCATCGCGCGAAGCGGCGGCGCCTCGGCGGCCGCCTCGTCGCCATAGCGCTTCGCGAAGAGCTCGCCGGCGAACGCCATGCGGTCCTGGATCGCGATGCCGCCCCCGAGCGCCTTGATGCGCGCGAGGTTCCGCGGCGAGACCGTCTCGGCGTGGTCGAAGCACCAGCGCGCCCCGTAGCCGGTCTCCTTGAAGACGGGCTCGAACACGTCCAGGATGTGCGAGATCGACTCGTCGTACGTCGCGTGGATTCGGATCGGCCACTGGCTGCGTGCGAGGACCCGCGTCACGGCGGCGAGCTCGTCCTCCATCTTCGACTTGAACTCCGGGCGGGGCGCCATGAAGTTCTCGAAGTCGCCCGCGGACCAGACGAGGTTCTCGCCTCCGCCCTCGAGCGCGTAGCGGTTGAGGCTTGCGGTGGAGAGGTCGAACCTCATCTGCTCCGCCACCGTCCACTTCTCGTAGTCCTGGAGCTCCGAGCCGGCGGTCTGCGCGAACAGGTAGTAGGAGATGCGCACGGGCAGCCCGGACCGCGCCGCGAGCGTTTTGGTGGCCTCGTAGTCCTTGGGGTACATGTGTCCGCCCCCGCCGGCGTCGACCGCGCTCGTGAGGCCGAAACGGTTGAGTTCGCGGTAGAACTGCCGCGTCGAGTTGACCATGTCCTCGCCGGACAGCGGGGGGAGCTTCCCGACCGTCGTGTAGAGGATCGCGGGGCTCGGCTCCGCGTGGAGGATCGCGCCGCCCCCCTCCACGAGCTCGAGGCGGCCCCCTTCGGGCACCGCGCTCGCGCTCGTGAGGCCGAGCGCCTCGACGCCGGCGCGGTTCAGCAGGCCTTGGCTGTACAGGAACAGCACGAACACCGGCGCGCGGGGCGCCGCGTGGTTCAGCTCCGCCACGGTGGGCATCCGCTTCTCGCGGAACTGGTACGGCGAGAAGCCGCCGATGATGCGCACCCACTGGCCCGGCGGCGTCCGCTCGGCCTGCTCGGCGATCATCCGGAGCCCGCGCTCCAGCGAGTCGACGCCGTCCCAGCGGAGCTCGAGGTTGTAGAAGCGACCGGCCCGGACCGCGTGCAGGTGGGAGTCGTTGAGCCCCGGGATGACGCGCCGCCCCCCGGCGTCGACGACGCGCGTGCCCTCTCCCCGAAGCCCCTTGACCTCCTCGTCGCTGCCGACGGCCACGAGGACGCCGTCGCGCACCGCCAGCGCGCTTGCCTCCGGCCTTGCGGCGTCGAGCGTGGTGACCTTCGCGTTGAGCACGATGAGCTGGGGGGACTGCGCCGCCTCAGGCGGATCCCCGGCGGCGCAGTCGAAGGCGATGGCAAGGAGGGCGACGATCGCCCCGAGACCCGGAACTCCCTTGGCACGGTTCACGGAAACTCCTCCCGCGGCCGCGGCTTGCCGGAGCCTACTGCTTCCTGGAGCCGGCCTGCGCCTTGTGGCTTGCGAAGACCTCCGCGTAGGAAGGCATGTGCTCGATGAACAGCTGCGCGGCCCCGGGGCCGCCCGGGTTGCGCCAGTCGTAGAGCAGCTCGCAGGAGATCCCGAACCAGGTCCCGATCGTCGCGCCGGCGTCCGCCATGCGCAGGATCGCCGCCTGCTGGACCTCCGGGCTCTGGCACCCCGACGCGTCGGTCACGACGTAGACGTCGTAGCCCGCGTCCAGCGCCGAAAGGGCGGCGAATACGACGCAGACGTCGGTCGTGATGCCGGCCATGACGATCTTCTTCCGGCCGGTCTTCTTGATCGCGGCCACGAAGTCGGTGTTCTCCCACGCGTTGATCTGCCCGGGGCGCGGGATGACCGGCGCGTCCGGCAGCAGCTGGAGGACCTCGGGGAGGAAGGGCCCGTTGGGCCCGGTCTCCGCGCTCGTGGTGATCACCGCGGGGACCTTGAACAGCTTCGCGGCCTTCGCGAGGCCGACGACCATGCTCTTGAACTCCGTCGTGGGCGCGCTGTGCACGAGGTTCATGAGGCCGGTCTGGTGGTCGACGAACGCGATGAGGCAGTTGTCCGGCGTGTACCTCTCGCGCTTCCCCTCGGGGGCCCAGGTGGGGCTCGCTTTCCCGGGCTCCTGCGCGAGCACCGGGGCGACGCCTGTCGCGAGGAACGCCCCGCCCGCGCACGCCAGCACGAGCAGGAGGGTTGTGGGCGAAAGCAGCTTTCGACGCATGGCGGACTCCTTGTCAGCACCCGGGCTGTCCCTCCCCGCACGGGCCACCCGGAGGCGCCGTGCGGTGCCGGCCAGCCGACCCGCTGACATCCTGCTAAGCGTCCCCGCTGGACAGCCCCCCCCGGCCCCCGGTACTCCCGTGGCCACCTCCCCCGCTCAGACTCGTGTCGCACCCATGCGCGCGCGACCCAGCTCCGGGCGTCGAAGCCGCGGCTCCGCGGATCCGGATCTTTACGATCCGGCGGACGCGAATGCTTGTGGCGGCCCTTCACACCCGGGTCTAGAGTGGAGGGACGCGCGCGATCCGCGGGCCGGGCTTGGGAGGCGGCGCGCGCGGCTGAAGGACGTGGGCGCGGACCAGACGACGGTCGCCATCCAGCGCTACCTCACCGATCTGGGGGGGCGTGGGGGGGCCTCGTCCGCGCAGCCCGTCGTGCAGGGCCTGCTCGAGAGGGCGGTCGATCGCCTGCGCCTGCTCTGCGCCACGATGCTCTACCGCAGCTACCCGCGGCTCACCCAGCCGCCCTTGAACCTCCAGCCGGACGAGATGCTCAGCGGCGTGATGGAGCGGCTCCTCCGGGCGCTCCGGGAGGTGCGGCCGGGGACCGTTCGCGAGTTCTTCGGCCTCGCCACGACGCACATGCGCTGGGAGCTCAACGACCTCGCGCGGCGCCTGGACGAGCGGTCGCGGGCCAAAGAGCTGCGCGAGGAGTCCTTGCCGGCCGCGTCCCCGTCCTCGTCGGGCCTGAGCCCGAACGCCCGGCGCATGCTCGAAGCGATCGAGGGCCTCCCGCGGGGCGAACGCGAGGTGTTCGACCTTGTCCGCATCCAGGGGATGACCCACGACGAAGCCGCGGAGCTGCTCAGGGTCTCCACGAAGACGATCCAGCGGAGGCTCGGGCGGGGCCTGCTGCTTCTGGCGGAGGGGCTCGGCGACCTCCGTCCCACCGAGAAGACCCGCGGCTGACCGCCGCCTGAGCCCCGCGCAGACCGCGATGGCAGACGAAGCCCGCCTCCGCAGACTCCTCGAGGAGATCCTGGAGTTCGGGCGTACGCCCGAGGATGCCTGCCGCGACTGCCCCGAGCTGTTGCCGGAGGTCCGCGCGCGCCTGCGCGTCGCACGCGCGGTGGAGGCGGAGCTCGAGGCGATGTTCCCGACGCCGCGTGTCGGGGGCGGCGCGGCGCCGCGGGCGGAGCCGGGCCTGCCGCGGATCCCCGGCTACGGGGTCGAGGGCATCCTCGGCCGCGGCGGCATGGGCGTCGTCTACCGCGCCCGGCACCTGGGCCTCAACCGCCCGGTCGCGATCAAGATGCTCCTCTCGGGCGGCTTCGCCGGTCCCCCGGAGATCGCGCGGTTCCGGCGGGAGGCCGAGGCCGTGGCGCGCCTGAAGCACGCGCACATCGTGCAGGTGTATGACGTGGGGGAGCTCGAGGGCCGGCCCTACTTCACCATGGAGCTGATGGAGGGAGGGAGCCTCGCGCAGAGGCTCGGCGGCACGCCGCAGCCCGCCGGCAAGGCGGTTTCCCTCGTGTCCACGGTGGCTGCGGCCGTGCAGGCGGCGCACGACGGCGGCGTCATCCACCGCGACCTCAAGCCGGCCAACATCCTCCTCGCCGCGGACGGCGCGCCGAAGGTCAGCGACTTCGGGCTCGCGCGGCGCATCGACGACGGGCCCGCCCTGACGCTGACCGGAGCGACCCTCGGGACCCCGAGCTACATGGCCCCGGAGCAGGCGGCAGGAATGCCCGGCGCGATCGGCCCGGCCGTGGACATCTACGCGCTCGGCGCGCTCCTCTACGAGCTGCTCACGGGACGCCCTCCCTTCCGGGCGGACACCGCGGCGGAGACCGAGCGGCAGGTGATCGCGGAGGAGCCGGCGCTGCCGTCGCGCCTCAACGCGAAGGTGCCGCGGGATCTCGAGACCATCTGCATGAAGTGCCTGCGCAAGGACCCGAGGCAGCGGTACCCCTCCGCGCGGGAGCTGGCGGAGGACCTCGGGCGCTTCCAGCGCGGCGAGCCCATCGCCGCGCGCCCCGTCGGGCGGCCGGAGCGTCTCGTCCGGTGGGCGCGCAGGAAGCCAGCGACCGCCGCGCTTGTCCTCACGGCGCTCGCGTTCGTGGCCGTGGCGTTCGTGGCGGCCATGCGCGAGGCGGCCCTCGCCGCGGAGCAGCGGGCGGAGGCCGCCAAGTGGGAGTCGCGCCTCGAGTTCGTGATCGGGCTCCAACGGCAGGGCCGCTTCGCGGAGGCGCGGACGATCCTCGACCGCGTGCCCGACGCCGGCTCCGAGGACCTGCGGCAGCGGATCTCGCAGGCGCTCCGGGAGCTGGGCGTCGTCGAGCGGCTCGACGCGATTCGCATGAACCGCGCGGCGTCAGGGAAGGACGACTTCGGCCGCGCGCAGGCGGGCCGCGACTACCAGGCCGCGTTCGCCGCGGCCGGCCTCGGCACGGTGGACGAGCCGCCCGCCCGCGTGGCCGAGCGCATCGTGGCGACCGGCATGGGATGCGCGATCGTCGAGGCGATCGACGATTGGGTGTTCTGCGCGACCGACCGGGGCAGGGTCGCGTGGCTGCTGAAGGTCGCGCGGCTCGCGGACCCCGATCCGGCGTGGGGGGACCGGGTCCGCGATCCGACGCTGTGGGAGAACGGGGCGGCGCTCGCGGAGCTCGCCCGCGCGGCCCCGATCGCCGAGCGGTCCGTGCCGCTCCTGCTGGTCCTCGCGGGGTTGCTCGAGGGGGCCGGGGGGGACGCCGTCGGCTTCCTGAGACGCGTCCAGGCCGCGCACCCGGCCGACTTCTGGGCCAACTTCACGCTGGCCGAGGCGCTCGGGGCCGCCGACGAGGCGATCGGGTTCTATCGGGCCGCCATGGCGGTTCGCCCGCAGGCGCTCGCCGCGTACGTCAACATCGGGAACGCGCTCGCCGGCCTCGGCCGGACGGACGAGGCGATAGGGTACTGGCGCCGCGCGCTCGAGATCGATCCGCGCTCGGCCTTGGCGCGCCTCAACCTCGCGATCGGCCTCCTGAACCGGGGCGAACCGGAGCAGGCGCTCGAGCAACTCGAGGAGACGATCCGGCTCGCCCCGGAGCTGGCCATGGCGCACGCGGCGAAGGGCCACGCGCTCCTCGACATCGCGCGGCCGGACGAAGCGGAGGTCGCCCTGCGTTGCGCGCTCGAGGCGCTCCCGGAGGGCGACCCGCGGCACGCCTACGTGGTCCAGCTGATGGAACGCTGCGACCGCGAGCGGGCTGCCGTCCGCCGCCTCTCCTCGGTCGTCCAAGGGGTCGAGAAACCCATCGACGGCGCCGAGGGCGTGGACCTCGCCCGGCTGGCCCTCCGCACCGGCCGTTACGCCGCCGCCTGCGAGCTTTATGCGGATGCGTTCACGGTCGCGCCCGCGCTTGCGGCGGACCCCGGGAGCGGCGACCGCTACAACGCGGCGTGCGCCGCGGCCCTCGTCGCCGCGGGGCGGGACCCGGACGTCGGGGCCGCCCCGGAAGACGTGCGCGCGCGCTGGCGCAAGCTGGCGCTCGACTGGCTGCGCGAGGACCTCCTGTCATGGGTCGCCGTCGCGGATCAGGGCGCGGGGCCGCGCCTCGGGGCGCTGCGGGAGACGCTCGATCATTGGAGGACCGACCCCGATCTCGCCACGCTGCGCGAGCCGGGCGACCTGGAGCGTCTCCCTGCCTCCGAACGGGAGGCGTGCGGCGCGATCTGGGCCGACCTCGACGCGTTGCTCGCGCGGGTCTCGGACCGGCAGTGACCCGGCGCCTGTCCACCCGGTCACGCCCAGTGTTCCAGCGGCGCGGTACGCGGGAGCGGGTCCCGCCCGCGCGCGAAAGAGGAACTGCCCCATGGGCATGATCAAGGTCAAGGACGGCACGCAGATCTATTTCAAGGACTGGGGAGAGGGGCAGCCCGTCGTCTTCAGCCACGGCTACCCGCTCAACGCGGACAGCTGGGACGAGCAGTTGATATTCCTCGCGGACCGGGACTACCGGGTGATCGCCCACGACCGCCGCGGCCACGGGCGTTCCGATCAGCCCTGGTACGGCAACGACATGGACACGTACGCCGACGACCTCGCGGCGGTGATCGAGGCGCTCGACCTGCGCGAGATCGTGCTCGTCGGCTTCTCGACCGGCGGCGGCGAGGTCGCGCGGTACGTCGGGAGGCACGGCACGCGGCGCGTCGCCAAGGTGGTCCTTGCGGGCGCGATCGTGCCGCTGATGCTCAAGACGCCGGCGAACCCCGCGGGGCAGCCGCGCGAGGCCTTCGACGCGCTGCGCGCGGGCGTCCTCGCGGACCGGTCGCAGCTCTTCAAGACGATGGCCGTGCCCTTCTACGGCTTCAACCGCCCCGGCGCGAAGGTCTCGCAGGGCGTGATCGACGCGTTCTGGCTCGCGGGGATGCAGGTGGGGGTCAAGGGCGCGTTCGACTGCATCCGGGTCTTCTCGGAGACGGACCACACCGCCGACCTCGCGAAGATCGACGTGCCGACGCTGATCCTCCACGGCGACGACGACCAGATCGTGCCGATCGCGGCGAGCGCGCGGCTCTCCTCGAAGATGGTCCAGCGCGCGACGCTCAAGGTCTACCCGGGCGCGCCGCACGGCTTCTCGGTGACCCACCGGGACCAGTTCCACAAGGACCTGCTCGAGTTCATCCGTGCTTAGGGTGCGCGAGGATCGGGGGGCAGGGGGGCGCGTCGCCTTCGTGGTCGCCATGGCACTCGTCGGCGGCTGCGCCACGGGGCCGAAGTCCGCCGCCCCCGAGGCCCCCGCGGTTCCGGGATTCGAGAGCCGCTACGCCGACGTCAACGGCACGAGACTGCACTATCTCGTTGGCGGCAAGGGCCCGACGGTCGTGCTGCTGCACGGCTACACCCAGACGGGCTACATGTGGCGGCCGCTGCTCCCCGCGCTAGCGCGCGACCACCAGGTGATCGTGCCGGATCTGCGTGGCGCGGGCGAGTCGGCGCGGCCCGCGGCGGGCTACGGGAAGAAGAACATGGCCGTGGATGTCCACGAGCTCGCGCGTGCGCTCGGCTGCGAGCGCGTGAGCGTCGTGGGCCACGACATCGGGCTCATGGTCGCGTACGCGTACGCGGCGCAGTTCCCGAAGGAGACGTCGCGCGTGGTGCTCATGGACGCGTTCCTGCCGGGGATCGGCGACTGGAAGAACGTCTGGCTGATGCGCGACCTCTGGCACTTCCACTTCTACGGGGACGTGCCGCTGCGGCTGGTCGCGGGGCGCGAGGACATCTACTTCGAGCACTTCTGGAACGACTTCGCGGCCGATCCGAAACACTCCGTGCCCGAGGCGGATCGGCGCGTCTACGTGCAGGCCTATGCGAGCGACGGCGGGATGCGCGCGGGGTTCGAGTACTTCCGCGCGTTCGAGGCCGACGCCCGGGAGTTCGCGCAGCTCGGGGCCACGCCGCTCCCGATGCCGGTGCTCGTCCTGACCGGCGAAAAGGCGAGCGGCACGTTCCTCATCGAGCAGACGAAGCTCGTCGCGACCGACGTAGAGGGGCAGGTCGTGAAGGGGGCCGGGCACTGGTTGATGGAGGAGGCCCCCGGGACGTCGATGCCCGCGATCGTCGCGTTCCTCAAGTAGTCGTCGAGGGGGCGAGCCGAGCTGGCCCCCTCCCGACCCCCCTGCCTCGAGCGCCGGAGCTAGCCGACCTCGAGCACGACGCGGAAACGGGCCTTCCCGCTCATCATGCGGGCGTACGCCTCCTCCGCCTTCGCGAGCGGGAACGTCTCGATCATCGGCTCGATCCCGGCGCGCGCGGCGAAGGCCATCGCGTCGGTCGAGTCCACGGCCGTCCCCGACGCCCACCCCTGCACGCGGCGGCTTCCCATGATGAGGTCGATCGCGCCCACGGCGAGCGGCTCGAACGCGGCCGCCACGACGAGGAGGCACCCGTCGACGCCGAGGCCCGGGACCAGGGCGGAGATCGCGTGGGCCTCCGGCGCCGTGGCGAGGATCACGTTCGCGCCGCCCAGCGCCTGGAGCCGCGCCGCGGCGTCTTCCGCGGCGGCATCCACGTAGTGCGAGGCGCCGAGCTCCCTCGCGAACGCCTCCTTCTCCGGCCCGCGGGAGATCGCGACCACGTGGAACCCCATCTCCCTCGCGTACTGGACGCCCAGGTGGCCCAGTCCCCCGAGCCCCTGCACGGCGACGAGATCCCCCGGTCTCGCGCCCGAGTTCCGGAGCGCGTTGAACGTCGTCACGCCCGCGCAGAGGAGCGGGGCGGCCTTCGCCCAGGGCATCCCGTCCGGCACGCGCGCGACCGCGATCGCGGGGATGACGAGGTACTCCGCGTACCCCCCGTCGCGCGAGACGCCGGTGATGTTCCCCTGTTCGCAGTGGACGAACCGGCCCCGCTGGCAGGCGGGGCACGTGCCGTCGTGGCCGCCGTGCCAACCGACGCCCACGCGGGTCCCGCGCGGGAACCGGTCCACGCCCCGCCCGACCGCGTCCACCTCGCCGACGACCTCGTGGCCGGGGACGCGCGGCAGCTTGAGGCCGGGCCAGAGGCCGTCCTTCACGACCTGATCGCTGTGGCAGACCCCGCAGGCGCGGACCTTGATGCGAACTTCGCCCGGGCCCGGCTCGGGCACCGGACGGTCCTCGAGCACGAACCCGGCCTTGGCGGACGGGACGACCATCGCCTTCATGTTCGTCGCCGGGTCAGCGTGCGGACGCGTGCGCCGCTTGCGACAGCGCCTTGCCGTTCGCCTGGAGCTTCACCTCGATGTTGCCGCGGGTCGCCTTGGAGTAGGGGCAGATCGTGTGCGCCTTGGCGACGAGCTGCTCCGCCTGCGCCTGGGGGACGCCGTTCAGCTCGGCGTTGAGGGTCGCGTCGAGGAAGAACCCGCTCTCCTCCCGGTTCAGGTTCACGGTCGCGGTCACCTTGATGTCCCGCGGCTTGAGCGGGATCTTCGCGAGGCTCGCCGCATACGCGATCGCGCCGCCGAAGCAGCCCGAATAGCCGGCTGCGAACAGCTGCTCCGGGTTGGTTCCGGGGCCATTCGACCCCGGAGGGGAGATCTGGAGATCGATCTTGCCGTCCGGACTCGTGGACCTGCCTTCGCGGCCAGCAGTGGTGGTGGCGGTCTCGGATGCGAGCACGGCCATGGTTTCCTCCTTGGAAGCGCGTCCTCGGGGCATCTTTCTCGGGCCGGGCGGACCGTGGACGCCCTCGTTGCCGGGCCGCCCGTTTCCCCTGTAAGCGCGGGAGGTGGACACGGGCCGATCGCCGCCGGCCACGGCCGTGAGGAAGCCGGCTCGCAGACTGTCTGCCCGCGCGGCGCTGACGCGAGGGTCACCGGAGGTCTAGAATCCGGTTTGCGAAGGGAGGTCGGACATGGACTTGGACCTCGACCGGAAGAGCATCGTCGGCTGGGTGGAGTCGGCGCCGGAGGAAGCCGGCGCAGGCTTCATCCCGGCGAAGGAGAAGTTCCTCGTCGAGATGCCGATCGGCGAGGGCGGCATGGGCGAGGTCTTCCTCGTCACCGACCGCGACCTCAAGCGGCAGGTGGCGATGAAGGTCCTTCGCCGCGACGTGTCGATCGGCCGCGAGCAGCGCCTCCACTTCATCGCCGAAGCGCAGGCGACCTCGCAGCTCGAGCACCCGGGCATCCCGCCGGTGCACGACTTGGGCCTCACGCCGGACGGGCGCCTCTACTTCACGATGAAGCTCGTCTCAGGCCGGACGCTCCGCGAGGTCCTGCACGACCTCGCCTTGAAGCGCAAGGAGGTCGCGCGCGAGTACACGCTTCACAAGCTGGTCTCCGTCCTCGAGCGGATCTGCGAGACGATGAACTTCGCGCACGAGAGGGGCGTGATCCACCGGGACCTGAAGCCCGAGAACGTCATGCTTGGCGACTACGGCGAGGTCCACGTGATGGACTGGGGGCTCGCGCGCGTGGAGCGCGCCACGGACGGGGCGGAGCGGATCGCGACCGCCCGAGAGCTGACCGGGTTCATGACGGACGACGGCACGATCAAGGGGACGCTGCCCTACATGAGCCCTGAGCAGGCGCGCGCCGAGGCGCTCGACCGGAGGAGCGACGTGTACGCCTTGGGCTGCCTTCTCTACGAGGTGCTCACGCTCCAGCCCGCGTTCGACCCGAGGGACAAGGAGCTTCTCGCGAGGAAGCAGGCGGGCGACGTGGTCGACGTGGCCTCCCGGAACCCGCGGCGCCCGGTCCCCGAGCCCCTCGCGCAGGTCTGCCGCAAGGCGATGGCCACCGTGCCGGCGGAGCGCTACCCCACGGCGGGCGCGTTGGCGGGATCGCTCCGCGCGTGGCTCGACGGCCGCGCGCAGCGGGAGCGGCGCCACGAGGAGGCGGAGGCGCTGGCCAAGAAGGGCGCCGAGTCCGCGGACGGGTTCCACCGCGCGCAGGCCGCGGCGAGGGAGGCGGAGGCGGCGGCGCGAGCGGAGGCCGCGAGGCACGACCCCTGGCGGCCCGTCGCGGAGAAGCGCCCACTGCTCGAAGCGCGGAGCCGCGCGAGGGAGGCGCGCGTCCAGGTCGCGCTCTCCTTCGCGGAGGCCGCGAAGCACCTTGAGGCGGCCGTGATCGCGGAAGAGGAAAACGCGTCCGCGCGAGCCGCGCTCTCGGCGCTCTGGAAGGAGCGGCTCCAGGACGCCGAGCGCCGCGGCGACGAGTCCGATGTCGCGTATGCGCTCGAGATGATCCGCCGCTACCACGTGGGCGAGTGGACGAGCGAGGGCACGCTGACGCTCGTCTCCGATCCGCCGGGCGCCCGGGGCGTCCTCTACCGCTACGTGGAACGCGACGGCGTCCTCGTGGCCGAGGAGGAGAGGGGGCTCGGGGGGACGCCGCTCGGGCCCGTGACGCTCGCCGCAGGGTCGTACCTTTGCGTCCTCCGGAAGGAGGGCTTCCGTGACACGCGATATCCCGTTCGCATCGCGCGCGGCGGTGCCTGGGAGGGCGAGGTCCGGCTCGGCACCGACGACGAGATCGGCGACGGGTTCGTGTACGTCCCCGGTGGGCCCTTCCTCTACGGCGAGGGCGGGGAGGCGGCCGTCAGGAGCCCCCCCGACTTCGCGATCGCGAAGCACCCGGTGACGTTCCGGGAGTATGCGGAGTTCCTCGATGCGATGCCCGAGGACGAGGCGGAACGGCGCAAGCCCCAGACTCCGGGCGACGGCCTGTACGTCGAGCGCGGCCCGGAGGGCAGGTGGCGCGTCCTGCCGGCCCTCGTCGAGGGCAAGGCGCGCGAGTTCTGCCTCAACCACTACGGAGAAGGGTTCGAGTGGCGGATCCCTGTGATGGGCATCTCGTGGGACGATGCGGTGGCATACTGCGCGTGGAAGACGCGGGCGACCGGACGGGAGTGGCGGCTCCCGACCGAGGAGGAACGCGAGAAGGCCGCTCGGGGCGTCGACGGGCGCCGGTTCGCGTGGGGGGAGATCGAGGACGCGTCGCTCGGCAAGTGCCGGGAGTCGCGCGATCACGGAGCGCAGCCCGAGCCTGTTGGCGCCTTTCCGGCCTCGGTGTCGGTCTACGGGATGGGCGACGCCTCGGGCGGGATGTGGGACTGGACGGACTCGTGGTTCGACGAACGGCGCTCGTCGCGCGTGCTGCGTGGTGGGTCGTGGAACTACCACCCGAAGGCCCTGCGGTGCGCGTACCGGGGCGCGTCCTTGGCGCGCGGGCGGCACGCGCATATCGGGTTGCGCTGCGCCAGGAGCCTGTCGGAGTATTCCGGCGCTTTCCCCCGCGGCAAATAGGCTGCGGGCATGGCAAGGACCCCTCGTCGCCGCACCGGGGGAGCGCCGGTGTCGTTCTGCATTGGCAGCGGCGCCGGCGCTGCCTCTCGTTACAGCGCGGCCGCGCCTTTGATGAACGCCAGCAGCTCTGGATTGACCACGTCGGCATGCGTCGTGCACATGCCATGAGGGAACTTCTCGTAGACCTTCAGCACGCCGTTCCTCAGCAGCTTCGCCGAGAGCGGTGCTGAATTGGCGATCGGCACGATCTGGTCGTCGTCGCCGTGCATCACCAGCGTCGGCACGGTGATGATCTTCAGGTCTTCCGTGAAGTCGGTCTCGGAGAAGGCCCTGCTACCGACGTAATGCGCCTGCGCGCTGCCCATCATGCCTTGGCGCCACCAGTTCTGGATCACGCCTTGGGACACCTTCGCGCCTGGCCGGTTGAAGCCGTAGAAGGGACCGCTCGCGAAGTCGAGATAGAACTGCGCGCGGTTCGCGGCGAGTTGCTTGCGCAGGCCGTCGAACACCTCGATCGGGAGGCCGCCTGGATTCGCGTTGGTCTTCACCATGAGCGGCGGTACGGCCCCGATCAGCACCAGTTTGGCGACGCGACCCTGCTTCTGCCCCTGGCGCGCGACGTAGCGGGTCGCTTCGCCGCCGCCCGTGGAGTGGCCGATGTGGACGGCGTTTTTCAGATCGAGATGCTCCACCACTGCAGCGATATCTGCGGCGTAGTGGTCCATGTCGTGGCCGTCGCTGACTTGGCTCGAGCGGCCGTGGCCGCGCCGATCATGGGCGATGACGCGGAAGCCCTGGCCAACGAAGTACATCATCTGCGTGTCCCAGTCATCAGCGCTCAGCGGCCAGCCATGATGGAAGACGATGGGCTGCGCCTTCTTGGGCCCCCAGTCCTTGAAGTAGATGTGCGTGCCGTCGTTAGTGGTGATCGTGCTCACTGGTTTGACTCCTTGCAGCGCACCTGCCGGGGCCGGCTTTGCGACCCCGGGCTGGTGCGGCGCCCTAGACTAGTTCGGCCTTAACCAAGCAGGCGGTCAGTACTCCCAGGGGCCCGGTACCCAGCGAAAAACGTCGCCGTCGACCGCCACATGGCAGACGGACGGGAACGACAGGTGAGTGGCCACCAGCGACTCGCGGTTCGCCGCCAGCTCCCGGAGGAGACGGACCCGGACGCGGGCCGCCTCCGCCGGGTCGTGTTCGAAGCCGTTGTACCAGTCGGGGTGCTCGAACCCGACCTGGAACACGAGGTCCCCGGCGAACATCAGCCGGTCGCCGCCGGACGCCAGGCGGACCACGCTGTGCCCGGGGGTGTGGCCCCCGGTGCGTTGGACGAGCACCCCCGGCGCCACCTGGTACTCCGTCTCGAACGTCCGCATCTGGCTGCGGTACTCGTTCAAGAACCGCTTGCCCGTCCGCCGAAGCGCGTCCGGGAACCCCGGCGGCATGGAGACGCGGGAGAAATCGGGCGACTCCCAGAATTCGGCCTCGGCGGCCGCCACGTGGACCCGCAGGTCCGGACGCAGCCGCTCTTTCACCCCGTTTGCGAGCAGCCCGCCACAGTGGTCCATGTGCATGTGGGTGAGCACCACGTCGGTCACGGACGCGAGATCGAGGCCAGCGGCCTCCAGTCGCTTGGCCCACAGCCCGGCCCGCGGCAAGTCCGGGAACTCCCCCCCTATCCCAGCGTCGATGAGTACGGTCCGGCCGCCGCTACGCACGACGACCGTGTTCAGCGCCCACTCGCTCACGTCCGGCGGCAGGAACATGTCCTCCAGCCAGGCCGCCCGGACGGCCGGGTCGACGTTGTGGCCCAGCATCGCTCCGGGCAGCGATAGCACCCCATCGCTGACCACCAGCACGTCGATCGCGCCGACCTTCAGCGCGTAGCGCGACGGAACCAACTCGGGGCCCGGTCTACCTTGGCTGTACTTCGCGTTCAGCTTGTCGGCGCAGGACTTGACCGAGGGCTGTGAGGTGTTGCCCAAGCTCACGTTCGTCTCCTCTCCGCCCTACCCACGGCCGTATCGGCCACCTGCGCCGCCGGCCCCGTGGGTCGGCGCGCGCCGCCGAACGACACGATAGAGCGCTTCACACGATCAAACACCCTACTGAGCGTGATGGGTGGACACTCGGCTGGACCGCGGGTCACTCCGGTGAAGGCGCGCCCGCGGCGGCCCGCTCGGTGAGATGTCGGACGAACTCCTCGTGACTCATCGGCGGAGGCTCGCGTCCGTCGCCCGGCGTCCAGCCCCCGAGCACGAGCCCGTCGGTCGCGACGTGGTAGACCAGCCCGCCTAGCGACTTGCCGCCGTTTCTTCGGATCCTTGAGCTGGTCGGCCAGCGCGCGCGGAGAGAGCCCCTCGAACGCCATCGGCATCTCCGGCGGCGGAAGGTGCCAGTTCGGGTTGCACGGAGGCATGTTCAGGCCAGGGAGGTTCCTGTCCTGATGACAGTTGCGCACTTGAGTGCATCAAGAACGCTCGACACTGGTGGTCGCCGCCCCCCGTAACCCCGCGTGCTAGACTTGCCGCACACGACGGGGGCGTAGCTCAGTCGGCAGAGCAGCGGACTTTTAATCCGTGCCCTACCCGTTGTCCCGCAAGGACTTACGACGGCGACTTGTCCATACAGTCCATATGGTCCATACAGTCCAGAGGAAGCGCAGCGCTAGCGCATCAGCCGCCGGGCGCCCGTCGGGGTAGGATGCGGGCGGTGGACTACAGCAAGATCATCGTCATCGAGCCCGGAAAGCGGAGCGGGAAGCCCTGCATCCGCGGGCTGCGCATCACGGTGTCGGACGTGCTCGACTACCTGGCGTCGGGGATGACCGAGGAGGAGATCCTCGCGGACTTCCCCGAGCTGACGTCCGAAGACATCCGCGCGTGCCTCGCGTTCGCGGCGGACCGTGAGCGGCGGATGACGAACCTGCCCACGTGAAGCTACTCTTCGACGAGAACCTGTCGAGGAGGCTCGTCAAGGCCCTCTCCGGCGTGTACCCCGGGTCCGCGCACGTCTTCGACCGCGGCCTTGAGCGCGCGGACGACAAGGTCGTGTGGGATCACGCGAAAACGGACGGCTTCGCCATCGTGACCAAGGACATGGACTTCCACCAGCGCGCGGTCCTGCACGGCCCGCCGCCGAAGGTCGTCTGGATCCGCCTCGGGAACTGCACGACGAAGAAGATCGAGACCCTTCTCCGGATGCGCGCCGCGGACGTGAAGGCGTTTGGCGAGGACCCGGGCGCCGCGCTGCTCGCGCTCCCCTGACACGGCGCGCCTGCGTCTGGGCCGCTACCCTTCTCCGATGGTCCATGCCCTCCTCCTCGTCGCCCGCGAGATCGCCCTCGCCCATGACCGATGGCTTGCGCAGCTCGTCCGGCTCCGGCCCCTCGCCGCGGAGAACGCCGCGCTCCGCGAGACGGTCGGACGGCAGCGGGCGCAGATCGAGTTGCTCCGCGCGAGGCTCCGTCGCCTCCACCCGCGCCGCCGACCACGCTATCGCGCATGGGAATGCCTCGCGATCCTGTGGCATCGCGCGCGCTACGGGCTCTCCGTCTCCGCCACGGCCCGCGCCTTCGTGCTCTCGGCGCAGACGATAATCAACTGGAACCGCGCCGTCGAGTCCGGACGCGGGAACCTCGTCCAGGCGAAGCCGCCCGCGAACAAGCTTCCCGACCTCGTCCGCGAGATCGCCCATCGCCTCAAGGGCGAGTGGCCGCGCTGGGGCACGCGCCGCATCGCGGGCATCCTCGCCCGCCTCGGCATGAAGGCGTCGCGCTCGACCGTCCAGCGCGCGCTCCGCGAGCCCCGGCCCCGGCCCGCCGCCGGCGCCCGGGTTCTTCCCCGCCGCGCCGGCGAACTCATCGCGAAGCGCCCGAACCACACCTGGCTCGTGGACTTCACGCGTGTCGGCGGCATCTTCCGCTCGGTCTTCGTCGGCGCGATCGTCGATGCGTTCTCGAGGAAGGTGCTCGCGCTGCGGGTCTGCGCCGCGGAGCCGACGGCCGCGCTCGCCGTCCGGCTCCTGCGCGAGGCCGTCCCCGGACACGGCGCCCCGACGCACATCGTCACGGACCACGGCCGGCAGTTCACATCCGCCGCCTTCAGGCGCGCGCTCGCTCGCCGCGGTATCCGGCATCGCTTCGGCGCGGTGGCCAGGCGCGGCTCCCGGTCGCTCGCCAGGATCGATCGCTTCTGGAGAACCGCCAAGCAGGAATGCGCCCACGGACTCTTCCTCTACCGCCCGCTCGGGACCATCAGGGGGCATTGCCGCCGCTCACGGGTTCCGTAAGATGCGCTGACAGGGTGTTGCGCCGATGGCCCGCATGATCACCTGTCCGGGTTGTGGAAATCGGGGCCGCATTGGTGTGACTCGGGTCGAAGAGGGTCCGCTCGCCTTCCTCGTGAGGGGGCACCTTGGCGCGCGTCCGGTTGTCAAGTGCACGGCGTGCGGGCGTGGCATTTTCGACCGCCCCCTCTTCGGTCCAAAGCTGATCGAGCCGGACCTGTGGCAGCGTATGCAGCAGGCGTGGACCGCCGAGTTCGGCGACGACGAACTGCTGGAGCACGAGGATAGGGCAGGGCCGTCAATCGGCTCTCCTCCTCGGGCGCCTAGCGAGGTCGAGACGCCACGCAGTGTGCGCGAGGTGTACTTGATCGAGGTTCTCGGTGCGTCGCGTCGTGTGCTTCGTTTCATGCTGCCGCTTTCCTTGGTCCTGAACGTAGTCGTAGCGGTCGTCTCAATCTTCGTGCGGCTACTCCTGAACATCCTCAATCCCTTCCTCATGCTCGCAGCCGTCCTCGACGCGCCACTCGTGCTATGGTCGGCGCTTGCCGGAACAGTCGTCACTGCAATCACGGGACGCAGGAAGGTCGCGGCCTCGGACTTCGGACCTGTGGAACAGATGGAACTCAGGGCAGGGAGAACCATTCGCCATGGCACCTACGGAACGTGCAAGCTCGTGGAGATCCTCGGGCTCAACGAGAACAACGTGACGGTGTCTCGGCGAGCCATCTCATCCGAGACCACCGCCCAGTAGCGGAGCGACAAGGGCCAACGGTACCCGGCTAGAAGCGCCCTCAGCGTGTCCGCAGGCTTGCCGCGAACTCGTCGGGACTCATGATGTTCGCGCGTTTGTCCCGCACCATCTCGTTGAGGATGTGACGCATCCGGGAGTCGCCCGCCACGAACACGTCCGCGACCCCCGCGTAGCAGGCATGGCGATAGTCGGCCTGGTCGCCCGTCTCCGGACGGCCCGTCTTGCGGGACGCATGAGCGGCGAGGAATGAGAGCGCGAGGTAGTACTGGACCCAGCACGCCGTTGCCCGGAGATTGCGGTACGGAATGTCACGGGTCTCTGCTCCGAGGCCCTCCGCCCGGAGGATCCCATCCAACATCTCGCCGATGTAGCCTTCGCTTTCGAGTTCCCGGAGATGCTGGTCCCACGCGACCTCGGCACCCTCCTCGCGCGCGAGGTCGAACAACAGCTTGAATCGCGCCCGCACGCCCCCGAGCCAGTCGCGGAAGAGTAGCTTCGCGTGTTCGGTCCTCACCGCCATCTGGCGCCGCATATCGTGCGTCAGCCCTGTGGTGCGAACGGCCGCCCACACCTCGAAGAACCACGGATCGGCGGTGTCGCGGAAGTCGGCCAGCGCCACCCCCCGTCGGTAGGCGCTGACCTCCTTGGCGGTCATCTCGAGGTGGTCGAGGAGCTTCTCCCTGTTCGACACGGACCATGCGTATCTCGCGAGCTCGCGCGCTCGGTGCGGACTCGCGAGCACGAACTCGTCGAGGTTGCATGATGAGAACAGGATCTCGTGGCCCGTGGCGCGTGCCTTCGAGACGTGCTTGCCGTGCAGCGCGCTCCACGCGCTCGTATCGAGATAGATGCGCACGCAGGCAGTCTACGGGCGGCCGGCGCTCCCGCCGCGTATCATCGACGGTTGCACATGGACGAACCGAGTGACGATCAGCAGCAAGAAGCTCTACGCTGGCTGGCGGAGAGGCTCGTTCCCTACGTCGCCGCCGTTGTCTCCGACGAGGCCAACGTCGCGAGCGGCGTGCTCGTGACCTATGAGTCCCGCTACTTCGTTCTGACTGTCGGTCATGTGCTGAAGCGGATCCAGGACAAGCGGACCATCCGTTTCCTCTGCGCCGGGAGGACAGCCGCTGGCGGTCCGGAGGGCATGATTGGGTACGCGCCGGTCCAAGGCGAGGAGGACTACCCGAACGCCATCCCCAAACCGGACATCGGCGTCATCGAGCTGCGGCGCTCCTTTGCCGAGGTGCTCGGGGGCGTCGACTGGGTTACGGCCGAACGCATCTCGTTCGAGGGAGCTGCGCATGGACGCGAGGTCGCGTTCATCGGTTTCCCGCGCGAATCGCGACGAGGTTCCAGGACGATCCGGCCCTCAGGGTTCTCGTCGCGAACCCGGCGGCCGCGGGGACGGGGTTCACCCTTACCGCGGCGAGCTTCGCGGTCTACGAGACGCTCAACTGGCGGTACGACCTCTACGCCCAGAGCCAGGACAGGAACCACCGGATCGGGCAGAAGAACCCCGTCACGTACATCCGTCTGCTCGCCGAGCAGACGGTCGAGCAGGCGATCCTCGATGCGCTGGGCCGCAAGGCCGATCTCGCTCGCCACCTTGTCGGGGACGATCCCGAGCACAATGCATGCGCCGCCATGACACGGGAGGCGTTCTGCGAAGTGCTCAGGACGGGAGCCATGCCCGACCACACTCGGGATGCCGTGTCGGGAGGAAGTGCCGATGTCCGAGGTTGAGAAGCGCGCAGCCACCCACCGCCGGTTGCTCTTGGCCAAGGAGCTCTACCTGCACGGACGCGAGCATTCGAGCGCCGCGGGCGCCATCAACAAGATGATCGCGGTACACAGCCTCCACAACGCCATCGAGGTGACACTGCGGGCGCTCTTGATCCACTTCGACATCCGTCCCGAGAAGCCGAGGAACATCGACTTCGACACGATGCTCAAGGAGATCGACGGGTGCGAGGAGTTCAAGCGGAGGGACCTTCGTCTGCCGCTACGTCCGCAGATCCGCAAGCTGAACGACCTCCGTAATCTCGTTCAACACGAGGCTCACGAACCCGAGACGGCCACGATGGAGGAGTGGCGCGTCCACACGCGCGAGTTCCTCGACCTTGTCTTCCGAGACTACTTCGGCGAGTCGCTCGACCGGATCTCGCGGGTGTCCTTGGTCGCCGACCCGCGACTTCGTGCTGTTCTCGAAGTTGCGGCGCATGAACTTGAGGCCGGTGGTTGGAAGACCGCGCTGATCGCTTCCAAGATCGCCTTCGAGTACGCGGCAAGCGGGCTGAAAGCGACACACGCGCCGGAGCGACGGTACATCCGCGTGACGTACGAGCACGAGCGGGTGCTCGCGCCCATCGCAGAAGCCGTGAACGAGAATGCCGAGTACTTGGGCGTGCTCGCGACCGGCATCAACCTGATCGACTACATGCGCTTCCGCTCAACTCCCGTCACGGCGGGACTCTCGGAAGGGGGGCGCCCCGCGACCTTGACGCGCGCCTCCGAAGTGCCCGAGGAGACCGCGCGTTGGGGCCATCACTTCGTCGTCGACTCGGTCATCCGCTGGCAGCTGCAGGGATTGACCCCTGTGGTCCCTGCGCGCTGGGCCACGGCCTGCGACGAATGGGTGCAGCAGCACGCGCCCGGCGCGAAGGGTGGCGGCGCCCCCGTTGAGGAGGAACATCGTCCGGGTCCCGCTGCCGACGCAGTTCCAGGTGAGTAGGTTGAACCGGCTCGAACGGCTCCGGCACGCTGCGTTGTCAAGACCGGAGCAACGCAGCGAAGTCCAACGGCAGCGCCACGGTGCGACCCGTCGGGTGGCGGTCTCTGTCCAGATTGCGGTAGATGAAATAGTGCAGGAACGCCGTTCGCTTGAACCACTCGAAGCGCACCGCGTCGAATGGTCCGAGGCCGCGTATCGCCTTCAGGGCGGAGACCATGTCCGGAGATCTGGTCTGCGCAGCTCCGGACAGCTGTGCCACGAGCGGCTGGCAGTCCGACCACACGATCACGCGTTTCTGATCCACATCGCGCGCCGCCGAGAGGCCCACGAAGATCGCACAGGCCTCGGCGAGCGTCGTCGTCAGACCGTCGCGGCGGAACTCTGTTCTCACGTTGGCGAGCGTGTCGAAGTCCTGGTTGAGAATGACGGCCGCGCTGATCCCTTCCTTGGCGGAGGCATCCGTGAGGATGAGCGCATCGTACGAGGGGTCGAACCGCGGCGGGTTCTCGAACGCCTCGACCTCCGCGGTCGCGGGGGCCGCGAGGCTCCACTCGCAGTCGTCGAAACGGGCCTCACGCAGGCCCACCGCGTGCCGGGCGTTCAGGCCGACCATCAGGGCCTTGTGGACCGGGCAGTGGTAGACCCGGACCAGCGCAGCCGTTCTCGGCCTTCCCTGCCGACGGCAGCGATACCATCCTTCTTGTGCAGGCCTCGTTGCGACCCAGCCTTGTTCGACAGCCAAGAAGGTGGCATTGTCCTCGACGTAGCGCGCCCCCAAGGCCGCGAAACTTGCGCATCACGAAGCGCATCAGGGCCATCCGGCACGTTCGGTCCCGAGACCCTCCACTCGCCGTAACCCCGCGCCCGTGCTAGACTTGCCCGCACGACGGGGGCGTAGCTCAGTCGGCAGAGCAGCGGACTTTTAATGCGCCGGCGGGTCCTTGTCCCGCAAGGACTTACGGCCGCGACTTGTCCATGGCGTCCATGGAGTCCGTGGTTTCCAAAAGAAGCGCAGCAGTTGCGTTATGGGGAGCTCCCCATAACGCGGCTTATGGTGCGAGCCGTCTTATGTGGACCTCGCGGCGCGGGTGCCCCTTCTCGGCGGCCTCCGGCGCGGGGCGCTCCACATAATCCTGCCGCCG
>Ga0187892_10003321_pt1 | contig 29621 bp, 20 predicted proteins | sample MA1701073metaG_FD_139345 | JGI IMG/M metagenome (GOLD analysis project Ga0187892, IMG submission 139345) | Bio-ooze microbial communities from a basaltic lava cave in the Kipuka Kanohina Cave System on the Island of Hawaii, USA - MA170107-3 metaG ... | reverse complement strand
GCGACCACGGGCCACAAGAAGGCACCAGAAGAAGATTGGCAGGCTGTCTCTTTGTGCTTTATCGCGCCTTTTCGTGGCTATTCCTCCGTGCCTGCGATCCTCGATCCTCAATCCTCCATCCTCGATCCTCCATCCTCCATTTTCTCCTTCCCCCAAATCCGAGAAGGAAATCCCCGCCGATGAGTAGCCGACTTTCTCCGTTCTTGGCTAGCATGCTGCCCAGTTTCAGACCCATGAAAGCGTTCGCCACCTTACCGTCTCAACGACGAGCGCGTCGGGCAATGGAGCGACGTGGCCAGCATCAGCGTCTTGGGCGGCTAAGCGAGGGACGAAACGATCAATCGGCGAATCGGAAACCCGGAGCGGAAGCGCTTCCGCTTCCGTTTCGCGTCCCCCCATTCGGGATCCAATCGCGGCGGTGATCCAACCATGAACAAAAACCTCCTTGCAGCTCTGTTGGCGCTGTCGTTCGGCGCTGGTTCCTGCTTTCTCTCGGACGCGCAAACCACCAATATCATCAGTGGCGTCTCGACCAACGCGGGCCTCAACTTCTACGTCGGCCAGAGCACGCCTTACAATTACCTCGAGATCAACAGTGCCGGCGTCCTCTACGACACCAACGCTTACATCGGCTTCAGCGCCACTGCCAGCAACAACTCGGCCTTGGTCACCGGCAACGGCTCGGTCTGGACGAACACGTTCGATCTGAGCGTCGGCCATCAAGGCTCCGGCAACAGCCTCGTCATCGCGAATGGCGGCCGCGTCTATGATCGCGTCGGGTATGTCGGGTTCGGCACGTCGGCCGTCAATAACTCGGCCCTGGTAACGGGCACGGGCTCGCTCTGGCGAAACGAGGGCCTGGGCGTTGGGACCAGTTCTCATTCCAATTCGCTCACCATCGCCGCCGGCGGACAGGTCGTGAGCCTCGGCGGAATGAGCGTCGCCACGGACACCGGCACGTTCAACAATGTCGTGCTTGTCACCGGCCCCGGGTCGCTCCTGTACGTAGGCGGCGACTTGAACCTGGGGACGACCCACGGCACCGACCCGGGCAGCGGCAATCGCCTCACGATTACCGCCGGGGCGCAACTGGAAATGCCCGGAGACCCTCATATTCGTCACGGCGGCACCTTCGAGGTCACCGGCAGCGGCTCGGTTGCCAACATCAGCGGCCAACTCACCGTTGGGAACCCCGCCGGCGGCCAAATGATCATCAGCAATGGCGGCCGTGTAAACTGCCGTTACGGTTTCCTGGACACGAGCGGCGACGGCATCACTGAGCGAGCCCTTGTGACCGGTACCGGGTCGATCTGGAGCAACTGGGCGAACTTCATCGTCGGCTACCTTAACGATGGCAACGTGCTGACCGTCCGGGACGGTGGCTATCTCTGGAGCGCGGGTGGCCGCAGCTATTCCGGTAATAATACTATTCTCATCACTGGCAACGGGTCGCACTGGGAAGAAACAAAGGACTGGGGCTTCCCCGGCGCGAACAATCATGTGATTGTCAGCAACGGAGCGACGATTCACTTCGAGCTGGGCAGCAGCGCCGGGGCCGGCAACACCTCCACGAACAACCGTATCACGGTCGCCGATGGCAGTCTCTTTGCGACCAACGCCACCAGCACCTCCGGCCTTGCTGTCCATAATGGCACGGTCACGATGAACGGAGGCCTGATGGTAACCGACGGGCTTTCCATGACCTATTCGCCAGGACGATTCTTCTTCAACGCCGGCGCCCTTTACACCAAATTCACCCTGGTGACGAACGGGCAACCATTCGTTGTCGGCGACGGCATCCGCGCCGCGACGCTGCATTTGCAGGGCGGCAGCCACACCTTCAGCCAGGGACTGAACATTTCGAGCAACGGCGTGCTCACGGGTACCGGGACGATTGTCGGAAGCGTGACGAACCGCGGCACCATCAAGCCCGGGAGTTCGCCAGGCGCGCTGATCGTCGATGGGCAACTGGCCATGACCAACAACTCGATCTTCGACATCGAACTGGGCGGCACCGCGCAAGGCGTCAGCTACGATTTTGTTCATGTGCTATCGAACACCGCGTTGGATGGCGACTTGAGGGTAAGCTTTGTCAACGGATTCCAGGGCAGCGTCACCGCCAGCGATGTCTTCACCAACCTCACCGCGGACGTTTCGCTGCTGGGCGCGTTCGACAACGTCGCCAGCGGCAGCCGGCTTGACACCGCGGATGGGTTCGGTTCGTTCTTGGTCACGTACGACGACGGCCACAACCTGATCCTGGGCGATTTCCTGGCCGCTCCCATCCCCGAGCCGTCGGCGTTGCTGTTGCTGGCGCTGGGCGCTGTGCTTCTTCGTTGTAGCCGCGCTTCTGTGAAGCGCGGAAGTTTGCACAATGACACAGGAATGTCGCGCTTCACAGAAGCACGGCTACAACAGCCAAATGAAGGAAAAGGGGTCGAACCATGAAATCAACCATCAAACCATCCAGCCTCACCGGCACGGCGCTGACCGTGTGCGCGCTGGCGTTGGCGACCGTGTTGACTGCCCGCGCGGCGGAGGTCAGCGACTTCCGGTTGAACTACCAGAGCGTGTCGGCGACCTTCTGTTCAATCAGCTCCATGCCTCCGTGCCTGCGATCCTCGATCCTCCTTTCTCCGTGCCTCCGTGCGCTCCGTGGTCCCAGTCCACAATTCGGCATTCGGCACTCGGCATTCGGCAATCCTCCATCCTCCATCCTCCAACCGCGATCCTCCATTTTCTCCTTCCCCCAAATCCGAGAAGAAAATCCCCGCCGATGAGTAGCCGGCGCAATCCTTTTCAGGCACTATCCGCCACCGACTGGAGTAACCCATGAATCCAAGAGTCCTCGCCTCGATCCTTGCCGCCACTCTGTGCGCCCATCTCTCCGCCCGCGCCCAGGATAACAGTTGGACCAACACCGGCGACGGCTTCTGGCAATACGGCACCAACTGGTCGGCGGGTGCGCCATCGAGCGCGCAGTACATCTTCATCACCAACGCCGGCACCAAGACCGTCACCATTGATGCCACTACGGCGGGAAGTTTCCCCAGCACGATGACGGTCAGCAACATCACCCTGTCGTCGGTGGGCGGCGGAGTGAACACGCTGTTCCTCGACAACGCCGGACTGGCCACGCCGCTGAACGTCCTCAACGCGTTCACCATGGGCACTGGCGCGGTGGTCCACGTGAACAATTCCGCGCTGCAAGTGGACGGTTCGCTCGATGTGAGCGGAGTGAATAGCTACAATAACCGGATTATCATCACCAACGGCGGCCAGTTGGTGACCGGCGGAACTGCCATCGGCGGGCTCCCCGGCTCCGGCAACCACGTGTTAGTGACCGGCCCCGGCTCGACCTGGTTTAATAATGGCAACCTGCACGTTCGCAACAGCAGCCAGGGCGTCGTCGTCACCATCGCCGACGGCGCGCGGTTCGTCGGCACCAATGTCTTCATCGGCCAGACCGCCACGGCGGATGGGAACATCGTGCTGGTCACGGGCACAGGTTCGAGCTGGACCAACGCGGGTACGCTTCATGTCGGCTCGTTCCACAACCTCGCTCAGTTCGTCGTCAGCAATAATGCCACCGCCTTCAGTGCTCACACGCTCATCGGTTCAGCAACAAGTCCCACCAACACGCTGCTGGTCACAGGGTCAAGTTCCCGCTTTGTCAGCACCAACACCATTACCGTCGGCAACGGCTCCGTGGCCAACCGCCTGGTGGTCGCCGCCGGCGGCACGGTGCAGGCCCCCACGGTGAACGTCGAGAACGGCAACTCCGTGAGCGGCTCGGGCGCGATCGTGGGCGATGTCGCCACTGCGGGCACGGTTGCGCCGGGAAATTCAGCGGGCACCTTGACCATCGATGGCCATCTGACGATGACCGGCACGGCCAGTCTCGACATCGAGTTGGGCGGCCTCGTGCAGGGCACCGACTACGATTTTCTCCACGTGCTGACCAACGCCACGCTGGATGGCGCCTTGCGGTTGAGCTTCCTGAACGGGTTCCAAGCGACCATCACCAGCAACGACGTGTTCACTATCCTGACTGCCGACGATTCCCTGCTGGGCGCGTTCGACAACGTGGCGAGCGGCAGCCGGCTGGAGACCTGGGACGGTCACGGCTCGTTCCTTGTGACGTACAACGATGGGAATAATCTGGTGCTTAGCAATTTTTCAGTGCCGGAGCCGAGCACGGCCTGTCTGCTGGCGCTGGGCGGGGTGTTTCTGCGACTGTGGCGCAGGCAGGACTGAGGGCCGAGGACTGAGGACTTGAGGATCTACCACGGAGACACAGTGGAAAATCCGAAATCCGAAACCCACCGATCAGGGCGGGGCGACAAGGACGACGTTCGGAAAATAGGTGCGGTACCGGACGGCATCCCGAGTAATGAGAGTACGATTTTCCGTTTCCGCGTGTGCGCCGATGTAAAAGTCTGGAAGGGGCGAGGTCTTTGTGCCTCCGGCAGCCCTGTATTTCAGGAAGGCTTGCGCCACGAGCCAACCGGCGGCGTATGGCAAGGGAAGCCGCTGAAATACTGCCGGGTCGAGCCATCGGTCAAGGTCAGCGGCGGTGGCGAAGGCCGGTGCGAGTTCCGCGTAAATGATCGGGTTGATGAGAATCGGTCCCTGCGCCGCCGCTGCCCGAAACTGCCCTTCCGACCACGACAGCCAGGTTGGGTCCGCCGTGGCGATGTCCAACAGCACGTTGGTGTCGAGCAGAAACCCGCTCATTCCTCACCGCGCGTGAGAGCCATCATCTCGGTGGTGGTCACATCCGGACGGGCGGCGCCCCGCGCCTGGGCCAGCCAGGTCTCGACGGGCGGCGGCGTGGCACGCCGCACCCGATGCTTTTCCAGCCAGTCCGCAAGCTCATCCACTTGCGGCGCGGGCAACTTCTCAATTGCCGCTTCGATTTCAGCGATCGTGCTCATGCAGAAAAACTCTAGCACGCTACCGCCTCACCGACAAGGCTGGAACGAGCGGGCGCGGCGGAGTTTGCGGGGAGGGAAATCTTTGCTGCCTTGGCGACCTTCTGTTCGATCCGTGATTTCATTTTCGTGGCTTTTCGCGCCGCTTTGTGGCAAGAGCTGCTCGGAGCGTAGAGTGTGAAGGGTAAGACCCAATTACCAATTACGAATTACCGACCACCAATCGTCGCGTTCACGCTCATCGAGTTGCTGATCGTGGTGGCGATCATTGCCATTCTGGCGGCGATGTTGTTGCCGGCGTTGCAGGGCGCGCGGGAGGCAGCCAGGAACACCGTGTGCATCAACAACCTGCGTTCGCTCCATCAGGCTGCGACTGTTTATGCCGACGACTATGGCGATCGGTTTCCGCCGGCGACTTGCCTCTCACCCTTAGCTTACTACGGCCGCTTCGAGCCATATCTGCTTCACGCGATGGGGGCTGTCAACGGTTCACTCGAACAACTTTCGATGGGCGATTTTGCGTTGAACCCTGTCCCCATGCGGTACGAAATCCGATCCGCCTATTTCCCGGTGGATCTGCAAGGCCAATTCCGGGACCGAGCGGTCATGAACAATCCGTTCCATTGTCCCGCGACGTATGGAGCGAATGACGGACCGTACGGGCCGTCGCGCAACCTGGGATTGGTCGGCGACTACGGCATGAATCTGCAGGTGGGAGGCCTGGGCATCCCGGGCTGGGAAGGCATGCGGCGGTCTTCCATCGTTTGCCCGACCAGGGTTGCGCTGTTCGCCGACGGCTATCACTACAGCGGGTTCCTGTTCGGCAACGCCTCGTACAACAATATCTGCCCTCGCCACACCAAACGGACCCGGGCCAACGTCGTTCTCGTGGACGGCCACGTCGAGTCGGTTCGCTTGAGCCAGGGTCCGTTCACTTCGCCCGATCTCGACACGAGCGGCTGCACCGCTACGATGGGTTACCCTGCCTGTTCGGGAACCGGCAACTTCAAGGTTTATATCAATCCGAATTGACCGGAGCGTAAGGCGACCACTCGCTCACCGGAAGAGGAGGGCGGGTTTTCCTCCCGACTAATGGCGGACAAGAATGTCCGCCCTCCTTCCTTGTTCCACCTCGTGGTTTTGCTGGCAAAATCCGCCCCGTTTTGCCACACTCCCCGCCGGGAACGGAAGGGCACTGCCTACCGACCCAGCAATAAACAAAATGAGGAGAGAAAATAAACAAAATGAGGAGAGAACAATGAAAACAAAGGGATTTCTAACGATGCTCGTGGCGGGCCTCTTGATCGTCGCGGCCACTCGATCCGGCTCGGCGATGATCCTGGCCACGAACAACTTCGACACCGATCCGAATTGGACCGGCAACGGCAACACCAGCGGGGGTGCCAACTACGGATTCAGCGTCGGCACGTCGAACGCGGGGGGATCGCCCGGCGAGGTGGGCGGCTTGTTCACCCGGCGGGCCAGCGAAAACCACTACGCCGACATATTCATGAGCGGCGTCGGCAACGAAAACTTCACCTACAATCATCCCATTCAAGCATCGGGGAAGGTCGTGCTTACCTCCCAATCGGGCTTCAACAACAACATCTTGCTTGGTCACCGATCGAGCGGCAGCGATTTTTCGTTCATGGGACTGATGGTTGCCGAATCCAGTGCAACTCACAATCGCTACTTCGCTCTGATTCAGGCAGACGACGGCACCGCCTATTTGGGTGGACCGTTGCTTGTGCCCGTCGGCAGCATCGAGGACTTCAGTTACAGCTACGACCCGCTGGGCGGCGTGAATGGACTGGGCCGACTGACCCTCTCGATCATCGGCGCCACGACTGGTACGTTGACCGTGGACGTGTCGGCAGCCATGCGCGCAGGTGATCCGGTCTTCTTGAACGCATTTGGCATCGGCACGCCGAACACGTTCTCGGACGACGCCAATAATCAGGCAAACGTCTTCTTCGACAACGCGATCTACTCGATTCCCGAACCGGCGTCGGTGTGGCTGTTGGGATTGGCAGCCGCGATTCTTCTCAGGAGAAGGCGAGCGTGCCCCGCGAGTAGCTGCCGGCCTGGCACTGCATGAAATTGGCTCTCTTCGACAAATTTCGTCAAGCGGCGCGGAAGGCGGGGCCACAGCAACCCTCTTCCGCACCCAGCCCATTGCGCTTCTCCGAACTGGCCCGCCAGGCCGCCGCGAGCGGCGACAGCGCCTTCCAGGTGGGCGGTTCGCAGCGAACGGAGAATGTGGATGTTGACGGTGTAGAGTCGGCTGTCTCCAGCCGAGAGAACAGTGGCAACGAGTCGGCTGGGGACAGCCGACGCTACAACATCGGCGAAGCCATCGCGCGAGGCGGCATGGGGACGATCCTTCACGCGCGCGACCTGAATCTGGGCCGCACCGTGGCGATGAAAGTGATCTTGCCGGAGAAGGAAAGTTCCGAGCAGCATCGCCTGCGGTTCCTCCAAGAAGCCCAACTCACAGCGCAGCTCGAACACCCGAACATCGTCCCCGTCCACGAACTCGACACCAACGAACAGGGCAAGCCGTTCTACACGATGAAGTTCGTCAAAGGCATCACCCTGCACGAGGTTCTGGAGAAGATCAAAGCCGGCGATGCCGAGACGATCGCCGTCTTCTCGCTCGCCCACCTGCTGACGATCTTCCAGAAAATCTGCGACGCGGTCGCCTTCGCCCATTCGCGCGGCGTGGTCCATCGCGACCTCAAGCCGGAGAACGTCATGCTCGGCGACTTCGGCGAGGTGCTCGTGATGGATTGGGGACTGGCCAAAGTAGTCGAGGGTCGAGAGTCGAGAGCGGAGAGCCAATCGGATTCTGGCTCTCAACTCTCAACTCTAGACTCTCGACCCGACTTGACCCTCTCCGGCCAGATCCTCGGTTCTCCCCAGTTCATGTCGCCGGAGCAGGCGGAAGGGAAGGTGGAGGAAATCGATGCGCGCTCGGACATCTTCTCGTTGGGGGCGATCCTGTACAACATTCTCACGCTCCATCCGCCGGTGAGCGGCAAGTCGGTGGTGGAGATCATCGAGAAGATTCGCTCCGGCGACATCGAACCGCCGACGGCGTTCAATCCGAGATCGAGCAGCATGGGAGGCCGTCTCCGACGGGCGACTGGCTCTGGCTCCAACTTTCCGGCGAGGTCGCCCGTCGGAGACGACCTCCCACATTGTCCCGGCGGACGGGTCCCGCAATCTCTCTCGGCTGTGTGCATGAAGGCGCTGGCGTTGCGGAAGGAACACCGGTACAATACCGTGCCAGAACTGCAACGGGACATCGAGGCCTACCACGGTGGGTTTGCCACCGCGGCCGAGCAAGCGGGAATCTTCAAACAACTCTGGCTTCTCATCAAACGACACAAGGTCGTGTTCGCCGTAAGTTCTGCCGCGTTGCTGATCCTTCTCATCGCGGGGGTGACGTTCACGGTCCGCGTGACCGCCGAGAGAAATCGGGCGGAAAAGGCGCTGGCGGAGTTGAAGGGGACCGCGCCGGCGTTTTACCAGGAAGCACTGTCGCTCATCGAGAAACGCAGGTTTGCGGATGCGGAACAAAAAATCGAGTATGCCCTTTCGCTCGCCGCAAGCGAGCCCGACTATCATTGGTTGAAGGGTAACCTTCTGCAGACGTCGCTTCGGTTCAAGGAGGCCAGCGCAGCGTATGAGCAGGCGTTGCGGCTGAAGCACGAACACCCAGCCGCCCGCGAAAACCTGGACCTCTGCAAAGCGATCCTGCGCGACAATCCCGGCCAGATTTCGCCTGCGAGCCTGCGGCGGTTGCAAGCGGAATTGGTCCGCCAAGGACGATTGCCCGAGGCGATGGTGTTGCTGGAACGGGCGGGCAAGGACAGCCAGTTGGTCAAAAACTCCGTGTCCGCATTGCTGCTGAAGATGGGATTACAGGAGGGGCAAAGGTTCTGGGAAACCGGCTCGGGTGGCTTTGGATTACGTTTGGATGGCGGCACATTCCACGATCTCACGCCGCTCAGCGGACTGCCGCTCGAGCACCTGCTCCTTGGCGGAGTACCCGTGAGCGATCTCAGCCCGCTGCGGGGCATGCCGTTGAAGGAACTCGATCTGGATGGCACTGCGGTGGCCGATTTGCGACCGCTCGAAGGGATGCAACTCAGGAAGCTTCAAATTGCCGGCACGCGCGTGACTGACCTCAGCCCGCTGAAGGGCATGCCACTCGAGGAGTTGGTCATCAGCGCCATGAACGACTCTCTTGTGAGCGACCTCAGCCCGTTGAAAAACATGCCGTTGAAGCGGCTTTCGGTCAGCGGCCCGAACATCTCGGACCTCAGCGGCCTTCGCGGTCTGCTTTTGGAAGAACTCTATCTGAGCGGCCCTCTGGTTCAGGACATCTCTCCGCTCCAGGGAATGCCCTTGAAGAAGCTCCATCTCCGCCAAGCCAAAGTCCGCGATCTGACGCCGCTCAAAGGCATGCCGCTGGAGGAACTCGAACTGGGTTTGACGGAGGTGGAAGACCTCAGTCCCCTGCGCGGCATGCCCCTGCGATCACTCCAGCTGAATACTTGTCCGAATGTCCGCGATGTGAGCCCGCTGGTTGACTGTTCGCAACTGAAAAACCTCGTGCTGCCTCCGAACTGCCAGAACATCGAAGTCCTGCGGTCGCATCCCCGCTTGGAGCGCATGAGCAGTGAGGACGTAAGCGGGCCATGGGAACAGGCCTCCACCGCCGCCGAGTTCTGGAAGGAATACGACGCGAAGAAAGGGAAAGAGGGTGGAAGATAGAGGATGGAGGATGGAGGATGGCATGGCACGAAACGGCGAGATCGCGAAGGAATGCTACGAAGACTGCTGCGGCGATTCCCCGTTCGATCGGACTTCCAGATCGGTCACCCTGCGCAGGTCAACGACATTGTAGGAGTCGTCTGGCTGATAGACAATCATCGAGCGGCCACTGGGGGCGAACATGACAAAATCCGGGTGACGGATGAATATCTGTCTGCCGTCTGCCAGATGCGCGACGAATGGCTGGAAAGGCACCTGCCCACACTGAGTGCGAAGTTCCGCGATGGTCATGTCGAAAATTCACTATCACGGCCTGACCGCCGACGCAAGCCGAGTTCTGAAAGGAACCTGAAAGGAATACGACGCGAAGAAGAAATGATTTCGGATTGGGGATTGCGGAATGCGGAGAAGGAATCAGTAATCAGTGATCGGTAATCAGTGATCGGTGCTGCCAAGCAGAGAGATTCCGATGGGCCAGAGTTCCAAATCGGTCGCCGGTCTACTCTTGCCCACTACAGCTTATCGGAGGCTTCGGGCGGCACGTGCGGCACTTTGCGGAGGGCCTTGAGGAACTTCGCGCGGTCGCCGCGCTTGGCCCGTTCGGCTACGTACCCTTCCGTCAGCCAGGCGGACATCTTCTCAGCCACGGCGAGTGAGACAAATTGGTCGAGAGAAATTTGCTCCTTCTCGGCCAGCTCGGCCGCCTTTTTCGCCAGCGAGTCCGGCAACGTGATGTTCAGTTTCGTCATTTCACCTCTCCTAGAAAGCCCAGGAACTCGCGGGGCGTGATCGCCTTGACGCCAAACCGTTCACAGCCTCGGAAATCCCGCGTGTTATGAGTCACAATAAAGTGCGCCGCGCTCTCCACAGCCAACTCCAGAATAAACTCGTCGTCGCTCAGTTGTTCGAGCGCGCTGGGGCAGGCTCATGACCGACGAAGGATGCTGTGTTCGTCCCTGGCTGTCAACCAGTGTGAACAAACCTCTGTGCCTCTGTGCCCTCCGTGGTTGGCTGAATTGGGCTGAGGACTGAGGATTACCACGGAGACCACGGAGACACGGAGGGACGTCCGAGACAAGCTCGAATGATCAAAGAAGCAAATGCTGAAAACGGGAATGTTGACGATCGCACTGGCACGAGCTCGCGCCCGGCACTGCATCGTTACGGATCAGGGCGGGGTGCTTCTGCGCCTGCGGCGCAGACAGGACTGAGGACTGAGGAGGGAGCCACGCATGTTCACGGATGAAACACGGGTGCCGATCCGTGTGCATCCGTGGCCCAAAATCGGTGATTCTTCTCACAAACCGAACGTATGACGCAACGCGGCCTCCACCTTCTGCATCGGCAACGTACCGATCACTCGGTCTATAGCAGTCTCCATAACGGTGGCGAGATTGTCGGTCATGACTACCGAGTCGGTGAGCAAATCCCGATCGCTGGCCATCGGCAGTAGCGCGGATGATTTTGACACGGCTCGGATGATCCGCCCGGGACATCCGGCTCGTAATCATCGCCACGATGACCTGAGGGATTCCAGTTTGCAGGTTGTCGGCTTGCACCACGAGCGCGGGACGGGTCTTGGCGGTGCGCAAATCGGCATGAGGAAAGAGCACGAGTACGACGTCGCCGCGCTTACAGGTTGGCTTTGGCGGCATCGTAGTGGTTGTACACGTCCATCTCCGGGCTGTCCCATTCCTCGGCGAACGCCGCCAGGCGCGCCCGCAACTCCGCCGCCTGGGTTTGGTCAATACCGCGCTCGCGAAGAACGATCTCGCCGGAGCCGGGTCCGTTCAAGGGCTCAACCCGCACGCTCGTGCCATCCTCCAACTCCGCATCGGGCGGGAGGATCACTTTGCCGCCTGAGACTTTGCCAATGTAGGTCATGGATCAATTCCTGCGCTCTCTTCCGTCGCTACTCTGCAACATGTCTCACCGTTGCGCAACGATGATTTTGGGAGACTTGGGTTTCTTTATGAAGAACTCCTTCCACGAAGGGCCTTGAGGAACTTCGCGCGGTCGCCGCGCTTGGCCCGTTCGGCTACGTACCCTTCCGTCAGCCAGGCGGACATCTTCTCAGCCACGGCGAGCGAGACAAATTGGTCGAGAGAAATTTGCTCCTTCTCCGCCAGCTCGGCCGCCTTTTTCGCCAGCGAGTCCGGCAACGTGATGTTCAACCAGTGTGAACAGACCTCTGTGCCTCTGTGCCCTCCGTGGTTGGCTGAATTGGGCTGAGGACTGAGGATTACCACGGAGACCACGGAAACCACGGAGAAGACGCAGGGTAATCAGTGATCACATCTCCCACAAAAAGGCACGAAGGTGCACAAAAATCTCAGTCTTCTGTTTTGTGTCTTGTTGTGCTTTTTCGTGGCCAGGAAATCTTCGCAGGAAAACAAGAAACGAAACATTACTGTAGCAATGCAAAGGCTCCTTCCTGTTCGCGTTCTTCGCGTTCTTCGCGGCCTTCTGTTCCATCATCCTTTTCGTTGCTCGCGATTGCGAAATGGCGGGCGGGTTGAGAAAGCGGTTGCGTGGCACGGCAAACTGGCTATGCTGGTGGGCGATGAGCTTGCCAGATATTCAACAGTTGCCACGTGAGGAAAAACTCCGTCTGATGGAACTGTTGTGGGACGATCTCAGTCAAGATGAGGCCAGGTTGGAGTCTCCCGCGTGGCATGAGACGGCCTTGGTCGAGACGCAGCAGCGGTTGGCCAACGGTCAGGAGCAAGTGCTGGATTGGGAGCAAGCCAAGGCTGAGTTGCGCAAACGGCCGGCGTGAAAATCCGGATTCTCACGTCCGCCTGCCGCGACCTGGCGGACGGTCAACGATTCTACGAGCGGCAAGGGCGAAGGGGTGGGCGAATACTTCCTCGATTCGTTGTTCTCGGACATTGATTCGTTGGCGCTGTACGCCGGGAGCCATCGGAAGGTGTTCGGATTTCATCGCCTGCTGGCCAAGCGATTCCCCTACGCGATCTACTATCAAGTCGATGCCGAGGGTGTGGCGGTTGCTTCGAGTACTGGATTGTCGGCAAGACCCATCCAAAACGCGCAAGGCGTTGCAGAGCGGCTCTGCGGGCTAGACGTTCGCCTCCGTGCCTCTGTGGTTCCGCCCGATCTGCAATCCGGCTGTTAGAACAGAAGATCGCAAAGGTCACAACGCAGCAGAGCCGCAACCAAATATGGGATTGATGGCCACAAGAAGGCACGAAGGTGCACAAAAATCTCAGTCTTCTGTTTTGTGTCTTGTTGTGCTTTTTCGTGGCCAAGAAATCTTCGCCAAGTTCTTGTTTCCTCGGCAAGTTTTTGGGATTCGAATTTGTTTTAATTTGTTCCGGATTTCGATATTCGGATTTCGGATTTGGTTGCGGCTATGCCGCGCTGTGTCGTTCGTGCTTTTCGCGGTTTGAGATACACTCTGTATTGGTGGTCATCGACGCAATTCGCGGCTCGCCTTTCGTGGTCCGGTCCAATGTGCAGTCAGGTTGATTTTGACTTGAATCACCTTGGCCACTGTTTACACTGTGTCCATGACAGCGAAGCAAATGGTGCTGGAAGCCCTTCATCGGTTGCCCGATGATATCAGCTTTCATGATATCTCGGAGGAGATTGCGTTTCTGGCGGCCATTCGCGAAGCTGAGGAGCAGATCAAGCAAGGCAAGGTCATTTCCAACGAGGAGATGAAACGAAGGCTTGATTCATGGCTTACCAAATAGTCTGGACGGTCAAGTCCAGCGAAGACATCGAGGCCATCGTTCGCTACGTTGCCCGCGAGAACCCTCAAGCCGCATCCGAACTCGGTCGCGGTATCTACGAGCGCGTCCAGATGCTGATTCAGTTCCCAGACGCGGGAAGAGTCGTTCCTGAAATCGGCCAATCGGATTGGCGGGAACTGATCTATCGGAAATACCGAATCGTTTACCACGTCAATCAGCGAGCAGAAGCCATTGAGATCGCTCGAGTCTGGCACGCGGCCCGGGGAGATGTCGAAGTATGAACTCGCCCAAAGCAGCAGAACGAGCGCATTCCTTCCCGTATCCGCGTGATTCATGGTTCTTTGTCTCATGAAATCATTCCTCGGCAAACTCAAGACGGTGCTGCGACCATCCCGGGCCGCGGAGCAAACCGTCACTTCCGCGCCCTCCGGCATCACGACGCTGCTGCGCAAAGCCGCTGCTTCGGGCGGGAGTGCGTTCGAGGTGGACAACGCGACGCTGATCGAGAAGGTGGATGTGGTTGGTGAATGCGGGAGGGGCCTCAGCGCCCCGACCGCCTCGCCCGCTGAGGGCAGCGGGCCTACAACCACACAACCAGGACGCTACATCGTCGGCAATGCTGTCGCTCACGGCGGCATGGGCGCGATCCTCCACGCCCGCGACCTGAACCTCCGCCGCACCGTGGCGATGAAGGTGATCCTGCCCGAGAAGGAAACCTCCGAGCAGCACCGGCTCCGTTTCGTCCAGGAAGCGCAACTCACCGCGCAACTCGAACACCCGAACATTGTTCCCGTCCACGAACTCGGCAACGACGAGCAGGGCAAGTCGTTCTACACGATGAAGTTCGTCAAGGGCATCACGCTGCACGATGTCCTGGAGAAAATCAAAGCCGGTGATGCGGAGACGATCGCCGTATTCTCGCTCGCTCACTTGCTGACAATCTTTCAAAAGGTCTGCGACGCAGTTGCCTTCGCCCACTCGCGCGGCGTGGTCCATCGCGACCTCAAGCCAGAGAACATCATGCTGGGCGACTACGGCGAGGTGCTGGTGATGGATTGGGGACTGGCGAAAGTCGTTACCGGCGTGAACGTCGAACATCCAACTCCGAAAGCGTTCGCGAGCCAGAGCGCATCGAACGCTGAACATCGAACGCTAGCTGCACCGGGCGACCATCCCGCATCCAGCATCCAGCATCCAGAATCTGGCCTTACCATGTCCGGTCAAATCCTCGGCTCTCCCCAGTTCATGTCGCCCGAGCAGGCGGAAGGGAAGGTGGATGAGATTGATGCGCGCAGCGACATGTTCGCGCTGGGCGGGATTCTCTACAATATCCTCACGCTCCATCCGCCGGTGAGCGGCAAGTCGGTGGTGGAGATCATCGAGAAGATTCGCTCCGGCGACATCGAACCGCCGACGGCGTTCAATCCGAGATCGAGCAGCGTGGGAGGCCGTCTCCGACGGGCGACTGGCTCTGGCTCCAACCTTCCGGCGAGGTCGCCCGTCGGAGACGACCTCCCACATTGTCCCGGCGGACGCATCCCGCAATCTCTCTCCTCCGTCTGCATGAAGGCCCTGGCGCTCAAGCCGGAGAGCCGCTATCAGACCGTTCCGGAACTGCAACGGGACATCGAGGCCTACCAAGCCGGGTTTGCCACTGCTGCCGAACAAGCGGGAATCATCAAACAAATCTGGCTGCTCATCAAACGACATCGAACGGTGTTTTTTGTCAGCTTGACGGCGCTGCTCGTGCTGATCGTCAGCGCGATCGGGTTCATGATCAAGGTCAGAGCGGAGAAGAATCGCGCCGAACAGCGATTGATCCGCTTGCACGTGGAAAACGGCCTGCGTCTCATGGAGGAAGGCAATCTCATGATGGCGCTTCCGTGGTTCGTGGAAGCGCTCAAGCTCGACCGGGGCAATCCCGAACGGGAGGAACTCCACCGCATCCGACTCGGGCTCGCGCTTCGCCAATGCCCCAAGCTCGTCCAGATTTGGTTTCACGATGCCCTGATCAACGACGCTCAGTTCAGCCCCAGCGGCAGCCGGTTGGTCACCGCCAGCCGCGACCAAACAGCTCGCATCTGGGACACCAGAACAGGCGAGTTGGTCGCACGACCATTGCCGCACGAGGGATCGGTGTATTGTGCATCGTTCAGTCCCGATGGCCGTCGGGTGATCACGGGGGCGACATGGGTTTCCGCGACGTCGAACGCCGCCGCGCGAGTCTGGCACACGACAACCGGCGAGCCGGTAACGGACTGGCTCTCGCACTCGCACTCTATCAACGACGTGGCGTTCAGCCCGGATGGCCGGTGGGTGGCCACGGCTTGCACGGACAAGACGGCGCGTGTGTGGGACGCCGCCACGGGCCAGCCCATCACCCAGCCGTTGCCGCACTCCTATATGGTGTGGGGAGTTGCGTTCAGTCCCGACGGGAAGCGCCTCGTGACCGCGGGGCCGAACGCACGCCTCTGGGACATCGCCACGGGTCAGGACATAATGTTGACCGAATCCGGAGAGAACGGCAAACCGAAGACCGCAGAGTTCAGCCCGGATGGCGCCCGTATCGTCACCGCCGGCGAATCGCCCGGCGCGCGGATTTGGGACGCGACGACGGGCAAGTTGGCCGCACCTCTTCCGCACGCCGGATATGTACTCGATGCGGAATTCAGCCCCGATGGGCGCTTCGTCGCCACGGCCGGTGAAGACAAGACCGCGCTGATCTGGAACGCGGCAGACGGCACACCGGTTCAACTCCCGCGCCGACATGGCGGGCCCGTAAATCAGGCTTCCTTCAGCCCGGACAGCCGGTTGCTGGTCACCGCAAGCTCCGACGGAACCGCACGAGTTTGGGATGTGGCAAATCTGGGGCGGAGCTTCGTGGCTCTGGCACATGGGGGCGCGGTGTTGCGCGCCTTCTTTCATCCCGATGGCGGTCAAGTCCTCACGGTCAGCAAGGACAAGACGGTCCGTCTTTGGGATGTGAGCTCGATGCTCCCAGTGCCTGCACCCACACTGCACAAGCAGCAGGTAAGTGGAGCCTCTTTCAGCCCCGACGGAAAAAGCGTGCTCACCTGGGCGGGCGACGGGACGGCCCGTGTGTGGGACGCCGCCACCCGTCAACCGATCACACCACCACTCGAGCACGGGAACTGGCTGTCAGCGCGGTTTAGTCCCGATGGCCGTCGCGTCGTGACCTCGGGCGGCGATCAACCGGTTCGGGTGTGGGACGCCGGCACGGGTGCTCTCGTCTGCCCGCCACTTGCGCAGACGAATGTCTGGGGTCAGTCGCTTGCGTTTAGCCGTGACGGGCGTCGCATTTTCACGGCCGCGACTGCGAGAGACACCGCAGAATGGCGCGTGTGGGATGCGGCCACGGGCGAACTGCTCCGCAAACACACGGCTCCCGTGAAGGCTGTGACCTTCAGCCCCGATGGCCAATCCCTGATTCTTCTTACGACCAACCAGACGCTTCAAATGCATGACGTGGACACCGGCCAGCCGATCCACTCGCCCGTGCCGCATCGAAGCCGGAACTATCACCTGGCCTTCAGCTTCGACGGCCGCTACTTCCTCCGAAACGATCCCACTCGCGGCAACTACAACGCCCAGGTGTTTGACGCCGTCAACGGCAAACCCGTGGGATTGCCCCTGGTACATGGTGATTACATCGCGTGCCTTTCGTTCAGCCGGGACGGTCGCCGAGTTCTGACGGGCAGCCACGATGGCACTGCGCGCGTGTGGGACGCTATGACCGGACAACCGATTACACCGCCGTTGAAACATGCCGCGGCAGTGGATCACGCGGTATTCAGTCCCGATGGCCGCCGGCTGGCCACGGCGAGCGCCGATGCCGCCACGCGAATCTGGGACGCGGCGACCGGTGAGCCGATCACGCCGCCGCTGGTGCAGGGGCGGGGCGTACGCGGGCTGGATTTCAGCCCGGATGGTCGGCGCTTGCTGATCGCGGACGAGTCCGAACCAGCGACCCGAATCGTGGAACTCTCGCCCGACCCGCGCCCCATCACCGATCTGGCGATGCTGAGCCAGTTCTTCTCAGCAAGAGAAATTGATAGCACCGGCGGGCTGGTGCCGTTGGCAAGCGACCGGCTCCGCTCCGCGTGGGAAACGTTGCGCGCGAGGTATCCCGCCGACTTCCAACTCAGCACGCCATCTCCTCTGATGGCGCTCAAGATGCTTCAGGAACAAACCGGTCTGCCCGGGAAAATCAGCCTCGGAGGGGACGGCCTGCTGCGGTTCGACGCTGCCAACACGGTCCTTCGCGATCTCACGCCGCTGCACGGCGCGCGGATCTCATTCATGGACCTGACCGCCTGCCCCGTGACCGATCTCTCGCCGTTGGAAGGAATGCCGTTGCGCGAACTTCACCTCGGCCTGACGCCCGTCACGGATCTGCGCCCGCTTCGAGGCATGCCGCTCGAATATCTCGATTTGAATGGAACCAAGATAAGCGACCTCAGCCCGCTGCATGGCCTGCCGCTGCGTTCTCTTTACATCGGCTCCCCCAACGTGACCGACCTCAGCCCGTTGCGCGGGATGCCGCTCGAAAACCTGCTGATCTGGGAAGCTCACATAACCGACCTCGGCCCGCTGCAAGGGCGATCATTGAAGTTCGTCGAGATGCGAGGGTGCCCCGTCTCCGACCTCAGCCCGTTGCGCGGCCATCCAATCCACTCGCTGGCGCTCGCCGGCCTGCCCGTCACCGATCTCGGGCCGCTGCGGGGCATGCCGTTGCAGAGACTGGACCTTAGGGACGCGCCGGTGAGCGATCTGAGCCCGCTCGCGGGCCTGCCCTTGGAGTGGCTGGCCGTTTTGCAGACAAAGGTGACCGATCTCGGCCCACTCAAAGGAATGCCTCTGCGCGAACTGAACATCCACTCCGCCCAGGTCGCCGATCTGAGCCCACTCGCGGGCATGCCCATGGTGGAGTTGAACCTCGCGGGAACGCAGGTCGCCGACCTCAGCCCGCTTCGAGGCATGCCCCTTGTGCAACTGGGCCTCAAGATGACCAGGGTAACCAACCTCGACGCGCTCCGAGGTTCGCCGCTGAAGGTTCTCGATCTCACCGCCACCGACATCACCGATCTGAACCCTTTGCGCGGTCTGCCGTTGCGGGAGCTGAGGCTGGAAAAGTGCGCGAACCTGACGGACTTGACGCCGCTGGCCGATTGCAAGGACCTCGAGTTGCTCGATATACCGCCCCAGTGCCAGGACCTCGAAGCGCTCCGCGGGCTACCCAAGCTTAAGCGTCTGACCAACCAGGGAACCGACGTCGCCGGTTGGGACAAAGCCCCCACCGCCGCCGAATTCTGGAAGCAATACGACGCGAAGAAAGGGAAAGGACAGTGATCAGTTATCGAGTCATCGAAGGAAGGTTTGAGAATCGAGGATTGCGTTTACAGCGAAAACTCGAACGTTGAAGATCCAACTTCCGACATCGAACCGTTCGGGTCATGACACACAAGGCTTTCCAACGAATCGCCGAGCAGTTGCTGGCAGAGTTGCCGGCGGAAGTGCGCGCCAAGCTCGGGCGCGTGGCGATCCTCGTCGAGGACGACGCGCCGGCCGACGATCCATATTTGATGGGACAGTTCATCGGCGTGCCCTACGGCGAGGGCGACCCGGCTGTGCCGAACCGAATCGTCCTCTACAAGAACAACATCGAGGACGAGTGCGAATACGAGGAGGATGTGCCCGAGGAAATCCGGATCACGCTGCTGCACGAGATCGGGCATTACCTGGGGTTGGACGAAGACGATCTCGCGGACCGTGGGCTGCAATAAGCAGCTCACTTCAGGTCGCCCGCGCCGAAGACCGCCACCCCTTTCTCATCTACAATCGTCAGTTCTCCCGTCTGCGGGTTGTAATTGTACCGTTTGCCCTTGGGGAGATCCGGGAGCCGGGGGAGGAGCCCTTCCTTGATGATGTCGTCGAGACTGCCGGGGCTCTTGCCATGTTCGACCTGGTATGCCTGGATGGCCTGGTTCACGGAGATGAAGCTGGTCTTGTATTGCGCCTTCCCCCTGGCCTGGGCCAGAGTGTGACCGTACCCTTCGAGCATTGCTCCGGCCGATTGTGGCTGGTTCGCGGTGGCGTTTGCAGTGGCGGAAGCTACCGTCGGCTGGGAGCTGGTGACCGCGCCCCCAGCCGCTTCCGCGACCAGCGTCCGGGTATTGGTCACGGTGGCGACGCCCGGAGTTTCGGGCGTCGAAGAATTGGGTGGGCTATTGGACTGGTTCGATTTGCCGCAGCCAGCGAGGAAGCCGGCGACCAATAGAAGGGCGAGGGAGCGCTTCATGGCCGGAGGCTAGCCCGGTTCGCCGGTCAAATCAAGGCCATGGGCGGAATTAGATGATGCATGTTTTCAAAGTATGCGATGCCGCAAGCCGGGCGGTCCCTCCGACGGTCGTCCCGGCAAAGTGTGTGGCGGCTGAGGGCCGGCAAACGCTCGGCGCTTCGTTTCCAAAAAACCAGTTGCGCCGGCCATACACTTCGCGCATCATACGCCGCTCGATTTCGTCGGGGCGTAGCGCAGCTTGGATAGCGCGCTTGCTTGGGGTGCAAGAGGTCGTGAGTTCAAATCTCACCGCCCCGATTCTTCCCTTCCCGCCCGGGGTTACTTCCGCTCGATGATGTGCACGTCGTATTCCAGCACCGGCCGCTTCGAGAACATCGGGACCGCCTGGCTCGTCGCCAGGAACGCGCCGTTGCCGATGATCTCGAAATGATACAGATCGGACTCCTCGCGCCGATAATACCACAACTGCTTGCCGGTCTTCGGCGCGAAACAGGTCACGCGATGCGCGCCGGGGATGGAGTTTTGCGCGCCGATCGCCTGAAGCCGGCCCACGACGTCGAACGTATAGACCTTGTCGTTGGCGAACCGGATCTGCCGTCCGAGGTTCTTGACGCCCCAGCGCACGTTGCCGGTTGCCGGATCGAGCGCAAGCGTGGTCAGGATCGGCTCGCCCGGCATCGCGAACCCGTGTTCGGTCACGATGATGCGCGGGTACTTCGCCCATTCGCCCTTCATGGCGACGTCGCGGTTCACTTTGACGCTGATGTACGCGCCGCCGTCGGTGCCGACTGCGAGACTCTCGGTCGGTTCCTGGGTGTAATTCCAGCGCTGCTTGCCGTCGGAGGCGTTGAACGAAACGACGTTCTGCCCGGCCTTGGCCACGACGGCGTCGCCGCCCGCCCTGACCTGCTCGGCCGGGGAGGGCAACGCGGCGATCCAGCGCGGCTCGGCCTTGTCCTCGAACAGCATCAGGTTCGATCCCGTCGTCACGGTCACGAGCTTTCCGAGCAAGCGGATGTCCCCGCCGCCCGCGAGCGTGAGTTTCTTCTGGCTCGCGACCTTGCCGTCGGCGAGCGACAGAAACAGCAGCGTATAGTTGCCATCGGGAACATGGACCTCGTCGAGCGGCTCGCGTCCGACGGCCACCGAACCGCCCTCGCCGAGCAAGCTGATCATCTCGAGCGTTTTCTTCGGCTCGGACATGTTCCGGGGAAAAACGGTCGGCGCGCCGGTGTCCCCGTCGCGGCGGAGGAAGACGGCGTGGTTGTTCACCGCGAACGGCTCGGTGATCGACCCGCCGGCGGCGACGGCCCATTGCTCGGCGCCATCGGCCATCGCGTAGTGCGACAGCCGCAACGTCCCGGCGCTGCGGTGGACGCAAAGCGCGCCGCCTTCATGCGCGCACACGGCCTCGAACGGCGTCTCGGGCTTGAACAGCTTCCAGCGTAAATTGCCTTCTTTGACGCCGAAGTTGACGAGTTGGGTGCTGTTGCGAACGAATAGATAGTTCCCCACCAGGGCCGTGAATCGCAGTTTCTCCTGCAACGCCGCGTCGGCGTCGGTCGAGGCGCCTTTCTCGCGCAACGGTTTCAGATCGACGGTCCAATCCTTCTCCTGCGACGACAGCGTGGCGAGGAACAACTCGTCGTTGGCCTGCGCGAGAAACCGGTCGGGCTCGATGATGCGCGCGTGGAAAAGGTCCGCGTCCGAGGAAAACTGCATGCTGGCGAGGATTTTCGCCTCGGGTTTGACGATCGTCTTGTAGATGACGTAACCGAAGACCGCGAGGAAGACCATACCGAGCGGGATGCCGATGAGCTTGATCCCGGCCATCACTTTGTCCATCGCGCGCTCGGCCTTTTCCTCCATCTCGGCAACTTCGTTGGGTTTCGTGCTGGCGCGGACTTTCGGTCCACGCGCTTTGACGACGTTTACGCAGGCGCTGCTGCAGAAGTTGCCGAACTCGTGAATGCACTGGGGGCAGATCGGCTTGGCGCAATTCAGGCAGCTGGCGGTGGCTTTCTGGTCGGCGTGCTGGGGACAAGCCACGTCGGCGCCCGCCGCGGCTTGGCGCGAAGGCAATTCCCTGGACAGGGAAATTTTCGGCTTTGGCGCCGGCTCGGGCGCGGACTGAGCGAGCGGGACCGCTGTCGCCGTGCGCGGTGGTGGCGTCGCCTGCCCGGCGTTTACCGCCGCCGCGGGTGTTTCCGTGGATGGAGGGGCACTTTCCAGAATGGGTAGCGAAACTTTGGGGGGCTTGATGCCGCCTTCCGGACCGCGCAGGCGCATCTTCGAGGATGGCTCCGGCGCGGCGGTTTGTTTCGTGGGCGGAGTCACCGTTCGCAGTCCGGTCAGCCTGGCCGGTTCTGGCGCGGCAGCAGGAGAAGGCGCCGACTGCCCCGGTCCCAGCGCGTCCGCAAGGGTGGTCCCGCACTTGGGGCATTTCGAGCGACGAGCGACCTGCTCGCTCAACAGAGCCAGGTGCGCCCCGCATTTGCATCGAACGTCAAACATAGCTGCTGCTAGAACACCGGATACTTCTGCTCGACAAACTGCAGCTTGCAATCGCCGCCGTCCTTGTCGGCGCTCATCAACAGGAATTTGTTCCCCACCACCTCGGCGCGAAGCAGGAGGCCCTGGTAAATGTACCGCCACTTGTCCTTGCCGTTGCGGGTGTTGATGCAGCGCAGGCTCACGTCGGTCCCCTCTTTCGCCAGCATCGAGAGGATGTGCGGCGGTTGATACGTGTCCACCACATAGACTTCCTTGTCCGAGAACTTCACCTGCCGGCCCACGAATTGGATCCCCCAGACCGTGCGCCCGTCTTTCGGACTCAACCGCGCGAACGCCGGCATGCCGTCGTACGGCAACGGCCGGCCCACGGTGGTGATGTTCGCCGCGCGATAATCCTGGATTTCGCTGGTCGGGAAATCGTCCTTGCTCGCGAGTTCGAGCGTGACATAGACGACGCCATCGTGCCCGACGTGCACGTTGTCCACGGGCGGCAACCCGCTGCGCAGCCACTTCTGCTGGCCGTTCTTCGCATCAAGCGCCACGACGCCTTTGCTGGTGCTGACTGCGACCGTGTCGCCGCCGTGAGCGACGTCCTGGATGAACCCGGGCAGCTTCGCCTTCCACATGGGATCGAACCCCTTCTCTTTCTCGTACCAGAACAGTTCCGCGCCCGCAATGACGTACATCCTCTCGCCGAGCTTCTTGAGGTTGCCGCCGGCGGTGCCGGGGAACGTCTTGGTGATCTTCGTCTTGCCGTCCGCCAACGACAGGAACTCGATCGTGTAGGTGGCGGCTGGCACGCTGGTTTCATCCAGCTCCATCTCACTGCCCTTGTTCTTGCCCAGGCTCAATTCGTCCAGCTCGCCCACATCGCCTTCGTCCTCCATGATCTTCGGTTTGGGTTTCGGTTTCGCCGGGCCCTTCTTGTCCTTGGCATCCTTGCCGTCTTTCGGCTTGGATTCCGGTTTCGGTTTGTACTTGGGCGCGTACATCAGCGGCGAGCCATCGGGGTTCGCGTACCGCATCGAAACCTGATGCCCGTTGTACATGGTCATTCCGTACAATCCGTAGTAGGCCCGCTGGCTGGCTTGCGTCCACGCTTCCTTGCCGTCGGCGAACGCGAAGTTGACGACGCGCGGCTGCGGCGCCTGCGGATGCATCGAATAAATCGACGAGATCGTGCACAAGATGCCGTTCTCATGGACCAGAGGGAGCGAGACGGAGTAGCTCGGTTTGTGGAACCGCCACAGCAACCGCCCGTCCGAGGCATGGAACACCAGCAACTGCCGGTGCGACCACGCGATCACGTAGTCGCCGTTCACGCCCACCAGTCCCGGTCGCTCGGCGCGCGGTTCGCTGGAAATCTTCCTCGGGTCGGGCGGCGCCTCGAAGTTCATGACCTCGTTGGTCTCATAATGCGGGCGGGCGAACTGCATCTCGTACGGTTTCAGGTCCGCGGTCCACACTTGTTGCTGGGTCGAAAACTTCGCCCGGCGCAACTGCTGGTTTTCCTGGTAGATCAAATCGTCGTTGCCGAGCAGTTCCGTCTTGCCACCCGAATCCGAGTCCTCATCGTCGAAATCGTACATGCTCAGCGAACCGAACCCGAGGCTCACGGATTCGAGCCCGAGCAGCTTGGTGACTTTCGGTTGCACGGCGACGAAGTTCGCGTAGGCCCAGTAGGCAACCCAGAGGACAATCACGAGCAAGACCGGATATTTCGCCTTGAGCAGGCCGCTGCGGAAGCGGTCGAACTTGCTGTAACCGATCTTCGCTTTGCCGCCGCGGCCGGGCGTTCGTTGGGCGACCGCCTCCTTGCACGTCGGGCTGCAGAATTGCCCGAGCAACTGGACGCACTCCATGCAGATTGGCTTCTGGCAGTTCTGACAATGGCCGGTCACCACGCGCCCATGCACCTCGCACGTGGCCGGCGCGTGCGCGGCGGCGGGTTGCTCCTTGCCCAACGAAAGGTGCTGCCTCTGCGCGGAAGGTTGAAGTGTGATGCGCTCGGACAGCGCGGGGGCGGCCGATTTCGGCGCGGGTTGCGCAGGCACAGGCTTTGGCGCGACCGGCGCTGAGGAAGCCGCCGGTTGCACCGGGGCCGGGGCCGGTCGAAGCGGCTCTGGCAGCCGGAGAGAAATGGACTGGGGCGCAGCCGGGGAAGCGGGCGCAGCCGGCTGCACGGGTTGCGAAGATGGCGGTGGCTGGCTCGGGGCGGTCGCCGGCGGCCTCGTGCCCGGTGGATACGAACGTTTGGCGCCCGGCGGCGAAGGTTTGGCGGCGGGTGGCTCGGAAATCTTCGAGGTCATAGTCGCCGGCTGTGGAGATGGCGCCGCAGGCGTCGGCTGTGGTTCGGACTCATCCTCCTCGGGCAGGAGAATCGGGATGTCCTCTTCCGCCTTTGCCGGCTGTTCGAGGATTGGCAGCGAGACCGGCTTGGGCTTCAGCGAATCCTCCGTCAGCCGCAAACGCGGCCCTTTTGCTTCGGCGGCAGGTGGTGGGACCGCGGCCGGCGGCGACGCAATCGCGGGCGCGCTGGCGCTGGGTCGCTCCGCGGTCGGCGCAGAAACCGCCGGCGGTGGCGCGGGCACCTGGATTCCCAGGACCTCGGCGATCCTCGTCCCACACTTCGGGCAACGCCCGCGTCGCGCGATGTCCTCGTTTGCCAGCGTGAAGTGTCCGCCGCAGGTGCAGCGGAAATCGATCCCTGTGGTTTGGGCGTCCATCTCCATGTCCATGCGCGACGCACGGCGGGCACGCCGCGATCTGGGTTCTACGCTCTGCTCCGAAGATAGAAAGCCGCAGGGCCAAGGTCAATGCGAAGTTCACCGACCGGGGTTGCCTTCAGAGGTGGGCCCATTTCTCAATCGGTTCCGTACAAACAATGGCCGGCTTTCTCCATTTTCCCGCTCGACGCAAGGCGGCAGACTGCCCGACGATATCGCCATGAACGAAACCATGCTTCGCGCCGGCGTCGCGCAGGTCGAGATCACTCCGCCCATGGGCATCGAGATGGCCGGCTACGGCTGGTACATCAAACGGCTCTGCACCGCCGTGCTCGACCCATTGCACGCCCGCGCGCTGTACCTGCAATGCGGCGCGACCGAATTCATTCTCATCACCGCCGACGTGATCACCGTCGATCCGCAGACGCACCGCGCGGTCGCGAGCCAGTTGAAGGCCCGGTGCGGCCTCGAAGAACACCATCTGATGATCGCCGCGAGCCACACGCACAGCGGGCCATCGACGCAGCGGTTGATCGCCTGGGGCGGACCCGACCCACAGTACATGGCCACGCTGACCAATCTCTACGTCCAGGTCGCGCTCGACGCCCGCGCGCGCGCCGCGCCGGCCAGACTCGGCGCCGTCCGCCAGCGCGTGCACGGCGTGGGCATCAACCGGGAGCAACCACTCATCGGACCGATCGACACCGCGGCGCAACTGCTGCGCGTGGACCGGGCCGACGGCTCGCCGGTGGCGGCGTTGTTCAACTTCGGCGCGCATCCCGTCGTGCGTTATCCGTTCACCAGCCGCATCAGCGCCGATTGGCCCGGGTTGGTCGAGGCGGAGATTCGCGCGAAGCTGCCGGGTGTGACCGCGATGTTTTTGCAGGGCGCGTGCGGCAACATCAACGGCCACGAGATGACCTTCGAGCGCAAGGACATCCAACAGCACGAAAGGACCTGCGACATGCGCGCCGGTGACACGGCCAAGCGTCTGACCGATCAGATATTGCCGGCTCTACAAGCACTCGAAACGACATCGCTGAGCGCGCCGTTTCAAATTCTGCGGGACACGATCGAACTGCCGTGCGTGTCTCCGGACAAGGACGCGATGGAGCAGTTGGTCCGCGAGAACCAGCCGCTGGCCGATAGCCGGACGCACGAGGAAATGCGTCCGCTCCACGAACGTTTGCTGACCGAGACGAAGGAAGAAATCGACTGGCGCACGGCGCGCTGGAAGGTGGACTCCGCGCGACACCAACTCGATTTGCTCGCCCGGCCGCCGCACGTCCATCGCGTGCCCGTGCAGGTCGTGCGCCTCGGCGATGCCGTGATGGTCGGCTGGTCGGGAGAGGTCTTTGTCGAGCTGGGTCTCGAACTTCGCCAGCGCAGTCCATTCCCGCTGACCTTCGTCGGGACGTTCGTCAACGACAGCACCGGCTACATTCCCACCGAGGCCGCCTATGAATCGAAGGGGCGACCGAACCAGTTTGGCCACTATCCGCGCGAGCTCACGCCGTTGCTGTACGGCCACCTTCCGTACCGCGCAGATGTCGGGCGGGTCCTGGTCGGGCCCACGATGAAGATGCTCAATCGCCTCGCGAGTGGGGCGAGTTCGTAGCGCGATTTATTGCGCGGCTCGATCGCCCAACCGCGCAATGAATTGCGCTACTACAAACCTTACCCGCCGCCCTTGGCCGCCGGGAACAACTCGTCGAGCTTCTTCACCACGTCGTCGGGGACCTTCAAATCGACCGCCCGGAGGTTCTCTTCGATCTGCGAAACCCTTGTCGCACCGATGATCGCGCTCGTCACTTCGGGGCGACGCAGCACCCAGGCCAGCGCCAACACCGGCGCGGTCGTGCCCAGTTGACCGGCGATGCGGACGAATTCCTGGCACTTTCGTTTGTTCTCCTCGCTCCAATAGAGCGCCTTGAGCACCATGTTCGTGTCGTCCCGGGCCATGCGCGTGCCCGTAGGAACGTCCTCGCCGGGCTGGTACTTGCCGGTGAGCATGCCGTGGGCGAGGCCGGAGAAAATGACGTTGCCGATGCCTTCGCTGGCCGTGGTCGGGAACACGCTCGCCTCGGGATGCCGGTAGAGAAGATTGTAGCGCGGCTCGTTGACCACGATCCCGCGCGCGCCGATCTCGCGGGCGACGGCGTTGGCCTTGACCATCAACTCGGCCGGCCACTCGCTGACGCCCCAGTAGAGGATTTTGCCCATGCGCGCGAGGTCTTCCATGGCGCGGACCGTTTCGTCGAGGGGCGTCTCGGGATCGGGCCGATGGCACATGTAGAGATCGAGGTAGTCCATCCCGAGCCGCTGGAGGCTGGCGTGGCATTGCTCGAAGATGTGTTTCTTCGAGAGGCCCTTCTCGTTCGGGCCTTTGCCCATCGGGGCGTACACCTTGGTGATGACGAACAACGACGAGCGCGGGAAATCGGCGAGGCATTTGCCCAGCATCCGCTCGCCTTCGCCGGTGTTGTAGGCGTTGGCGGTATCGAAGAAGTTGATCCCGGCGTCGTACGCGGCGCGCACGGTCGCGCGCGAGGTCTGCTCGTCGAGCTTGAACCCGATGGTGAGGTAGCTGCCCAGCCCGATCGCGCTCAGACGCACTCCCGACCGGCCCATTTTGCGGTATTGCATGATGGTTCTCCCGCCGGGCAGAATAGGGAGACGTTTGCCCGCCGTCAACGAATCCGGTCTACCGGTCTACCGCAGAACGACCGCCGGCTTTAGCTCGCCCGGCGGCGTCGGAGAAACGCCAGCCCACCGAGCGCAAGCAGCGTCAGGCTCGTCGGCTCGGGGATCAAGAGGACGAGCGATTGACTGCCTCCGTTGTCCTCGATGAAGAGCATGTAGTGCGATCCCAGTCCGAACGGCGTCAACGCGGCGGTAATGTTGTTCACGCCGCTGTACGTGACCGTATCGGCGGTCACCAACTCCCAGCGATCGTTCATCATCGGCGTGTAGCCGAGGAAGTTGACGTTGAGGGTGCCGCCGATGGTCGCGGAGCCGCCCGTGATGTCAACCAGATCACCGGCGCCGGACGCGGCCAGATCGAAGAACGATGCCCCGCCCGTGCCGACCACCAGGTCGCCGTCGGTGACACTCAAGGTGCCGATGGCGGGGGTGTCGCTGATGTCGCCAGCCCGAAGTTGGCCCTTGTCGCCGATGCTCACGAGGAAGTTGCCGGGGTTGCCGGTGCCGGCGGAGATGGTGCCGACGCCGCGCAAGTGGCCGTGAACTTCGAGCAACCCGTTGTTCGTCGAGGTCGAGCCGCCGAGGATGATGCTGCCGTTGTTGAGCGTGATTCGATTGGTGATGATCCCTGCGGTCACACCACCCGGCGTCAGTTCGCGGACGAGCAGCGTGTTGGTGACGCTCAAGGCGCCGCCGTTCTGGACGTTGATCTGCGCGTTCCCGTCAATGCCGGCTGAGCCGTACCCGAGAGACACGTTGTTGGCCCGGTAGGACGAGCCGGCGCCGTCAATGGTCAGGTTCACGTACATGTTCGTCGCGTGGTAGAAGCGATATCCGCCCATGATGACGTCCGTGGCCAGCCAGGTGCCACCGCTGCTGACGCTCAACACGCTGGGGTTATAGACCGAGTACCAGCCGAACGTGTGTTGCAGAATGCCGCCCGAGGCCACGTTGACATAGGCGATCTCGGGGCTTTGGGCGGTCTTGAAGTATTGGTTATGGGTGCCGGTGAACTTGGCGCCATTGATGACGTTCAGCGTGCCGCCGCCATTGATGGTGATCTCGCCGTAGTAATCCGAGAAATACTCCGAGCCAGAGCCAGACACCGTCATCTCCCCAGTGTCGCCGCCGTAGCCGTATCCGACGAAGAGGTTGCCCCGATGCCACACCTTCGCTCCGAAGCCGAGCGAGTCGTTGATGTTAAGCGTCCCTTTGGAGCCGGTGCCGGGGTAGTAGCCAACGCCGAGGGCGTAATAGGGGAAATCGCCCGCCGAGAGGAAGTCGCGCAGGACACCGCCCGCTGCGGAACTCGCAACGGTCGCCGTGCCGGTCGTGCTTGTGCCGTTGCCAATGCGACTGCCATCGGAGTAGTTGAACGGCGGATTGCCGAAGCCAGCCAGTCGAGTAATCCAGGTGTAGCCCGCGAGGTCGAACACCACGTTGTCGCTCTGGACGTTGAAGACCGAGGTTGTGATTCCGCCACTGAAGGTGACGGTGTACGGCGTCGTCTGGCCGTTGTCGAACGCCACTTCGGTGCTGGCGCCGGGCGCGGCCCCACCGCCGGCGCCGCCCGGGCTGGCGTCCCAGTGGCTCGATGCGGACCCATCGTTGAAGGTGCCACTGAAGCCGCCGTTGTTGACCCAGTAGTTGGTGACCGCGAAACCATTCCAGCTTGCCGAGAACAGCACGGCGGCCGTGAGGACGTTGCGAAGATTCATAGTCATAGTCTCCCTCCCATTCGTGGGTCGTTTGTAGCAAAAAAGCAGGGCAATTGGAAGACTTTTGTTTGGCACCTCCTCAATACCGGCGCATCCCGAGGTTGTTGGTGGGAATCCCCCGCGCTTGCCGTGGGGATCGTTGGGCTCGCATGCGATCTCGAAGGTCGCCGGTGATTGGCGTGAAGAGTGGCCGCGCATTTGGTAGCGAG
>Ga0187892_10003320_pt1 | contig 29622 bp, 28 predicted proteins | sample MA1701073metaG_FD_139345 | JGI IMG/M metagenome (GOLD analysis project Ga0187892, IMG submission 139345) | Bio-ooze microbial communities from a basaltic lava cave in the Kipuka Kanohina Cave System on the Island of Hawaii, USA - MA170107-3 metaG ... | reverse complement strand
TCCGGCGACAGGCGCGTAGCTTCCGCCGGCTGGAGGGGTTGCGGGAGTTCCGGCGTGTCAACGGTCAGGCCCGGTTGCTGCGGCTTGATCAACTCGGTCACGAGTTGTGGCTGGATAGACGCGAACTGTCGGTCTAGCTCTTGAAGCCGGGTCGAGAGCGTTCCAGCGGCGCGCGTCACACTTTCGATCCCTACGCGAAGGTCTTCGAGGGCGTGAAGAATGGTCAGATCAAACCCACACGTGGGGCAAGTAGGCAAACTCCATGAGACAGCCTCGTTGCATCGGGGGCATCGCATGATCGTGCTTCCAGCGAACACCGAAAGACGTAACCGTTCGTCCCGTGGACGGACCGGGTTATCCACGGCATCATAACGGATTCCGGGAGCTTTGAGAACGTTACCGGATTGGGCATCGAGGATTTCGTTATGAGATTCATATGTATCTTCATCGTGTTGGCTTCCGTCGTATGCGCGGATGCACGGGCGAATACGGGCAACGGTGCGTTCACGCCGGAGCACGTGGCCAAGCTGCGCAGTGTCAGCGCGGTGAAGATTTCGCCGGATGGAAAACACATCGCCTATCTCCTCCGCGTTCCTCGGCGGCCTTTTGAAGACGACGACGGCCCAGCCTGGACGGAACTGCACGTTGTGGATCAAAGCGGCCGTTCTCGGCCGTTCGTGACCGGACCGGTGGACGTAAGCGCCCTGGCTTGGACGCCCGACGGCGGCAGCCTCTCGTTTCTCGCCAAACGTGGCAAGGACGAGCATAAGTCCCTTTATGTGATTCCCGTCGACGGGGGCGAGGCCCGCAATGTGCTCTCCGCGGAGACGGATATCACCGCTTATTCATGGAGTCCGGATGGCAAGGAAGTAGCGTACCTGGCCGCGGAAAAGATTCCGAAGGAGCGAAAGAAGCAACAGGACAAAGGCTTCAGCCAAGAGATTTTCGAAGAGGATTGGCAGCCAGTGCGCGTTTGGATCGGCCAACCACATCCAGAGCCTGCCGAAGACAAGCCTAAGCCGCGCCTAATAGACGTTGCCGGCTCGGCCTCGGAACTGCACTGGAGCCCGGCCGGCCGACGGCTTGCTATGGCGTTGGCACCCACGCCGCTGATTGACGACGAATACATGAGGCGGAAGGTGCACGTCGTGGAGGGCGATTCCGGGACCATCGTGGCCAGATTCGAGAACCCCGGCAAGCTCGGATCGATCGCCTGGAGTCCCGACGGAAATCACCTTGCCATCAGTTCGGCGGAAGACCTACACGATCCATCCGCCGGCCGGTTAATGGTCGCTCCGGCGAGGGGAGGAACCTTGGTCGACCTGTTACCAAAATACGAAGGCGAAGTGAGCGCCATCGCGTGGCAAGACGACGACACGGTCATGTTTTTGGGGGACGAAGGCGTTTGGACGACCTTCGGCGAAGTACGGCGGGATGGATCGCAGCGCAAGACACACGTTCCGTCCGGCAAGGCCGTGTTATCGGGATTGACGCTGTCTCGCGACGGGCAGGCGGCGGCCTTCGTTTCGGATGATCCGGGGCATCCCGGCGAAGTGTATGCCATGAGCCACGGGCAGCCGGGCAGCCGGCGGCTCACCGACAACAACCCTTGGTTGAAAGACATGCGCTTGGGCGGGCAAGAGGTCATTTCCTTCAAAGCTCGTGATGGGCTGGCCTTGGAGGGAATCCTGATTTCACCACTCGATATAGAGAAAGAAAAGCGTTACCCCCTCATTCTATGCGTTCACGGGGGACCGGAAGCACACGATCGCAATGGCTGGCTGACCAGCCCCACGGCGCCGGGACAGGTCGCGGCGGCGCGGGGCTTTTTTGTCTTTTACCCCAATTACCGGGGAAGTACCGGTCGAGGCGTGGCCTTTTCCAAATTGGGCCAGGCGGATTATGCTGGTAGGGAGTTCGATGACCTCGTCGATGCGGTGGATCACCTCGTCGCGGTGCGGCCGATCGACCGGTCGCGCGCGGGCGTCACAGGCGGATCGTACGGCGGGTTTGCCTCGGCCTGGTGCGCGACCTATTATTCCCCACGATTCGCGGCGGCGGTCATGAACGTCGGCGTCAGCGATCATCTCTCCATGGCCGGCACGACGGATATTCCCGATGAGTGGTTCCTGGTGCACGCCCGAAAAAGACTATGGGACGATTGGGAGTTTTTCCTGGAGCGCAGCCCGATCTACCATGTACAAAAGTGCAAGACGCCCATCCTGATTTTGCACGGCAAGGACGACCCCCGTGTCCCTCGATCGCAGTCCTTGGAGCTGTTCCGCAATCTGAAAACGCTGAATCAAGCACCCGCCCGGCTCGTCTTTTATCCGGGTGAGGGGCATGGCAATCGGAAGGCCGCCGCCCGTTACGATTACAACCTACGGATGATCCAATGGTTCGAGCACTATCTGCAAGGCCCCGGCGGCGACCCGCCACAGTTCGGGCTAGACTATCCTCTGGAAGAAAGGCATGAGGGCCCGCTAGAGAAGGACGAACCTTCGAATTCCGGCGAGCGGTGAACTGGACCTGCGCAAGGCGACTTGACGCGGCGACCTCTTCTAGCCGATAACCTATGCAACAACAGCGTTGTTGTTCCCCGAAGCTAAAGTTTAACCTTGGAAAAGTTCAATGCGAAAGATGCTCATCGGGCTGGTGCTGCTGCTGGGCAGTCAGAGCGCCTGCAATCGTCATGGACCGCGCTTTCGGCCTGCCGCTCCCCCTTACCAGCCCCCGGTCGCGGACTCCGGCGGCGGACGAGAGTATGTTCAGGGACGTCCGACGCCGGCCGCGCCGCCGGTGGCCAAGGCTCCGCCTGCACAAACGTGGTTTCCCCGAAGTCGCCGGATCGAGCCGCGCTGGCAATACATCGTGATCCATCACAGCGCCACGGAGACGGGCGGTGCTCGTGCCTTCGATCAGTTCCATCGGGGCAAAGGCTGGGACGAACTGGGTTACCACTTCGTGATCGGCAACGGAACCTCCACACCGGACGGCATGATCGAAGTTGGGCCTCGCTGGGAGAAGCAAAAACACGGCGCCCATTGCAAGACCCCCGGGAATTTCTTCAACGACCACGGAATCGGAATCTGCCTCGTGGGAGACTTCACGGACAACCGGCCAACGCGGAAACAACTTACGTCCCTCTACCACTTGGTGCGCTTTCTCTGTTATGCCTGCGGCATTCCGCCCGACCGAATTAGCACACACGGAGCGCTGACCCGCCACACGGTTTGCCCGGGTCCCAATTTTCCCATTCAGCCGTTGCGAAACGCTATTCGGGCAACAGGCTCCGTTGCCTCGGCAAGGAGATGAATGGCCGGACCGCTCACTTGGAACGTGTATGAAACCGGGCCTTTGCAGAGCCGCGCCCGTCAGGAAGCGGGCAGGTTCCGGTGATCCGAGCGCAACCGTCAGGGAGCGGTTTTTCAGGAAGAAGCGCCTTTTTCAGGTGTTCTTAGCGTCGATTGGCGATTCGACGCTGTTTTGCTCGTGTAACGATCACACGAAAACCACGGAACTCACTTTAGTCTCCAAATCCTGGGGATTTCGGCGAACTTTCTTGGCGTTTCTTCCCGAGATATCGGAACCCTAAACCGCACCCCGGCTCCGACCGATAGGTACAAGTAACCGATAAGATTCGGTGACCTCATGAGCGGTTGATCGAGGTGAGCCGGTTGGGTACGATTTACCGGTCCTGGCAGGCGACGGGGATTGTATACTTCTTGAGGGGATAGGGTAGAGGAGCTTAAACGATGCGTAGGAATTCTTTGCGTATGCGTTGTCTGCGTTTGGCCGCGGCGGCCGCGGTTGGGGGATCGGCCTTTCAACTGGGCGGTTGCGATCCGGCCGTGCGGGGGGCGTTGCTGGACGGGCTGCAAACCACGACGACCAGTTTATCTTCCGCGGTCATTACGGCGTTTTTCCTGAGCCTGGAAGAGGAGGGCTCGGGCGCTCCCACGACCACCACGGGCCAGCCATAGTCTGTGTGCCAGCCGCGGTTTGGCTTCTTTCGAATCTCACGCACGAGCCAGGGCGATACGCAGGCTCTCGCCGTCGATGCGCATTTCCGTCGAACCGCGCTCGCTATTCAGCGGAGTGCCCTGAAGCTCGACCGCCAACGTTTCCCGTCGAATGTAACCTCCGAATTGCTCGATGGCGGTTCGCAGACCTGAGGAACTCGTCACCAGGCTTAGGACGATCCGATCCTGCATTTCCAGCCCGGCGTCCTTACGGAGGTTCTGCACGTTCCGCACGATATCACGGGCCAATCCCTCGTGTTTTAACTCCGGAGTGATCCGGCCGTCGAGAAGGACCGTAACATCGCTGTCTTCCGCGGCGACCCACCCGTCTTGGTAGGTCTTGCTCACGACGATTTCCGTGGGTTCCAGGGAGAACCGCTCTCCGTCAAGATCGATCTCGACGTTCTGGCCCTTTGCGACGTTCAATGCAACTAGACGCGCGTCTGCACCGGTTAGCCCTTTGCCGATGGCGCCGGCCTTTCGTCCGAACTTGGGCCCCAGAAGGGCCATGTTGGCCCGAAGAGTCAGGGAGCACAAGTCCGCGGCGCTCTCCCGTACGTCGATGCGCTTGACGTTCAGCTCTTCCTGAATATGGCCGCGAAGTTGATCCACGGCCGTCCGGCCCAGCTCATCGCCGCAGGCAACGATCATGGCCGCCAGAGGCTGCCGAACTTTCAGTTTGGAAGTTGTTCGGGCCGAACGCGCCAGGGACACGATGCGCAGGGCGGCGCGCATCCTCTCGGACAGGGACTGATCGATCTTGCTTTCATCGACGCGCGGGAACTCGCAATGGTGAATACTGGCGGGCGCGCCGGAAACGCGTCTGGCAACCAAGTTCTGATACATTTCTTCGGTGACAAACGGGATGATGGGGGCTACGACTTTGGCCAGGGTCGTGAGAACTTCGTAGAGCGTCTGATACGCCGCCAGTTTGTCCATGTCGCCCTCCGAGACCCCGCGCCAGAATCGCCGGCGATTCCTGCGAACATACCACGTGCTGAGGTCGTCGAGGAATCTCTCCACTCGGTGGCAAACCGGCGGCAGATCGTACTTTTCGAGATGCTCCCGCGCCGTGGCCACCGTGAGTTGCAAGTCAGACAAGATCCACCGATCGATGTCTTGCCGCTGCCGGAGCGGAACCTGGGGAGCGGCGAGGTCAAATCGATCCAACCGTGCATAATTGCAAAAGAAGGAATAGGTATTCCAAAAGGGGAGCAGGACGCGGCGTCGAGTTTCGTCCGCCGGGGTGGATGTAACCTTGCACAGCGGTTCGCCGTCAACAGTTTCCGTGATCCGCACGCCATCGGAGCCTTCGATCGTAATCTCCTGATCCGGATGGCGCAGGCCAAAGGGTAAATCCACCGTCGGCGGCTGCACACAGTACATCCAGCGCATGGTATCGACGCCGATCTGCTCGGCGGCCTCCTCGAACCAGATGGCCGTTCCGTCGGATTTGTGCATCGCCCGGCGGTTTTCATCGAGCACCAGGGCGTGACCAAGCAGGTTCTTAAATGGAGGGCGGGGATCAGCGTTTCCCAGCTCCATCATCGTGCTCATTGCCAGGATGGAGTAGAACCAGTTGCGAAACTGACCCTGGAAATTCTCGGTGATCAAATCCGCGGGAATCCACTGCTCCCAGTAGGCGCGATTGGAGTTGTAATGCGTAGTCGAGTATGCCACGATCCCCGCGTCCAGCCAGGGGTTGCCGACATCCGGCACGCGGGAGACATCACGGTTGCCGCACTTGCTGCATTGAATCTTGACCGCATCCACGTAGGGGCGGTGCGGCGAATGGCCCGCGAAACGTTCCCAACCGGCAACGGCACGTTCCTTTAGCGCGCCGTGGCTGCCGATGACCTCGAAGTGTCCGCATTCGCGGCATTCCCAGATGGGCAGGGCCAAGCCCCAATACCGCTTCTTCGAGATCATCCAGTCTTTCATGGTCGTAAGCCAGTCGAGCTCGCGTTCCAAGCCGCGCATGGCCAGCGGAAGCCAGTTGACTCGTCGAGCCATGGCCTTGATTTCCTCGCGCCACGACATGGAGATGAACCACTCGTCCACCAGACGAAAGACCAGTTCATCGCCGGTTCGCCAGCAATGGGGGTAGATGTGTGGGTAGCGTTCGGCTGCAACCAGCAAACCCTTCTCGCGAAGGTCGGAGAGAATCAGGTCCACGGTCTCTTTGTCAATGGCCCGTTTGCCGGTGAGTTTTCCGAAGCCCGAAACGAAGCGGCCCTCTTCATCGAGCGGGGCGATGCACACCAATCGATGCTCCTGGCCCCACAGATGGTCAACGTCGCCGGAGCCCGGCGCCGAATGGACGATGCCTGTACCCTCGCCCGCCAGTACGTACGTCTCGCCTTTCGTGTTCTTGCCCGGATCAAACACGCGATGGCCGTCGCGGCCGCTGGGCCAGTCGCGCTCCTCCCGCCGAATAAGATCCATCGGTTGAGCGAACCCTCCGCGGTGTTGTTGGGCGGGCAGTTCGTCGAAGGGTCCGTCGTAGGTCCAGCCGATCATCTCCGCGCCGCGGATGGAGCCCTCGACGGAGTAACCACCCTGCTCCTGGAAGATCTGATGAATGGTCCGAAGCTTGGGAACCTCTTTCGGCCAAGGCGCAGGGCCGAAGCCCTCCTTGTACTCCTTGGCCAGCCGTTGGTATTGCAGATTGGGCTCGGCCACGTAATAGAGGGCGCCGTCACGCTTGGCACGCAGCTTGACGTAGGACAACTCCGAATTGACGGCCGCGCCGGTATTGGAGGTCAGCGTCCAGGGCGTGGTGGTCCAAATGAGCACGTATTCGTTGGGCCGGCCGCGCAGCGGAAACCGCACGAACACGGCCGTGTGCGTGACCAGCCGGCGACCTTCGGCGATTTCCATGTGCGAATAGGCCGATCCCGCGCGCCCCGACCAGGGCATCACGTCCGTGCCTTTATAGAGGTAACCCAGTTGGTGACACTTCTTCAGGAAGTACCAGATGGTGTAGTTGTTTTCGTCGGACATCGTGTAGTAGGAGTTGGCCCAGTCCATCCAATAGCCCAGACGTTTGGATTGCTCGGTCTGAATCGCCGCGTACTTCCGCACCCGCTCCTTGCACGCTTCCGTGAATCGTTCGAGGCCCAAGGACTCGATGTCCCGTTTGGTCGTCAGCCCCAGTTCTTTTTCGACCTCGACCTCCACCCAAAGTCCCTGGCAGTCGAAACCGTTTTGATGGCGAAGTTCATGCCGCGTGGCGGCGAAATAGCGGTTGAACACGTCCTTGTAGGTGCGGCCCCAGGCGTGATGAACGCCCATGGGATTGTTGGCGGTGATCGGACCGTCCAGGAACGACCACTTGGGCTTTCCGGCGTTGATTTTTCGCAACGTGTCGAAGGCCTTGGTCCCGTCCCAGAATCTCAAAATCCGTCGTTCAAGGGCCGGAAAATCAACGGACGTTTCCACCTTTTCGAATGCCATCGCGTTCTCCGTGCTCGACGCCGCCTATCCGTGGCGGCGTCATCGAAGTCGGCAGTATACCCAACTCGCCGTCCGATACGAAGATGACCATCGCGGGGATTGCGGAGCGCAAAGGCGTTGCTCAAGCATGGAAGCGCTGCCGACGATAGGCTGACAAGGCTGTAGGTCTCCGCCCTACGGGGTGGGCAGCCTCTCGTATGGGAGCCCGGGTTTCGGCGAGCCCGGGCTCCTTTTGTTTGTCAGGCATGTGATGCGTGTAGGAGGCGCAAGTTCTCTACGGGCCGTGATGAGCGGAACCGTCAGGGCAGGCCAGGGTGTCCATCGCGAGGTGGAATCTGAAGGGAGCCATAGCCCAAATCTCGGACTCGACGAACAGAAATCGGATACAAGGCCGACCGTGTGGGGTAACCCGGCAATGGACGGGGAAGCCCGATGCTCATCCGGACATGCGGGCGGTAGATCCGGCGAGGCCCGAGGGAAAGACGCATCACTTAACCTGGGAGGTCTCGCGGCGTGTCCGGTGTACCGGACTACCGGCGTGGCAACATGACGGGAGGCGCTGCGAGGAGTCAGCAGAGGCCGTAGTAGGTGAATGCAGTCGGATCACTCGCTTGAGGCACTCGCCCGAAAGGGGGGAAACCGTAGGACTCGCCGATCCGGAAACCTACGCGGCCAGCGGTGAAATCTTGCCCGCCGTTTCCAGCATTTCGACGAGCTTCACGGCCGCCTCCTGCGGGGACACGTTGGTCGCGTCGATGGTGAGTTCAGGCTTGAGCGGCGGCTCGTAAGGATCATCGACGCCGGTGAAGCCTTTGAGCTCCCCCGCGCGGGCTTTCTTGTAGAGGCCCTTGGGGTCGCGCGTCTCGCAAACTTCGATGGGGGTGTTGCAATACACTTCGAAGAAATCGCCCGGGGCCAGCAGGGCCCGGACGGTGTCGCGGTCCGCCCGGTAGGGACTGATGAATGACGTCATGGTCACCAGCCCGGAATCGACGAACAGCTTGCCGACCTCGCCGATGCGGCGGATGTTCTCCTTGCGGTCCTCGGCGCTGAAGCCGAGGTTCTTGTTCAAGCCGTGCCGGATGTTGTCCCCGTCCAAGACGTAGCAAAGGTGCCCCCGCTGCACCAGCGCGTGCTCCAGCGTGTAAGCTATCGTGCTCTTCCCCGAACCGCTGAGCCCGGTGAACCAAATCAGCACGCCCTTTTGCTCTAGAAGCTTCTCCCGCTCTTGCCGAGTCACGTGCCCCTCGTGCCAAGTAATGTTCGTCGCCTTGATCTTGGTCACGCTGTACTCCTTATTTGTTCCCTTCTCGATTTCGAAATCGGGGCCGCGCTTCACCGCGACCCCCATGGCTCTTCAAGCCGACGAGTATAGGTGGAAACGCTAGGATGCTCAATATGGCCGATCGGCCGTTCCTTAGACAGTTGGAGGGCGCTACGATTGCTCGATGCGGATGTCGTGGGGGCCCTTGCGGCGGGCTGCGTTACGACTTTTGGCGCTGGGGATCATGCGCCAGGGGACTTAGTCCCTCGCGAAGGCCTTTGGACATCCGGCGGTGTTCCACCCCGCGGCGGCCGAGAACCGATCCAAGAGGGGTCGGTTCTTGGTCGTTCGATGATAAGGAGCTCGAGAATGTCTCAACATGTCCGGCGGTTGCTTGCCTGTTTTTGTTTGGGAACGTTGCCGCTATCGAGCGGGTGTGGGTTGATCGAACTCATCGTCGAAATCGTCGACGGTGCGCAACCGCTGTGTCTGAGCAACGCTCAATGCCAAGAGGACGAATTCTGCCAGTTTGCTTCGCCGGGTTGCGGCCCTGGAGATAAGTTCGGCGAATGCGTGCCGCGTCCCGAGGTATGCACGGCTATCTTTGCGCCGGTCTGCGGATGTGACGGAAACACGTATTCCAATGAATGCGAGGCGTGGGCGCAGGGCGTGCGAATCCAAAGCGAGGGTGAGTGCGAGCCCGACGGACCAGCGCCCCTTTGCGGTGGGATTGCCGGTCTGCCTTGCGACGACGGCGAATATTGCCGGTTCGAAACCGGAACATGCGGCGCCGCGGATCAAGCCGGCCTGTGCGAGCCCATCCCCGAGGTTTGCACCGAGGAGTTCGCTCCGGTATGCGGCTGCGACGACCAAACCTATCCCAATGCCTGTTTCGCTGCTCAGGCCGGCATAAGCCTCCTGCACGCCGGCCAATGCGCCGCCGGCCCGGGCTGATCATGGCCGTTCAAGCGAGCGGCACTCTGGCTCGCCCAGAGTCGCGATCGCCCAGGGCGCTTTCCGGATCAGCGCCGCGACCGTAAGGGAGCGGTTTTTTGCAACCCGCAGATTTAGCTGACGACGGAAGCGCGCAACGACATTTCGGCGCCACAGGAAAGGCCGATCCCGCGCCGCGCTCGTAAGGAAGCGATAGGCGAACTCCGCCGAACGCTAAGGGAGCGGTTTTTTGCAACCCGCCGATCTACTATAGCTATAGCTAATCTAGTTATAGTTAGACAAGGCCACCGCCATTCGGACGCGGTTGGTAGAGCAGGAGGGGCGTGCGGAATGGACCGGCCCGTTGGCACAACAACGTTGCCATCGCGCGATTGCGCCTGCCAGGTTGGAACGGTTCGATCCATCTATTACCGAAATGGAAAAAGCCATTGAGGTATTCGAGCATATGGTCCAACAAGGAATGACCCAATATGGCGACGACCCTACGCGCAGCCGCTTCAAGCTTGAGCGCATCCTCCCAAATGCGCGCCGAAAAAGCCACTTCAAGTTCCAGCATGGGACCGTAAGTCTTGCTCAGGGCTTTGGGCCTTTGTTTCGACGTTTTGGCGTTTCGCGTTTAGACGTTTACCTACCGGTCGACTTCGCCCATGACGACGTCGATGCTGCCGATGATGGCGGGGACATCGGCCAGGAGCACGTTGCGGCAGACGTGGGTGGTGATGGAAAGGTTGCAAAAGCTCGGGCCCCGGGCCTTCACCCGATAGGGGATGGCCGAGCCGTCGCCCATGACGTAGAAGCCGAGCTGGCCGCGGGGGTTTTCGACCTCGACGTAGACCTCGCCGGCGGGCAGCTTCACGCTCGTGCTTTTGGGGGCGCGGAAATCGCCGGACGGGAGGCGGTCCAAAGCCTGGCGGATGATGCGCACGGATTGAGTCATCTCCAGGACGCGAACGTAGTAGCGACTCCAGCAATCGCCGACCACAACGCCTTGGGGAATCTCGCCGGTGCCCCCCGGCTGACCAATGGGAACGTCGAACTCGTATTGCTCGTACCCGTCGTAGGGCCGGACCTTGCGCAGGTCCCAGCGGACGCCGCTGGCTCGCAGCATCGGGCCGGTGGTGCCGTAGGCCACGGCGTCCTCGGCCGAAATCACACCCACGGTTCCCGTGCGCTTAACGAAAATGTGGTTGAAGCTCAGCAGGTTGTTGTAGTCGCGGATTTTCGGCTCGAAGTAATCCAGAAACTCGCCGCAGCGATCGACCCAGCCATCGGGGAGGTCGTCGTGGGCGCCGCCGATGGTCAAGTAGCTATAGGTCAGCCGGGCGCCGCAGGCGGCTTCGAACAAATCGAGGATCATCTCCCGCTCGCGGAAGGCGTATAAGAACGGGGTGAAGGCGCCCATATCCAGACCGTAGGTGCCCAGCGAGACAAGGTGCGAGGCGAGGCGATTGAGCTCGGCGAAGATGACGCGGATGGCCTGGCCGCGGGGGGGAACCTCAATCCCGCAGAGCTTTTCGACGGCCACGGCGTAGGCCTGGTTATTGTTCATGCCGGCCAGGTAGTCCATGCGATCGGTGTAGGGGATGTACTGGTAGGGTTGCAGGTTCTCGCCGATCTTCTCGGCGCAGCGATGCAGATAGCCGATGTGGGGGATGGCCTCCAGGATCATCTCGCCGTCGGTGCGGAGCACGACCCGCAGCACGCCATGCGTGGAGGGGTGCTGCGGCCCCATGTTGACCAGCATCTCTTCCGTCCGCAGGTCGCCCTGCTCGCTACGCTCGATGTCGATCAGCGTATCCGGCTCCGAGACCAGCACCGATTCAGCCATCGATAGCTCCCTTGGGCAAACCTTCAAGCGTGATGCCCTCTGCGGAACTGTTGCGGGACTCAGACGAGAAATATCGAGCGTCGAATTCGTTCCGGGTTAAAACTTCGATACGATGAAGATACGCTAACTCGGCCGGCGGTATTATCTTCTCATTCTTCAGGAATTCCCGGATCTGCTCTCGCACTTCGTCTCGGTCTCTTCCTTCAATACCGTGGCTGGCAACGAGCGCGTGTCCGTAGTCATTTACTGCTACAATGACTCTCGCTTCGCCGCGCCTTTGGAAGAACTCCCAGAGAGCCGCCTCTATACGGGTCTTTGCGTCGAAGATATCCGGCTTTGCAACCACGGTATCACTCCGGTTGTCGGGTGATCGGCGTTTCGGCCTCCCGTTCGGCCTGAAACCCGCTGTACAAGAAAAGCGCATCCCGATCATGAATCTTGAAGACCTTTGGAAGGCCCTCGGCTTAAGCGTCTTACAAACCGCCAATTTCAAATAGCATTCTCCCTGGCAGTTCTTCAATGATTCACAGCTACGGTACGCCACAACCAGGATCATATGCCAGGATAATGCTATTGGACAAGCGGCGCGGCGCCCGTGGCCCCGCGGTCGTGGGCTAATCATCCCTATTGACGGCCGTTCGTTGGAGGCACCGTCGCTCGCTTCGCACGCCACGCGTGCGATTCGTCGGATCGGCGCCAGGCTACGTATAGCTCGATAAGCCTGTCGATTGACTTGCCGACGTGGGGATGATCCGGCTTGAGGGCCGGGGCGAGGATGCCGTGGGCCTTGAGAAGAGTCGCCTCGGCGTCTTGATAGCGTCGCAGTCTTCCCAGGCACTGCCCGTAGGTCACCTGCCATGCACCCAGATACCAATGCCCTTCCGGCAGCGTCGCCTCGGCGCCTCGAAGGCATTGTTCAAAGAACGGGAGTGCCTCCTCGAAACGACCCATGTCCGTATAGAGCCGCCCCAGGTGCTTGAGGCCCGACAGCGTGTTGGGATGGTTCTCGCCGATCACGCGCCGCTTACCCGCCAGTGCTTCCAGATACAGCGGCTCGGCCAGTGGGTAGCGATCTGTCGCGTGATACAGCGTGGCCAGGTTGTTGATCGAATTGAGCGAGTGGGGGTGCTCATTCCCCAGATGGGCTCAGGCCCGCTCCTGTGACGAGCTCCGAAACCGGTTCTTGGTTATGGGCCAGGAGGTACTCTACTTCGAGCCGGAGATCATCGTCTTCACATGAGGCTGACAGCAATGCACGGGCCTGATGGAAGAGCTCGACCGATCCGTCGGTGCCGTTCGGGCGTCATGTCGCGCCTTCTTTTAGTCGGGCACTGAGCCATGCTCGGGCGAAGCGCCAATCGGCCTCGACGGTGGCTTCGGAAACGCCAAGAAATGAGGCCGCCTCCGAAATCGTCATACCTCCGAAGAAGCGCAGCTCGACGACCTGTACCTGCCGGGCGTTGAGCGTTTTGAGAATCTCGAGGGCCTCGTGAACGGCCAAGGCCTCGATCGGCCCTTCCGCCGAGAAAAGTCCACTGGTGAGGGTCACGCGCTTGTAGCCGCCGCCGCGCTTCAATGCCGCGCGTCTGCGGGCGTGATCGACCAGAAGCTCGCGCATGGCGTTGGCCGCCACGCCGAGGAAGTGTGCCCGGCTGTTCCAGTTGGCGCGGTCCGCCAACTCGACGTACGCGTCTTGAACCAAGTCGGTGGGTTCCAGCCCGTGCAGCGCTCCTTGGCGCCGAATGTAAGAGGCCGCCAATTCGCGCAGCCGACCGTACACAAGGGCGAACATCTCGGCGCTGGCCGCAGGGTACCGCGTGGACCCTTTTCGCCCTGTCGCGGTCGCGGCGACATTCGGCTGCGTGCGTGTCGGTTGCGGAGACATAGCATGCGCCATCGTACCGTTTTTGAAGCCAAACTCCAAGGAATAGTTCTGGAAGCGTGGTGAGGTTGAAAGGTTTTGGACAATCGACGGTTCATTTCCAAGGAGTTCGTGAGCCAAATCCGGGTTAACTCATGCCGCGACCGAGTGCCGGCCGCGAGTTGGAAAACGCACTTTTTTCTCAGTCTTCAAGACCCCGGAAAAGTGCGACAGTCGAACCAAGAGAGTAAGGAGAAGCCGTAAATGTTTACCCGACCCAGACGATTGACCATTGCCATTGTCTGTTTTGCCTCATTGACCATGATGACCGGCCATATGAAGGCCGACATACTCGACGACATCTTGGGCATCACGACGGCGGCCCGAGACCGGGCCACTCAGGCCCGCGACCGGGCCACGGAGGCGCGGGACCGGGCCACGGCAGCCCGGGACAACGCACTCGAGATTCGCACCACCGTTGAGGCGGGTTTGCAAACCGTGCGCGACAATGTCCGTGCCCTGATCCTGGAGAGCATCGATGACCTGGGGGATGAAGTCAACGATTTTCTCGAGGGACGCCAGGATTTCCTGGCCGACGGTGGCTGCTCGGTGGCCGTTTGCCAGCCGTTCCGTGGGGACTTGGTATCGTTCCTGCAGAAAACCGAAACCCTTGCTAACTGTGTCCTGGATTTGGCACAACTCGAGGCCATGCATTTCGATCTGTCGAGGGAGATCGCCATCGTCCAGGCGGTGCCGGGCAGGCTATTGTTTCCGCTTTACGTGGCGCTTTCCGGAGAAATGAACCCCTTCGAATCTGGTCTGATTCAGCGTCTACAGGAGATGATCGACGCTTTGTTGGTACTTAAGGAGATCTTGGCGGAGCCAAGCATCCGAGGAAGTGATCATTCGAAGGGAGATCCAATTATCGAATCCGAACTGGTGGTGGAATGCGGAAGCGTTCTTACTGATCCCCAAACCGGAGAAATCGGCCCCGGAGGCCCAGCCCGCGCGAGGCATAATGCAAAAGTTGTTCAGGGAGGTGGGGTGGCCTTGAAGCTGCTTGCCAACGCGTTGATTGCGGCGGGTGAGACTCGCGTCATCGACAAGGAAGTCCAACTGCACGGGTACGTCGGATTCAACATTAAGAGCAACAAGAAGAAGAAAGCCGGACAGCTCCTCAACGGTATCGCCGATGCGGTGTTGGCCTATCCGGGGTCGGTGGACGCGAAGGTCCGTCATTGCACGACCATGTACACGCAGAACCTCATTCTGGGCGGTCAGCAGGAGATCAAGGGTGTGATCGAAGCCCTCAGAAACGGCGATCTCAACTTGGACGGCGGCACGGATCTGGAAGATTACGCGAGATTTCAGCGGGCGTTCGGAACCGAGTAGTATAGGTTTGGCAACGAATTCCGGCGCCAAAAGCCTCGGAATCCGCTCGCTTTGGGGGCGTCCACTCCGGCTTGCGCGGGCATTTCGACGGTCGAACATGCTTGCGGAGAGCGTCATGACGAACTTTCTTTGAGTTGCGCACTGAGCCACGCACGGGCGAAACGCCAATCGGCCTTGACCGTTGACTCCGAGATTTCCAGAACGTGAGCCGCCTCTTCGATAGTCATCCCACCGAAGAAGCGCAGCTCGACGACCTGTACCTGCCGGGCGTTGAGCATCTTGAACTTCCAAGGCTTCGTGAACGGCCAGGGCGTCGATCGGCTCATCGGCGGTGAAGAGTCCGCCGCTGAGTGTCGCCCCTACGCCGGTCGCCGACGAGCTCGAAGGCTGGGACGCCTTCGCGGCCGACGGAGGCTGCTCGCTGGCTGTCTGCGAGCCGTTCCGTGAAGACTCGGCAATCACCCAAAGGCCTGGATCATTGGGTGCCTACGCGTAGGAGGACCTTGACGCTGTTCGGGGCCTGCGCAGCCTCAAATGCTTCTATGGCTTGCTCCAGGGGAAAGATGCGCGAGATCATCGAGCGGACGTCGATTGGCTTGGCGGGCTAGGGCGGCGATGGCTTCAGCCCCCCGCTTGCGCGAGCACCGGCCGCCGCGGTGCCATAGAGGCACGAGCATGCGGGTGGCGGTCCGCAATTGGCAGAGGGTGAGGTCGGGATTTTTTTCCCCCATGCTGCAGACGGAACTCGGCCAGGAACAGATGGCTGACGCAGGTCAGAATCAGATGCCGACGAATGGAGAGATACTTGCGGACCTCGAAGTGGTCCATGCCCAACTCGCCCTTGCTGTCTTCGAAAATTCGCTCGATGCGCCAGCGGCTGTAGGCCACCAGCAGCAGGACCTCCAGCGGAACGGACTCCGGAGCATTGGTGAGGAAGAACTTCACTTGGTTCGGATGCAGCACGGGGCGGATGAGGATCAACTGATAGGCGCGCGACGGCAGACCGTCGGCGTCCTAGCCAAGGCGCCGAAAACGTAGAAGCCCGGCACTCGATTCCGAATTCGCCCGCCCCCCCCTCCCCCTCTGCAGGGGGAGGGGTAGGGTTGGCGGTTTTTCGGTTGCGCTCCGACTTCGACTCAACGATATCCGCCGGCTTTCTCGCGGCTGTTACTACGCGAATCTCCCTCTGGCCCGCGCCCGCTTGACGACGACTCCACCGGCGGCGAAAACGAGCATGCCCATGACGCCGATCCCCAACGTCGTTATCGCCGGAACAGCCTTTTTCTTCTCACCCTCAGTTGAATAGCGGTGTAGCGGTGGATTCTGTGTTTTGTCAACTTGCAATTCCACCTTGTCGTCGTAGCCCTTTACAAATTCCGCACCGAGACCACTTTGCAGCTCCTCCAAGAAATTCTGTCCTTTGTCGAAGAGTGCGACGTTACATCCCAATAAGGTAAGATCTTTGATCTTACCACGGTTTCCCTGAATAAATGCATTTTTCCGCCCCGGGGCGAGAGGGTCGATTATGTCTGCATTTCCGTCCTTGTCAATGTCAATCATCCCGTTCCCAATAATGTGGTTTCCTACTTCCTGGTTGCCCGGGGCGCCATGACCGGAGATCGCCACGTTGAGCTTCATCTTGTTCAGCTTTCGCCACCTGGCACGAATCGCTTTCCGCGCATCCTCTACTGTCTTGATCGCAACAGCTTTATGCACCAGTGGGTCGTTCTCAAGAATTTGTTTTCGAAAAGCACCATTCGGGTCGTCATTTTTCTTGACCGGACCGGGTAGACACGAGCAATTCGTATTTCCTGGAATCATCACATCACACACTTGGCCCAGGACGCATCCACCTTGGCTGCCACTCTTAACCTGAACGCACGCGGCGACACTTGTCGTGTCACAGATGAAACTTGGGTCGGGGTTCGTTACTATCGGCTTGTAAAGCGCAAGATCAATTTTTTTCCGGAAATAGATCGGTTCCTTCATATCCGGATCAATAGTGCACTCCCCACCAAAGCAATCGCATGCCATTCCGGGGGATGGTTCGCTGCACACGTCACCATTATCGCACGATGAGCCGTCGCCGGCATACGCACCGCCGCACGCGGCCTCGGTCACGTTATTCGTGCAAACCATGCCGACGCAACACGCTCCTCGTCCGGGACAGGCCGTCTGTTGTGCCGGATCATCACACGAAGTGCCCGCGCCCGACCATGTGTTGGGATTACCCGGTTCGCCTTCATCCAGACAATCAGACTGCAGTAAATCGTCATAGCAACCATATAAGTTTGAGCAGCATGCGGCACAATTAGGCCCCGTACACTCCTCCCCCCCCAGAGCAACTGAAGCGCTCAACAAAACGCTTGCAAACAGAAACGTACAAGAGAATAAACGTAACGTACGCATAGGAACTCTCCTCCACCTTGCAACTGTTCGGATATCAACTATTCCCGTCTCAGAAAAACACCGTGTATTTCGTAAGAACGCCTAAATCTAATTTAGCACTCTGGTGCAACCGTTACTCACCCTCTGTCGCACCGGCGTCTCGCCGGTGAAAACAGGGCTGAAAAGCCCGCGCTAGATTTTTCCACCGAACTGCTAGCCGCTTCGGACCGGTGGCCCGCGGGGACGCAGCGGGAGGATTCCGATTGCGGAAACGTATGGGTGTAAGCCGCGTGCACGCCTACGGCGGCCCGCGGCATTCGTAGTCGCCGGGCGGGGGATGTCACCCAAAACGCCGACCACCGTGCGGACCAGCTCGATCACCAGCCCGTTGATCATGACGGCCAGGAAGGCCACGACGGCCGAGCCGAAGATATCGCCGATCAAACGCGGAACGATCCCTCCCACGATGCCGTCGGCAATCAACCCGCCTCGCGCGTCGAAAGCGGTGAGGGTCAATTCGAGAATCATCCACCCCACGCCCAGGACGAAGGGGTTGAATCCGATCCGGCGCGTCGCCAGTGAGCCGACCAGGGCATAGCCCGCGGGGAGGATGATCTTCAAAAAGATAAGGAGAACCGATGAAACAGACGCGAAGGAGGCCGGCGTCGCCTCGGCGGGCAGACCCAACGACAATCCCCACGCGGCGCCACAAAGACCGGCCGCGCCGGGCCGCAGCGCGTACATGGCCGCCAGCAAGGGCAAAACTGCGACCCAAGCCCACGGCGCACTTCCGCCAGCCGCATCCGCGGCGGCCGCCAGCCGACCCCCGATCACGCAAAGGAATATGAGCAGGGCAAGCCGGCCGGCACGCACCCGGCCGCGCCCTTCAGAGGTTAACTCAATCCCCGCCGGCACGAATCTGCCTCCCACCATGATCCAACGGACGATGGCTTGATATTACTCAAAGCAGGAGTGGGGCTGATAGCCGACGATGTGGTTTACCCACACGAGTGTAGACTATTCAGTTTACAGAGGCGGAGCGATACCCCAACCGAGCCGCGACCGGCTGCCCTTTATGCGAAGCGTCAAGGGTAAGGAAAAAGCAGCCAAAAATCCGCTCCCTTACGGTCGTCCGGACAGCGCGCTGTCCCGGATCGCGGCTCGGATGTCGGGCGGTCGCGCGGGCTCAAAGCCCGCGGCTCAGATTCCACTTCCAATCATCGGGACGGCTGCATTTCGACGTTTTGACTTTTTGACGTTTCGACGATTTCCGTCCGCTCCCTTACGGTCGCGGCTCGGATTACAGCGGCTCGGAAGCCGAGTGGGTATCAAAGAGGGACACATATTCCGCGAACACGCGGAGCACCAGGTCGCAACGGCCGTTGACGCCGAGCTTGCGGTAGACGCGGTCCAGGTAGGTGTGAACGGTATGTGGCGACAGACGCAGATCCAGGGCGATCTTCGGGTCTCGGCTTCCCCCCACCACGGCCCGTACGACATCCAACTCGCGGCCCGCCAAGCCCAAGGACTGCGCGATCCGGTTCCAATGGGCTTCCGCTAGGGGAGGTCCCGAACGATGGCTCGCGACGGACGCAGAGCCTGTATTTGTGTGTTCCGCATATCTAAATTTAGCCACCGGCGCTGGTCTCTGGCGCGACTTCCAAGTGACCGTCGGAGTCCGAGCTCACGGAATGACCGCCCGCGAACTGTCGGCCAAGAAGCCGACGAGGAATCGCGCCTCTTGCGGTTTACTGATTCGGGCCGCCCCCGTCAAGCGGAAATCGAAGTTTTTTTTGAGACTGTAGCATCATTGGTGGGAAGTTTTGAGGCTGCGGTGGTTTTTGGCCGATCTTTTCCCTTGACGCAGAGCGTCGGGAGGATCGGTCATGGACGGGCCCGGGTGAATACGTTGCGGATCGGACAAAGGGTATTGTGCGGGTGGAGGATCTGCCCCCGCCCCGGATGGAGCGGCGGAGCCGGGATTACCGGCGGCGGCGTTGTCCCTATTGAGGGAAGAAGGCTCGTCGCTACGGCAGCGCTCAGCGCATCTTGCACGACTTGGGGGATGCGCGCAGCGGCCGGCCCTTGGACATTCACCTGACCTACTCCAAGCACCAGTGCTCCTGCTACCAGCGATGCTTCAACGCCGACATGGACGACCTGGCCCTCCCCAAGTGCCATTACACCCACCGCGTGCTGCCGCCAGGCCGACCCGCGAAAGCCCAGCAAGCGCAGGCCCGCAAGGCCAAACGCCTTCAACTGCGGATGACCGATCGATTCGACCAGAGGCGCTTATTTGTGAAACAGCATCTGACGCCCGCAGAGAAGAAGACCCCCCAGCGGATCACCCGCGGGCTGCCGCACCGGCGAACCTTGCGCCAGATCATGGATGAGGTCTACCGTCTCTTCGATCGGCGGTGCCGAACCGAAACGGCCTTGGGCAAACTGGCCAAGCGCCGCAGACATGTCCGCCGGTTCAAGCACGTGGGCCGCACCCGGAGCAAACTCTTTACTCCCAACTTGGAGAAGGCCTTGGGCTTCTTGGACGAGCGACCGCTGCCCGCGACGGGCAATGGCGTCGAACGCGGGAACCGCCGTTTCCGCAAGGCCCAGCGCAGCGTCTATTTCCGTCCGTACGGCCGCGCACATCCGCCAGCCATCGCCCTGGACATGGAACGAGACCAACGCGCACCCCACCGCCGGATGACGACTCGGACCCTGCATCTCTCACGCACCGGAACCGGATAACCGCACCAATGATGCTACAGTCTCCTTTTTTTGCTCCTTTATTTGATTCCTTGGCGAGACGCGATTCAACGACGGAAATCACAGCCATGAGGAATGGGCGACCCCCTCCGCAGGGAGACAAGGGCAGAGTGAGCGGGGTCGAGGACCTTCCCACTAATCGACGGCCATGGCGCTCTTTGCGAAACCTTCGATCGAGGCGGCCCATCTCTCCATCGTGGCCGCGGAACCGGAGGCACGTACAAAATGAGGACCCTTGGGGTGGTCGAGAATAGCATTGATGAGCCGCTGGTTGGGCGTGGCGGCACCTGAGCCATCCATGCTGGAGCTGACCATGCCTGTGATGTCAAAGAGCGTCACCTTGACCGATCCAATGGGCGTCACCGAAATCTTGGCATCCTCGCGCGTGGCCGGCTGGCCGTCGGCCCGTCGGACTTGCCCGAGCCACCGCTGAATATTGGCTTCGTCTTTGCCTTTCATCTCGGGAAAGTACGTGATGCGCACCGTGCCGTCTTGTGCATCGCCCTCGGTTTTGGGCAGGCGGTAAACGGCCTTGGGAGCCATTGGCCCGGGCTGAGGGGCCTCGGCAATCCACCCGGCCGGCACCTGAAGCTCCAAACCGTCAAGCCGGAGCTTCGCTCCGGCATCGGGGGCGGTGGTGGGCACAAGAGCTGGAGGCTTGGGAGCCGAAGCCGTCGGCGGCGCGGGAGCCGGGGGCGATGGTTTGGAAACCGGCGGGCTGGCCGGCGGCGGAGCCGCTTGCCGATCACACCCGACGACGGCCAACCAGACCAAACAAACACAACCGGACTCGAAAGCTCTTCTCATCGTTCACCCAAGGACCTTTCAGATCATTTTCAAGGCTGCATTGTACCCGGGGCGAACGCCGAGGCCAGACAACACGTCCCAAAGCGCTGGGCACAAAGACCTTTGTGGCCTATACTCCTTAAATTATTGGAAACTCGGCGAAAGAAGATGAGCACTCGAGATTATTATGAAGTCCTAGGCGTCAGCCGGACGGCTTCCCTCGACGAAATCAAGCGTGCCTACCGCAAGCTGGCCAAGCAGTACCATCCGGACCGCAACCCCGACCCCAAGGCTGAACAACACTTCAAGGAAGTTCAACAAGCTTACGGCGTTCTGGGCGATCCCAAGAAAAAGGAGGATTATGACAAGTTCGGGGCGGCGGGGGTCGGCCAATGGTCCACCGAGCCGAGTGGTCAACGAGTCTACCAGTGGGGTGAGGGCGCGACCATCAATGCCGAGGACCTCGAGGACCTCATGTCCGCGTTCGGCGGCGGAGGCAGCGGCGGCCGGCGAGCAAGCATCTTTAACGAGCTCTTTGGACGGAGTGGCGGAGCAGCGCGAGGCCGGCGGCCCATTCGCGGCGGTGATGAAGAACACCCCATCCACTTGACGTTTGATCAAGCCATCCATGGGGCGACCATGACCCTTCGCGTTCAACCCGCGCAAAACGGTAGGCCCGAGACGCTGGAGGTCAAGGTCCCTCCCGGAGTCGAGGATGGCCAGCGGATTCGCCTGCCGGGCCGAGGGCAGCCCGGAACGGGGGGAGGCCCGCCGGGCGACTTATACTTGGTGTGTTCGGTTCAGCCGCATCCTTTTTTCCGGCGGGAAGGAGCCGACATCTACGTGGAGGTGCCGGTTACCGTCCCGGAGGCCGTCCTGGGTGCAAGGATCGAAGTTCCTTCGATTGATGGGCGGACGATCGTCAATCTTCCGCCAGGCACGGCGAGCGGAGCGAAACTGCGATTGAAGGGCCGCGGATTGCAGGTTCCGGGCCGCAAGGAACGCGGGGACCAATATGTGATCATGCAGATTGTTCCCAAGAGCAACCTCACCGGGGCCGAGCGGGACCTGTACGAGAAACTTCGCGAGGCCGATTCAAGCAACCCGCGCGCCGGGAAAGGCTGGTAGAAACGCTCGAATATGAATCTTGAATCGCTCGATTCGGAAGAAAACCGCACAAAGGTCGGTTTGGCGATGCTTCTGGTGGGCATTGTGCTCCTGCTTTGGGCCTGGGGCATCTGGCTTTATCGCACATCGGTGGCGCCCGTGGCCGTGGCGCCTTTGTCCGATTCACCCGACACGACCGCCTCCCGCAGGGCGGTGGTTCAGTCGTTGCCCGCGTTCCTGGCGGTGGGATTTGTGCTCCTACTGGCGCTTTTCGTGGGCACTTATCTGATAACTCGCTGGGCCCGCCGGCTTCGTGAGCGCCAAGTACGAAGATCTGCAGCCCCCACGGATTCGCGGGACGTGTGGCAAATGCATCGACTGCCGCGGGACGAAGAAGGCTAAGAGCTTTGGAAAAAGACTTTGAGCCGCTGATGGCAGGAGTTGCACGCCACTGGGTCTTTTCGGTAGGCTGTTCTTAACGTGCCGTCAACGCCGAGCAGCACCGTAACAAGGTGATTGTGCGTCAGGAGTGATTGGCAATTTGAGCACCTATGCGAGTACTTGGGTCCATACCAGAAAGGGATGATGTATGAAGGGCGTCGTCATCGCCGCCGTTTTGATAGGGTTTGTTCTGTTCCTCGGAAGCATGTTTCTCTCGGGCCAAGTGACTCGCGATCCCGGGCACATGCTGGCCATTGCGTTCGGTGTTCCGACGGGAGATGCGATGCAATTTCACCTTGCCGTGGGGCCGCGGCTTCCGTTGATGGACCCGCCGGAACTCAGCGACAAGCCCCCCGACTGGACCAAGTGGGCCGCTGACCATTTTCAACTGCGCGACGACGCCGGAAACCAGCTGCCTCTCAAGAAGATGGGTACCAGTGGTTTGATGCTGGACGACAAAGCCTCCGGATCGCCGGAGTTCGTTTTGTGGGCCGACGTCAAGAAAGGCAGGACCTATTCCTGCGATTACGTACCCATCGTTCGCGAAGGCAAGCGGTATCGGTACACGTTTACGGTCCCGTCCGAGCCGGCCAAGACGGGGCGATGCCAGTTTGATATCGTCATCGACGAAGAGTCATAGAGCCGGCTCATGAGCCGGCGGCATCGGCCGCGTCGGCCAACGATCTCAAATCGGGATATGCCGCCAGCGGCGTCACCTGCGTATTGTTAATTTGACCGTACCGGTTAATCCAGACGAAAGGAATACCGACTTGGCGGGCGACGGCCCCATCGTGGTACAGGCTCTGGGCGACGTGGAGCAAGCCCTCCGCGCCGCCATGCGTTTCGATCGCCTGGCGGAAGTGGGCGAGGTTGGGCTTGTACGCCTTCACGTCCTGGGCGGTGATGACGAAATCCAACGTCACGCCGAAGTGCTTCGCGGTGCCGGCGAAAAGATCGCGGTCGATATTGGAAAGCACGCCCAGTCGAAACCGCTTCTTGAGCCTGGCGAGCGCTTCATTGGTATCGGGGAAGGGCTTCCATCGCGGCAATAGCTCCGCAAGCATCTCGCAACGGGCGGCGGGAACGTCCCAGCCGAATCGCTTGGCCAGCCGCCCGACGGTGGCGGTTAAGACCCGGCGGTAACTCTGATACGACCCGGATTCCTCCGCGGCCTCTTCTTCGACGTAGGCGTCGAATAGTTCGTCCGAGCGGTCTTGCGGCCCGAAAATGCTCCTCAATGATTCGGCCAGACCCGCCTTCCACTCGATCAGCGTCCCATAGCAATCAAAGGTAAGGGTATCCGTGCGCGAAAGTTGCTCAACGATGCCGCGCATGAGCCCATCTCGCCCGCCCTGACACGCCGTGTCCCACCACGGAGTCTCAAAGACGGGCTTCGACTACCTACTCTTGACTCGTCGTCGCTCGTCCCGAACGGTTAGAGCCCCTAAGGCGTCTCGCAGAAATAACATAAACGAATCGATTCGCGAAAGCCCACCAAATAGGGCCGTCCGTAGGAACAATCGTGTAAGTAACTCATGCGCGATTCCTAACGATCAAAATGTAGCGTCGCGCCTTGTGGACGGCACTACGTCGGGACAAGCCCCGGCGCTACAATATGAGCGTTACCTGTTAGAGCCCCAAATTGAAGGTCAGGCTCGCGATGGTCACCGTCCCATCGACCGGGGAGACAACTTCAAGTCCCAGGCTGAATTCGCCGCCGTTGAGCAAGTCAATCGTCGCGGCCGTGAGGTTAATAGTGGAGGGACTCACCGAGACGACTTCAAAGTCCTCGCCCGGGATCAAATCATCATCGAAGATGGTCACGGTGTAGGGGCCGTATTCATCGCCCGTTTCGAAGACAGTTGCCAGTTCATCGGCCGGGGCCACCCAAGCCGTAACCGTCAACGAAGCCTCATGGAGGCGAACCTGCAACTTTCCCCCGCCGCCTTCCGTGACAACAATCGAGATCTCGGATGGGACGATCTCCAACGAGCCGCTGCCCAGGGTGATGCCCCCGGTATCAAGGGTCACAAGGCGCGATTGCCGTGTGGGGGTGTTGGCCGCTACAGCAAAAACGCCGAGCCCCTCGCCCAATTGAAACTCGACCGGCCGAGTGAGTTGCGGACAACCCGCCAACGGCAGCACTGCGCCGACCAGCAGCATCATCTTCGTGCGATAGCTCTTCTGCATTGCGTGTCTCCTTCTTGAAAACCGAAAACTCCGCGCCTTACGCTCGGACACCCGATGGAATACTATTATGCCCCGCGAGGATTGCAAGCTCGACGGGCGAGAAAGTCGGGCCAGTTAGGTGCGGCAGCGCTTTTCAAACCGCTGTTTTGACGGCGTCAGGAGTCGTGCCGCACGCTCGAAGGCGAGTTTGAGGCCGATGGATCACTTTCAGTATTGCGGCGGCGTGCTCCACGGTGAAGGGGTCGATCTATCGACCCTGGCCGAGCGCTTCGGTACGCCTCAGTACGTCTATTCCCAGCAGACGCTTTTGGATCACTACGACCGGATCGAGGCGGCCTTTGCACCGCTTCAGGCTGTGATTTGTTTTGCGGTCAAGAGCTGCCAGAACCTCGCGATTCTGCGCCTGCTTCGGGCGCGCGGTTCTTCGTTTGACGTCGTCAGCGGCGGCGAGCTGGCCCGGGTGCTGGAGGCCGGAGCCGACCCGTCACGCGTCGTTTACGCGGGCGTGGGCAAGACCGACGCCGAGCTGCGAGCAGCGTTAAGGGCGAACATCGGCTGGTTCAATATCGAGTCCGAGGCCGAGCTGGGCAACCTGGGCTCCTTGGCGGCGGAGCGAGGCGTTACCGCACGAGTGGCCTTACGAATCAACCCCGACGTGGACCCGCATACGCACGTGTACACAACCACCGGCAAACGCGAAACCAAGTTCGGGATCGACCTTCCCGATGCCGAACGGGTCTTCACAGCCTTTCAGAAACGACCCGGGGTTCATCTTGCCGGCATTCATCTTCACCTCGGATCGCCGGTCAACAGCGTGGACCCCTATGTAGAGGCGGTCGAGCGGGTTTTGCCCTTTATCGATGGGCTTCGGCGCCGCGGGCACGAAATCAGGGCTCTCAACGTGGGCGGCGGGTTCGGAGCGCACTATGATGGTAGCGAAGCCCCGCCGGCTTCGGCTTATGCCCAGCGGCTGGTGCCGTTGCTCTCGGGCCGGGATTTGGAAATCTACTTAGAACCGGGGCGAAGCATCGCGGCCAATGCCGGCGTGCTGCTGACCCGTACCCTGTACACCAAAAGTTCCGGCCGGCGACAATTCGTGATCGTGGACGCGGCGATGACCGAGCTGATTCGCCCCGCCCTCTATGGCTCGTTTCACTTCGTGTGGCCTGTGCGGCTTCCCTCCGGCGCACACCCGCCCGCACGCCGCGCGGACCATCGCGAACCGGGAACGGCGCCGGTGGATATCGTCGGGCCGGTCTGCGAAAGCGGCGATTTTCTGGCCAAGGACCGCTGGCTTCCCTCCGTTCGGCGGGGAGACCTGCTCTGCGTGTTCTCGGCCGGCGCTTACGGCTTCGTGATGAGCAGTCAATACAACTCCCGCCCGCGGGCCGCCGAGGTCCTGATCGAAGGCTCCGAAGCGCGACTCATTCGCCGCCGCGAGAGCTACGACGACTTGGTAGCCGCGGAGCGTGTGTAATCAGGCACTGTTACGGACCTCGTCGAATCGCAAGTGCCGGGCGTGGGCAGGGGGGAAGTTAAGAAACACCGTTTGTTCCCGAAACTGGTGCCGGGCGATGCTCCGGGAGAGATAGGCGGAGACCCGGCGGAAGCGTTTGCGGCTTTTGCCCAGGGCAAACGTCCGCGAGACCCGCCGGAATCCGACGTACTCGTAGTAGCTCATGATGCCCGATGGCCTTAGGCATTGACGGATGATCTGCAAAATGTCGCGAACGTCACGTATCCCGAAGGAGGTAAAGGGAAGACCGCAAATGACGAAATCGTATCGGTTTTCGAAGTTCAGTTCCTGCACCGGCTTCCGCAGGAGCCTCACCCGCCCGTCGGCCACACCCGGCGCAAAGTCGGCGTGAGTTAGCACATCGCGTTCCAGGACATCCGCAAAATTATCGTCTACTTCGCAAATATCGAACTCGTCGCCAGGGCCCAACAACTGGCCGATGTATCGAGTGATCGGGCCCGTGCCGGCTCCAACTTCCAGGATCGCGGCCCGCCTGCCGTAGCGACGCAGAGGCTCGCACACAGCCATCGCTAGTGCTTTCGAACTAGGGGCAATCGACCCCACCGATCGCGGGTTGCGGAGATAGCCCTTTAGAAACACCAAAGGATGAGCCAATTGCACGTTGGTTCCTTTCTAGCGCGCCATCCCCACCACGCGGCTTACGCCGCCTACTGCCTTGCAGCAGGGGCGCGCTTTTTAGTCCGTGGTGAGTCAACGACCGCCCCCGCCCGGGACGGTTTCAAAGAGCCTTTCGAGCCGACCGATGCTGGCCCTCGAATTAATAACGAATCACCTTCGCGCCAAATCCGTGGAAAATTCTACCACGATCTAGTCTAGGCTGTAAAGTGAGGATGCCTCAAGAAAGGGCGTCAAACCTTACCCCACAGACACCTAACTTGCAGGCTGGAGAACACCCGATTGGGCTGTGAAAACGTAGTTGACGCACCTCATTTATCATTTAGCTCGCCCGCGACACGAATCGAAATGAAAGATAGGGCAACACCGAGCTGATGCCGCACGGCGGGCCCGATTCGGGGGCTCGGGCTTCAATTCACCAGCGGCGGATCAATCCAGGCCACTCGCCGCTTTAAAAAACCGCGTCGGATTCTACTTGGCCGATAGCCGGATGATCGCGTAGATTAGGATAGCGGCGAACGGAGAAAGGCCGCTAGGGGCCTTCTCTGCGCGGGCGAATTCAGGTGCGGGAGCCACGCGAATGTTCGACTTTGTTTGGGTGTCCTTGGCCCAGAGTGCGGCCCTGCTGACCTCCGTTTATTGGGTATGCCTCATCGTCGGGGGAGGGCTGCTGATCATCTCCGCCTTGGGCGGCGCACAGGGCCATGCCGAAGCAAGCGGCGAGTTTCACGTTGACACGGACGTCCATGCGGACGTGGGTCACGCCGATGTCGACTCGCCCGATGCCGCGCATGGCGACTTCGGCCATTCCCACACCGGGCATCACCACGCCGGCTCGCCTGCCACCTGGTTCTCGATCCGCTTTGTCGTGTTCTTCGTGGCCGTGTTCGGCTTGGTTGGCGTCGTCTTCACGCACTTAACCAAAGTGCCCACCGGCGCCGTCCTGGGCAGCGCGGCCGTCAGCGGTCTTGTGGTCGGGCAGGGGGTTCATCAGCTTCTGCGAAAGCTGCAGAGGAGCTCGGGTGATAGCACTCCCCAGCCGGAAGATTACGTCAATAAGCTTGGCCGGGTCACGATACGCATTGAGCCGCCCCAGAAGGGAGAGGTGGCCGTGCCCATCGGCCAGGGCGAGCGGTTTGTTCCCGCCGTATCCAGGCGCGCTGATCGGAAGTTTAAGGTCAGCGAGCAAGTGTATATCGTGGCTTATGGCGGCGGCATCGCCGAAGTGGTTTCCCGCGAGGAGTTCGAGTTTCTGAAAGGAACCTAGAGCCGCGGACGGGGGTGCCTTGACAGGGCGCCGTTACGAGGAGCTTCCCCATGCAAAACGATTTGCTTGCCCAAGGCATCGAAGCCGGCATCATCATCGGCTTCGGGCTGCTGTTCGTCCTTTTTGTGGTCATTCTGCTGGTGGCCAAGCTCATGGTCGTCGGCAACCCCAGCGAAATGCTGGTCATCAGCGGCCGGCGGCAACACGACGGCTCCGGGTACCGCACGCTCATCGGCGGCCGAACGCTGGTGATCCCCATCATCGAGAAGGTCTCGCACTTGAGTTTACGAAACATGCAGGTGCAGCTTGAGGTCAGCGCCCAGTCCGGCGGCGGCACCATGGTGCCCATCACCGTCAACGGGGTGGCCAACGTCAAGGTTTCCTCCGATCCGGCCGAGCGGGCCAACGCCATCGAGCGATTTCTCGATCAGCCGGCCGAAGTGTTGCAGCGCGTCGCCCGTGAAACCCTCGAAGGCGGTCTGCGGGCCGTCATCGGCAAAATGACCCCGCAGGAAATTGTCGAGGACCGCGACAAGTTCGTGGCCACGGTCATGCAGGAGGTGGCCGACGACTTCCGCAAGCTCGGTTTGCTGATCGACAGCGTCAACATTCAAAACGTGCATGATTCCCAGCAGTACCTCGTGTCCATCGCCCGCAAGGCCACGGCCGAAGTGTTGGCCGCGGCGAGGAAAGCCGAAGCCGAAAGGGCGGCGGAAGCATCCATCAAAGAGGCTGAAGCCGCGGCCGCAGCCCGAAAGGCCAAGGCCGAGCGCGACGCCGAGGCCAAGCTCGCCGAAGCCATCTCTCGCCAAAAGGCCGAGCAGGCCCGCCTCGTGGCGGACAAGACCATCGCCGAGGCGGAAAATGAGCTTCGCATCCGCAAAGCCGAACTGGCCCGCGAGGCCGTGCTGAAAGAGGCACAGCAACAGGACGCCGCGCAGAAGTCTGAGGAGGCTCGCCTGCGGGCTACCGATGTGCAAGCCGCGCTGGCCCAACGCGACGTCGCCAAGGCCCAGGCGGAGGGTGACGCGGCCCTCGTGCTAGAGGAGGGAAAAGCCCGCGCCGCGGCCATCGAGTTGATCGGACAGGCCATCCAAAAGAATCCCGACGCCCTGAAGGTCATGCTGGTCGAACAGATGCCCCGGATCGTCGAACAGGTGGCCAAGAGCGTCAACAACATCGCGTTAGGTGAAGTGACCGTATTCGACAGCGGCAATGGCCAGGCCATCGCCGGCGCCGCGATGGGCCGCGCACGCACTCTATCAGAGACCCTCGCCACACTGGAGGCCATACTGGGCATCGACCTTCGCGCCTTAAGCAAAGGGATTGCGAGCGGTATAACAAAACGCAGTCAAAATGAATGATCTGGTGGCAGAGCGACTTGCTGTTTGACGTCCGTCGGTTCTCAAATGGTCTAAGTTATAATTATAAGTTAAGCCGTTCTCGCTGAAGTCGCCGCCAAAGGGTGCGGAGAATGCTCGGCCAAAGCCTCCCACTCCGCTCGGGTATATACCCAAACATCGCACGGCACCGGAATGCCACTCGGTTCGTATCGCGCTCGGCGCCGCGGCCTCTAAGCCGGTCTGGCCGACGACTACGATCACATCGAGGTCGCTTCCGACGCCCCGGGCCCTTTCTTGGCTTTACGTTATGCCGTCACGCCGCATTGAGGGCCTGACGGGCTTTCTTAGCTATCAGCCGTCGTTGATCGCCAGGTTGGCGGCCACGACGCCCGACAGGTTGGCGCC